>MDSW01096797.1_pt1 | contig 20880 bp, 12 predicted proteins | sample 811171 | NCBI WGS metagenome assembly MDSW01 (sample SAMN05326641, study PRJNA326480) | marine metagenome | isolation source: seawater | place: Atlantic Ocean: North West | collected 2012 | reverse complement strand
GGGGGGTGGACGGGGGCGTGGACGCCGTCGGGGATGCGGGGGGAGGGGGTGGGGGCGCGGGGGGCGCCGACCGCCGTCGCGCTCGAGCCCGGGGGGCGGAGGCTCGCGTGCGGGTGGAGGGACGGGTCCGTGTCCTCCCTGGACGCCCCCGTCCCCAGGGGGCGGTGATGACGGAAGGAAGCGAAGAGAAGAGAGACTTTTTATGTTCTCACAGGAGTCTTCGTTCGGCGGAAAAATTTTATTGGACGACGACGCCGTCTGTGGTTCGCCTCGTGTCGTTGTTCGTTCGCCGATCGTCACGTTGGGTCGTCGCGCCCCCCTCGCCGCACTCCTCCGCGGGCGTCACCGCTCGTGTCCCCCCCCGAGGTCGTTCGCGCACGCCTCGCCCCCCGCCCCCGCCCCCGCCCCCGCCGCCCGTTCGTGGCTCCTCGCTCGTCGATCGCGCGCGATGTTGACGGAGTACGAGGCGCGTCGCGAGGCGCGCATCGCGCGCAATCGCGCGATCCTGCTCGAGCTGGTCGGGAGCCTCCCCGCGCACCGGGAGATGCTCGCGGCGGGCTCCCCCGCGCCCCCCACGAAGCGCGCCGCGAAGAAGCGCAAGGCCCCCTCCGTGCCCGAGGAGGAGCAGCGCCGGTCCGGGCGCATCAGGAACCTCCCCGCGCCCATCTACACGACGTTCGAGCGCGACGAGGATCTGGGCGACCGCGTCGCTCGGCGGCGGGGGGACGCGACGACGACGCCGCGGTCGAAGCCCACCGCTAAGAAGCCCTCGAAGCCCGCGGCGCCGCCCGCGGTCGGGTCGATCAAGACCCTCGACGCGAGAATCACGCGGTGCGCCGCCGAGTACCTCGGCGCGAAGATCGCCCCCCCGCCGGGATCCGGCGCGCTCAAGGAAGCCGTCATCCGCGAGCTCGCGCCCGTCTCCAACCCGCGCTTCTCCAAGTACAGCGGCATCCAGGAGTGGAGGAACTGCGTCTGCCTCTTCGTCAACGTCGGGGACAAGCACGGGAACAGCTACGATAACGTCTTCACGCACGCGGGGGGAAGGATCGCGTGGTTCGCGCAGCCGACGCAGGACGAGGAGACCCCCGTCGTGGCGCGCATCCTCGCCACCGCCGACGCGCGATTCGACGCCGTCCAGGACGCCACCGTGCCCGAGGGCATGCGATCGCGCCCGGAGGAAGAACCGACGCGAAGACCGGACGACGACGCGAAGAAGGCGAAGAAGAAAGACGCGAAGGAGGAGGGTGTGGAAGAGAAGGGCGTCGTCGCGGGCGGCGGGGAGCCGAAAGCGGCGAAGGGCTCCCCGGACGACCCGAGGCGGTGTTGGCCCCTGCACCTCTTCTGCCGCATGGAAGGGTGCGAGTACGTGTACTGCGGCCGGCTGCGGCTGCACGAGGCGAACGCGCGGAAGCGGCCGATGCGGTTCGAGTTCCGACTCCTGGACGCGCCCCTCCTGAGGCACTCCGACGAGTTCCTGGGCCTCGTCGACCTCGCGGACGCGGACGCGAGCCTCGGGGAGCTCGAGGCGAAGGCCCGGGCCGCGTCCGAGAGGATGAAACAGGAGAAGGAGGCGCGAGGACGGTGACGCGACGCCCTCGTCGCGAAGGTGGTTTTTAGTACGTACGCGTTGTTCACGAAAAGAATACAACGTTCTTCGAAGGCGAACGCCGCGAAAGTACGCGCGAACGTATCATACGATGGTACCCTTCGATCGGTTCGCGTCGGCTCGCGCGCGACCGTCGGGTTCCCCCTACCCTTCGCGTCGTCGGGGTCACTCCCTCCCGCTCGCGTTTCTGCTGAGCGGCGGGGTTGGCCCCGCGCCGTCGCTCCCCCCCCCGCTGTTTTCCTTCCTGCTGCCGTTCCTCGAGAAGCTCGGCGGGCTCGGCCCGTTGCTCCTTCCGCGCTCGCCGCCGCCGGTCCCCTGCCCCTTGTCGCTCCCCGACGGGCTCAGGTTGAACGCCTTGGCGCTCAGTTCGTTCACCTTCCCCACGAGCACGTCCACGTCGTTGAGCACGTTCTCCACCTCGTCCATGCTCGCGATCATGCGTTTATTCTTCCCAACCGCCATCTCGAGTTTGTTGGTGAACGCAGCGCTCGAGAGCAGGTTGGCGTACGCGAGCAACTCGTCCAGCTCCTCGCGCATGTCCTGCAGACCCTCGAACCGGCGATCGAACTCCCGCAGCAGGTGCCTCCGCCGCGCCCGCGCCTCCTCGCCCTTCCCCTCGACGATCATCTCCGTCGCCTCCTCGAACACGTTCTTCAACGCCCCCGTCTCCTGCTCCATCAGAATCTCAATCTCCTCCACCGCGCGCGTCACCTCGTCGAGGACGAAGTTATGGCTCCGAAACGCGTCCGTGAAGGCGTAAAACGTCGGCACCATCGTCTCCTCCCGCGCCTTCGCGGCGGCGTTGTCCCTGTACACCAACCACCGCTGCGTGAAGTTGGCGCCGATGACGGAGATGGGGAGCGCCATGATCAGGACGCTCGCGATCATCGTGACGCTCGCGACAATCTTGCCCTCGATCGTGACCGGGTACGAGTCGCCGTACCCCACCGTCATCAGCGTCACCATGCACCACCAGAAGCTCCGCGGGATGGACGCGAAGGGGTCGCCCGCGTGCGCGTCCAGGGGGTCCGTCGGCTCCCACTGGCCCTTCTCGCAGAAGTAAATCAGCGTCGAGAATAAGACGAGCGCGAGTAACAGGAGGAAGATGAGCATGGCGAACATGTCCATGGAGTCGCCGACGGCGGCGGCGACCACCTCGAGCTTGCGCATCCTCGCGCCGAGCTTCAACACGCGGAACACGCGGAAGAGGCGGAAGAGGCGGAGCAGTCCGGTGGGCACGTTCCCGTTGTTCCCGCCCGACGCGGCGACGATGATCAGCTCGATGTAGAAGGGCACGATGGCGGCAATATCGATGAGGTTCATCGGCTGCCGCACGAACTCCAAGCGCCGTCGCGCGGTGACGAGCTTGACGACGTACTCGATCGTGAAGACGATGATGCACCCCACCTCGATGATGTACAGCGCGGGGTGGCCCTCGTGCTCGGGCCTCGTGTCCAGGATGAAACTCGTCGTGGACACCATGATGAGCGTCAGGATGAAGAAACTCACGTACCTCGCGATGTCGCTGTACTCCGGGTCGTTGAACGTGAGGAAGATCCTGTCCCTGAGCGCCAACCCGACGCGACTCTCGTCCTCGTCCTCCACCTCGGCGCCGTCCGCGCCGTCGCGCGCCTCCTTCTCCCCGGGAGAAGGCACGTGCTGGGCGAAGGCCGATCGGCTGCGCGAGTGCTCCACGAGGAACTTCTTGCTCGTGTGCCTGTTCAACGCGAGCTTCGGCGCGCCCATCGCCTCGGGGCCGAACCGCGTCGCGGTGAACGAGACGCGCGGCGGGGTGGTCGTCGATCCGGGGGACCCGGGGGAGTGGTGGTCGCCGCCGGCGGGAGTGGGTCCACCCCCGGCGGCGGGGGAATCGGACGCGTCGGCGTCGTCGCGAGATCCGGGCGCGGCGCCGAGGGCGGACCTGCCGGACCCGGGCGGCGCGGGGCTGCCCCGGCCGCTCGCGCTCGGGCTCCGCGCGTCCTCCAGGCTCACCAGGAGCTCCGCCGCGGTCGGGTGCTCGCCCTCGTACACGATGTGCCGGTACCTGGTCTCGATGATGGCGCGGGTGGCGTTGGTGATGGGCTCGCGAATTTTCGTCCGGCACGTGCCCTTGCGCGCCTGCTGCATGCGCATCCAGTACCGCATCACGCACCGGAGCTTCGTCCAGAGCGCGCGCGGGCGCGGCAGGACCGTGATCGTGGACGTCGAGAGCCGGGACCTGGAGGGGGCGCGGGAGGGAGGGAAGGGCGAGGGCGGGGTCAGCGGCGAAACGCGCGGTGAGGGGGGCGAGGGCGTCGCGACGTCGAGGGGGGCGCGCGAGCGACCCGCGCCACAATGCGGGCGCCGCGGAAAAACCTGTTGATAGGCGATAATTGTCGCGGAATCGTCGCGCGCGCGCCCCGGGGCGGGGCTTCGCGCTCGCGCTCGACGGGCTCGGGTTCGCGCGGCGTCGCCGCGCTCGCGTCGCGCGGGGGCGGCGGCGGGGGGCACGCACACTCTATCGGCGGCGCGCTGCCGCGAGCGCGCGTCCATGCGGGCGCGCTTCTCCTCGTGCGTCTCCGGCTCGCGCTCCTCTTCCTCGCCGCGCTTCTTGAATCCGTACAGCGAGGCGAACGGCATCGCGCCCGATCCGCGCGCCGCCGTCCCGGGGTCGCAGTCTGAGCTCCGCCGCGCGCCGGGACACACCCTCGCGAGGCGCCTCGAAACGCCGTCGCGCGCGCGGTCGATGTGGAATCGAGGAGCGTGCCGAGGAAAACGAACGCCGGATGTTCGCCCGGGGCGCCCAAAATCGGGAGCGGGATCGCGTCGCGGTTACCGAATAATGAGCGGGGGTCCGCAGACCCTCGAATCTCGAATCAACACGCGGGATCGGGGCGTTTTCCGCGTATGGGCAAACAGTCAGCAATCATCTCACAAGAAGGGGGTTTTGATGAGATCGAGGAGCGCGAGGCGTTTTCTTCTCCGTCCGGGCGGTGTCCCATGTTTGCTGTTCTTGACAAAACCGATTCGATTCGGTTCGCCTCGGGTGACGAACGCCCGGCGGATGGCGTCGCCGCGACCGCGTCGCGTCCTCACCCGAACACCTCACCGTCACATCACCCCTCCCATCCCTCGCTTCCCTCAACACCGTCGAGGCGCGTATCGCGCGCGTCGCATCGTTCACGTATCCTCCGCCCACGGAGGAGTCAGTCAGTCAGTCGCGCGTCAAATCACCTCGGCGCGAACCGACTCGCGGGGGCGGAGGCGCCGAACCTCGACGTCCCCGCCGCGGGCTTCGGCGCTTGCCTCGAGAAGTTCCCCTCGAGCTGCGATGGAACGCACCTGGGGACGGAGGGCGGGGGGTTTTGGATCGAGGCGCGCGCGGGGGGATCGGTCAGCGAGCGCGGGATCGGGCGCGGCGGACGAAACGCGCGACGCGTCATCGACGAGCCGCGCGCGTCCTTCGCGGAACAATCGGTGGACGCACCCCGCGCGAAGCTTGCCACCCTTCTTCGCGTTCACGAACTTGGAGGCCGGGGACATGTTCGAGTCCGTGGGACTTCGGAACCTGGGGAGAGCGACGGCGAGAGGGAGGAGCGGCGGAGGTCAGCCCGGATCGCGTCTCGGAGGGAGGACGGACAGGAGACGAGCGAGTGGGAGGATGATGGATGCTCGCGCGTCGTTCGGCGATCCGGGGGATCGCGGACGTCCCGCCTCCGTTCGTCGGCGCCGCGCCGCGATCGTCCATCTCGCGCACCTGGCGTCCAGCGTTTTCTTTCCGACGCTCACGGGCGGGGCGTTCGCGGGCATGGCGTTCGCGTCCCTCTGCGCGAGCGCGGTCGGGGACAGCGCCAGAGGCACCTGATTCTCGGGGCTCCCAGCGGCGTCGTCCACCTCCATCGTCGTCATCGCGACGGGACCGATCGCGCGGCTGTGGGGGGTTCGATGGAGCGTGAGACCGTCCGCGCGCGCGGCGGTGTCGACGTCACGCGCGAGGTGGCGGATCGAAGGGCGCGTGCGCGTGTCGCGCGCGCTCGTGGGGTGTGCGCCCCGCGCCGCCGCGCGTCTCGCCGGGCGTTCGTGTCACGAAACACGGACGCCGATTCGCATCTCCCGCGCATCTCGGCATGTCGGCAGTGCCAGCTGTTCGTCGTACTCGCCTGCCGCGAACTGCGGGACTCGCCGCCCGTCGTGGCTTGGGCGAGCACTTCGTCCTCCACGCGCGCGATGCGTTCCGGCGCGGCGCGCGTCGGGTGATCGACGCTCCGAGCGGTGCTTCCCGATGCCCTCCTCCGACCCCCCCCCGCGCGCCGCGACGGGATGGGCGGTGGACATGGCGTGCGGGATGGCGGCCGGTGCGGCGTACACCGTCACCTCGCATCCTTTCGACACCGTCAAGGTGGCGATGCAGTCGCGCCCACCCGCCGCGCGCGGCACGCCCGCCCCGGGCACGCTCGCGACCGCGCGCGAGATCGCGCGCGGCCCGCGCGGCGCGCTCAGCCTCTTCCGCGGCCTCTCCGCGCCCCTCGTCGGGTACTCCCTCGAGTGCGGCGTGAACTACTCCGCCTACGTCTCCGCCCGGCGCTGGCTCGAGACCCACGCGCCGTGGCGCGCCGCCGCCGCCGCCTCAGCCGCGCCGCCCGCCGCCCGACCCGTTCCCCCGCCCTGGGCGCGGACGGCCGAGATCGCCCTCTCCGGCGCGCTCGGCGGCCTCCTCCTGAGCCTCATCGTCTCCCCGACGGACCTTCTGAAGTGCCGCGTCCAGGAGGGACTCGACGCCGGCCCCCTCGACGCCGCGCGCCGCGTGCATCGCGCCGAAGGCCTCCGAGGCTTCGCGAGGGGCTTCCGGTTCACCGCCGCCAGGGAGGTGCCCGGAAACGCCATCTTCTTCCTCGTCTACGAAGAAGCGCAGAGAAACTTCCCGAGGTGGGTTCGAATCCCCGAGAAGAACGACGGCGACCCGCGCGAGCGACCCGGCGCGCGCCTGTCCGCCGCCGCCGCCGAGGCTTCGCGTTCGACGCCGGCGGCGTCTCCTCCGCCGCCCTCTAGTAGAGACTTTTGGGTTCAGGAGGCTCTCGCCGCGGTGGCGTGCGGGGGGGTCGCGGGTTCGGCGTTCTGGCTCGCGATGCTCCCCGTGGACGTCGCGAAGACTCGGTTTCAGATCGCGTCGCGGGGGGACGCCGACGACCGGCCGCTTCGCGCGCTCGTGCGCGAGACGTACCGCGCGGGCGGGGCGCGGGCGTTGTACGCCGGGGCGGGGCCCGTGTTGCTGCGCGCGTTTCCGACAAACGCGGTGCAGTTTCTGGCGTGGGAGTGCGCGTCGGCGCTCGCGGGGGCGGAGCGGAGATAGAGACACCGGAGCGCGTCGACGCGAACGCGACGGGGCTGGGGAAGTGGGCAAAAGCGCCGAGCACCGCCCTTTTGGTGGGGGGGAAGTGGGAGCAGTCTTCGGAGTCTTCGGAGTCTTTGTCGACAGCTGTTTTTTTGTTTGGCACCCGACGTCGGTGCACTGCACTCGGGTCTATCGGGAAGTCGGGAAGTGGGAATCCGCCTCACACCACTTTTATTTCTTCCCTCTTTCCTCCGGCGTCCACTCGTCTCCGCGGCGGGCGCGTGGACGGGAAGTGGGGCGCGATGCCTACGATCACGGACGCGAGCGAGGATGGGATGCACGCGCACGACCGGCGCGTGTGCATCTACCCCTCGTACATCAACAGCAAGTGCACGGTCGCGGAGGGCCGGCGCATCCCGAAGGATTTGGCGTGCGAGGCGCCGAACGTGCTGGAGATCCGGGACGTGCTGGAGAAGAGCATGAAGCTGCCGTGCGAGGTGGAGGACAAGTTCTACCCGCGGGACTTCTGGCAGCGCGGGCGCGTCCGCGTGACGATGCGGAAGGAGGACGGCACGCCGCTCGCGAAGGAGTTCCCGACGAAGCGCAGCCTCATGATCGAGATCGCGCGGCTGGTGCCCAAACACCCGGGGCGGACGCCCGGGTCGGCGGAGTACAAGAAGCGCATGCCGACCGCGACGGACATCCTCACGCAGTTCACCTCGCAGCCCGGGCAGGCGGGGGCGAACGCGGGCGGGACGCTCGGGCAGGGGGGGGGGAAGGCCACGGGGAAGAAGCCCAAGAAGGGGAGGCGGTGACGAACGAGCGCGCGCTAGGGTTGCAACATTTCCACCGCGCTCAGCCCGCGTCAGAGTCGCTCGAGACCTGGCGCCCCGATTTCCGCGCGCCGGCGCCGACCACATCGCAATTCGCGTTCGGGCGACGTTCGCGCCTCCTCCCCTCGTCACTTCGGGATGCAAGGGGAGGGCGGAAACTTTTACGTCGGGGGCGGGAACGAGCGCGGCGACCCGCGCCCGCCGCAGAACACCGGGCAGACCGACGTCGACGCCTCGTTCCACTCCCCGGCGTGGCAGGAGGCGTACCTCCGGTCCCTCACCGAGACGCGCCCGTCGTACGACGAGTTCAAGCAGAGGGAGCGGGAGCGGGAGGGGAAGCTCGCCGCCGCCGCGGAGGCGGCGGAGCGCGAGACGCTGGCGTTCCGGAAGCAGCTCGCGGCGGATCGCGAGGCGCGGCTGGCGGGCGGGCGGAACCGCGTCGGGGTGAAGAGCGGCAAGGTGAAGAAGAAGAAGCGCAAGAAGGAGAAGAAGAAGAAGAAGAGCAAGAAGAAGAGCAAGAAGAAGAAGAGCAAGGGCTCGAGCAGCGACAGCTCGAGCTCCTCGAGCGACAGCGACAGCGGGGCGTCCGGGGGGAAGAAGGAGGAGGACGAGACGGAAAAGTTCCGCCTCTCGGGGTTCTTCAGCAAGCAGGACGACGACTGACGCGGACCGGAGGAGGGGAGGGGGTTGGAGGGGCGAGCGGGGAGAACGCGATTCGCGCGCGCCGACGCGCGCCGGCGATCGATTTCAGAAATAATCCGCCACTTGGCTTTAGACGCCCGACGATCTCGGCTCCTTGTTCTCAGACGCTCGGCGCGCGCTCGCCCTCGCTCGCCCTCGCTCGCCCTCGCTCGCCCCCGCTCGCCGCGTCGGCGCGCGCGATGCGTTCACGTCGAACGGTCCGGTGGCCGAACCCCGTGATCCTTCCCGATGGCCTCGACGACGCGGACGCGCCCGACGCGCTCGTTTGTCCGATCACGCAGGAGCTCATGACGGAGCCCGCGCTCGTCGTGACCTCGGGTCGCACGTACCAGCGCGGGGCGCTCCTGCGTTGGGTGCGCGAGCACGGCACGGACCCGCTGCAGAGGAACGCGAGCCTGCGCGAGAGCGACCTCGCGCCGAACCTCGCGGTGAGGCAGATGGTGGAGGACTACGCGCGCGCGAAGAACGGCGGGAGCTTACCAGACCAGGCCCCGGCCCCGGCCCCGGCCCCAGGCCCCGCGACGACTAACAACGGACCGACCCCCGACGACCGTCGACCCGACGAGGTGACGCTCGTGACCCCCGCCTTCGCGCCCAGCCCCGACCCGCCGCCCGGGGACGCGCGCGTCGCGCGAACCGGCGATGAGCGCGAGCTCCACAACGGGATCTGCCTCGTCGTCGGGCTCTGGTCGCCCCACTCGAGCGACCCGGGCGCGCGCCGGCCCATCGCCCCGCTCCCCGACGGCCGATTCTTCCGCGTCGACCGCTGGCGACTCGGACCCATGATCGCGCGGCGCTTCGGGGTGATCTACGGGTCAGTATCTGGCTCTAGGAGCAATAGTGGCGGCGTCGGCGCGCACGTCAAGGACGGCGGCGGCGCGACACTGCGGTGCGTCAACCGCCGAAGCGGCAAATCCGGCGCCGTGCTGATCTGGGAGCACGTCGGCGGCCAATACGGCGTCGGGTGCTGGAACCCGGCGGAGTACGCCGAGCCCGGGGATTTCCGCGAGGGCGACGAGCTCTTCTTCCCGGACCTCGCCGGGGAGGAGCTGGTGAGACGCGTGCTTCCGCGCGGGACGCGAGCGCTCGAGTCGCTGACGCGCACGGGCTGGAACCTCCCCGCCCGCGAGTCGACGTTCGGGCGGTGCGGTTTGGTGGGCGATTTCTGGCGCGAGTTGGTCCTGGAGGAGCGGTACGCCGAACCCGTCGTGCCCCTCTTCGTGTACACGGACGCCCCGCTCGACCTTCCGACGGAGGTGTGGTACGAAGACCACCGAACGAAGGAGTGGGTCCTGGCGCACTCCAGATCCGCGCGCTCGGAGAGCCCCGGCGCGACGATTCCGCTGTTCGGTCTCGTCGACGCGCTGCACCCCCGCGCGGTGGCGGACGCGGTGAAGATCGTCTGGGGAACGACCGATCTGCACGCCACCGGCGGGCTCAGCACGGCGCGGAGCGGCGGGGGGTTGCACGCGCACTTCGGCGTCGAGTTGGCGACGGCGGAGCAGGTGGCGGCGCACGACGCGCGCGACCCGAGCGAACCGCACGCCACGTGGGACCGCGTCCATGGGGGAGCGCGCCTCGAGAGCGCCGCGGTGGAGCGGCAGCGGAGGCTCCTGGAGGACGCGGTGAACGCGCGAGACGCGAGGAACGGGAACGAAGGCGAAGGGGGTGGGGCCCCGTGGGGGGGAGACCTCGCGGGGCGCCGAGACCTCGTGGGGCGCCTCCCCATGGTGTAGCGAGGTACTTTCGCGAAGCTTTACTTTATATCACGTATGCGTAGTCTATGATATCCTACCTCACGCGCGCGTCGGACGCGGGAACGCCGTCGCGATTCCCTCCTCGACCGCTTCGCCTCAACCGCCCTCTCTAGAGCTAGCTAGAGGAGTTAACTCGTATTAATACGTTCGTATGATCCATACCCTCGTAACCCCTCTCGCGCCGCCGCGCGCCACCTCTCGATCTCGTCCTCGTCGGGGACGTACCCGCCCCCTCCCCCCTCCTCTCCCCCGCCGCCCTCCTCCGCGATCCTCCGTCGTTCCCCGATTTCGGCGGCGACGGCGAAATGCGTCGCGGCTTCGCGCGCCCGCCCCGGGACGCCCACCAGCGCCTCCGCCCACGCGGCGTGGCCCCTCGGGTCCTCCACGTCGGCGCCCTGCGTCGCGTGCACCAGCCGAACGCGAAGCGCTACGTCGTTCGGGGAGTCGTTCGGGGAATCGTTCGGGTCGCCGGTTTTTTTCACTCCCCCTCCTCCGCACGACGCGTCGCGGAAATGCGCGTGAAGGTCCGCGGCGAGCGCCTCCGGGAGGGCGAAAAACGGAGGCGCGGCGGAATCGAACCGTCCTCCCGCGAGTACGAACGCGCGGCGGAAGAGCTCGGACGCGAGCGCGGACGCGAGCGCGGCGCGCCGCGAGAGACACCGCGCGCGATTCGACCGCGGTGACGCCGGCTCGTCGCCTCCCGGCGGCGGAAACGAGCGAGCAAGTGTTCCTCTTCCTCTCCCCCCCTCGAAATCGAAATCGGGATCCCGATCCCGCGCGGACGATCCCTCCTCGAACGCGTCTTCGTTTAGGTCGAGGCCCTCTCGTTCGAAGACCCTCCGCATCTCCTCCGTCGCCGCGCCGACCAGGAGCGCGGCGTTTTCCCACGCGGCGGCCGCCTCCGCGAGCGCGCGTCGCTCTGGGTATTTTTCCCCCTCGTCGCGCGACCCCGACCCCGACTCCGACTCCGCCGTCGCCGCCCGAGTGGTATCATCGACCAACGCCGCTCGCACCTTCGCGACGCCCTCCGCCGCCTTCTCCGCCGTCCACGGGCACCCCCCCGCCTCCGCGAGCAGAGCGGCTCCCCGTTCGTACACGCCGCGGTCGAGGGCCACGACCGCGCGCCAGTACGTCGGGTCGCAGTACCCTGGCTCGATCCTCCGCGCGGCGACGAACTCCCGCTCCGCCGTCGCCCAGTCGCCGGCGCGCCGGGCCAGGATGCCGAGGTTCAGGCGCACCTTGGCGCCGTTCGGGCACGTCGCGTTCGCCGACGCGAAGAGGGCGACGTCCGACGCCCAATCGACGTTACGCGACGTCGTTCGAGCGCAAGCCAGCGTGAGAACGAACAGAGGGACGAACACGGAGCGAAGAAGCGCGAAGGAGCGAAGGAGCGGACAAGCAAGCGCCGTCCCGGCGACGGGTTTTTTTTTTTTTTTCGATGATGAGGGCGCCTCCTCATTCTTTTTTCGTTCCGCGCGCCTCCGCGTACGGCGGGTACTCGTGCGACTCGCACGCATACCCGTCGTACTCACGAACGCGAACAGCACGCACGCGCCGAGCGCCGGGAGGTACATCAGCCGCTCCGCGACGAACGTGCCGACGACGAGGCCCGGGACGACGTGGAGCGCGGGCGCGAGCGGCGCCAGCGAGGCGATCGCGACCCAACGCGCCGCTCGGCTCGCGCGCCGACTCGCCGCCGCGCCCGCGAGGAGTCTCCGAGATGCTTCGAGCGCCGCGGCGTAGAGGAACAGAGGCGCGAGGTTCCTGGGGTCCGCCCACTCCGTCACCTCGGGAAGGCACGCGTGCGACCAATCGCACGACAGCGCCGAGGGCCAAAACGCGAGGCGCGCGTACTGCGCGTGGGCCTGGCCGGCGGCCAGAGCGGAGCGAACGAAACCCTTCGCGCGCGCGACGGGGTTCTCCACCTTACGCACGAGGCGATCGGAGAGCGAGAAGGAGGACGAATCTGAATCCGCGCCGCCGCGCGTGACGTGACGCCGCGCGATGAGGTACGCGAGACCGGCCGCGAACGACGGCGCGTGCGCGGCGAGGACGCGACCGAGCGCGCGCCGAAACCGTCGCGGAAACGGACGACGAGCCGAACCCTTTTGTAACGCCGAACCGCCGACGACGGAATCCTTCGCCGAACCCTTCGGGGAATCGGTCTCGGAAGAGTTCCCCGAGAGGTCGCGGCGGGAATCCGCACCACGGTCGCCGACGCGAAGCGCGTCCCACGCGACGAGGGGGGCGACGACGCACACGCCGGTTTCCTTACACAGAGCCGCGAGGAGGACGTTCGCCGCAGCGAAGCCGCGACGGGCGAAGACGCCGCCTCGTCCTCCTCGCGATTCGCCGCCGGCGCGGGCGCTCGCGTCCGCGTTCGCCAGGACGGCGGTCAGGGCGAAGACGGCGGCGAGGACGTCCGCGCGGCCGACGGCGCTGGCGACCGCCTCCGCGTGGACCGGGTGCGCGGCGAAGAGCGCCGCCGCGAGCCAAGCGAACGCGCGGCGACGGCGGACCGTCGGGTCGCGGCGAGGGCCGACGTCCTTCGCGCCGACGTCCTCGTCCTCCTCGTCCTCGTCGTCGTCGTCGTCCTCGTCGTCGTCCTCGTCGTCTTCCTCCGCGAAGAGCGGTTCGGCGAGGCGGAGGCAGAGGGCGTGGACGAGGAGGACCGCGACGCAGTGGAGGAGGACGTTCACGGCGTGGAACCCGAACGGGCGCGGGCGCGGGCGCGGGCGCTCGGCGGTCGGGTCGGTGCGCTCGGGGTCGTCGGGGTGCCTTCCCGCGGGGGCATCGCCCGGCGCGTCCTCCGCGTGCTCCAGGCCCGCGACGCGCGCGTTGAGGCGGAACGTGAGCGTCGTGAGCGGACGCCAGCTCTTGTGGCTCGTCTCGCTCGTGATGTTCTGGCCCCAGAAGTCGTTCCCCCACACCGACCCCGCGCCCGCGTCGTGCGATCGCGCCCCGGCGAGGACCGCGGCGTTGGACACGATCGCGAACTCGTCGTCGAACGTGAAGTCCGCGTGGAGCGTGTTCGCGTACACCGCCGCCGCGAGCGCGACGAGGGCCGCCGCGTCCGCGACGCCGAAAGGCGCGCGCGCGCGCGGGCGAGAGTGACGACGGGGGAGGAGGAGAAGGCCGGCGGAAGCGGTCGTTGTTGCTTCTCGGACGATTTTCCGCCGCGTCCTCGAGGAGCGATCGTTTCGAGTGTCGTCGTCGTCTCGTAACGCCGAATGGCTCGCTGGTTCGTCCACCTCTTGCGGGGGACGGTTGGGGCGCGGCGGGGAAAAATTTGAGACTGGTTCTCCGTGATCCATTCTCCGCCAATCGCGGGATGGATTCGCGGTGCAGTCGCCAGCTCACCCTCCGTAGTCGCGCGGTGTCCGCCAGTTCTCGGCACGCGCCTCGTGCACGCCCTTCGCTCACCATGGCCGCCCTCCCGGTGACCCACGCTCTGAGCTCGCGCCGGTTCGGCGCCGGCGCCTCCCTCGCGCCCGCGCGCCGCGCGCCCGCGGTCCGCGCCGCGTCCGCGCGCCCCGTTCGCGCGACCGCCTCGGGGCAATCCGACGATTCGGCGTCCGAAACGCGCGACGACGCGAATTCTCCCCCCTCCGCGCCGTTCCGCGTCGCGTCCGTCGCCGTCGCCGCGGCCGCCGCGCTCGCGGTCGCCCCCCCGCTCGCCGCCATCGCCGCGACGGTCGCGGAGCCCGCCGCCGAGCTCGACGCCGCGGCTCTGTACGCCTCCGTCGCCAAGGCGAACGACGAGAAATTCGCGGGCGCGTCCGCCTCGGACGCCCCCTCGGCGTCCGCGGCGTCCGGCCCCGCGAAGAACTCGGCGAAGAAGAAGAAGCTGATCGAGTTCGACCCTCCGCCGGAGATCCCCGCGGCGGCGCAGCCCCGGAAGCAGCCCGTCCTGGACCAGGAGGCGCGCGAGGCGGAGATGGCGGAGAAGAAGATGTCCAAATCCGAGGCGAAGCGAGCGGAGATTGAGCGCCGCGCCGCCGAACAGAGGGCGGAGGACGAGGCGTACGCGGCGAAGCGCGAGGCGTACGAGGCGAAGATGGCGGACATCCGCAAGCAGCGCGCGGCCGAGGAGAAGGCGCGCGTCGCTGAGCAGTCCGCGAAGCAGGCCGCCAAGCGCGCCGAGGCGAAGGCGCGCGAGCAAGTCGTCCGCGACGAGCAGGCGCGCCGCGAAGCCGCGTTCCAGGCGGAGCAGGCGGAGAAGCGCGAGCGGAAGCTCGCGGCGCGGGCGAAGGAGGAGGCGGCGGCGCAGAAGCAGGCGCTCCTCGAGGCGAAGAAGCGCGCCCCCGAGCTCGCGAAGAAGGCCAAGGCGGAGGCCGCGGCGAAGGCGGCGAAGGCGGCGAAGCGCGAGAAGCAGAGGGCGGTGGTGGAGCCCAAACCCAAGGCGCCCGCCGTCAGGCCCGCGCCCAAGCCCACGAGCAAGCCCGCGCTCGCGCCCAAGGCGACCGTCGCCCCGGCCGAGCCGGTCAAGGTCGCGGGCGTGTACCTCCCGGGAGACAGGTACGCCGCGATGAAGGCGACGAAGAGCGCCGCGGCGGAGGCGCCGGCCGCGAAGGGGACGAAGAAGAGCGGCGGCGCGAAGGCGAAGGCGGAGGCGAAGAAATCCGCCGCAAACGCGACGAAGAAGAAGGCGAAGAAGAAGAAGCAGAGCAACCCGCTCTCGCTCCCGGTGTTCCTCGCGCTGTGCTACCTCGGGTACACCTTCGTCTCGGACGAGGAGGAGGATTGATGCGCGCGAGCGTGAAGAGCGGGAGAGACCGGAGCGAAGACGCGGCGCAAATATGATAGAAGAAGGTATGGGTATCCATTTTTCCACGAGTAATATCATACCACCAAAACCAAACCGCGCTCGGGTCGAGTACGAAACGACCGACTCCTCCTCCCGACCCTCGCCTCGGGCGTCGTCAGAGCTCTTCCTTCTCCCCGCCCCCGTCTCTCCGCGCTTTCGCCCGATTCTCCTCCCCCTCGCCCCCCCCTCGCCTTCCTTCCGCTCTCCGCGCGCGTCTCGTCCTCGCTCTCGTCTCGTGCGCGACGCTCTTGGGCATCGTCAGGTGCACACCCTTTCTCCCGTTGACCACCTGCGTGACGCGCATGTCCGCGACGAGACTCGCCGTGCGGTACAGATTCGTCCGGTCCGCCCCCGTCAATTCCGCCATCCACTCGAGCATGTCCACCAGCGCCGCCGTCTCCGCCGCGTCCAGGGACTCGGCGAAGGCCATCGTCACGTAGTGCGTCGCCGTCGTCGCGCGCGGCGACGACAAACCGTTCGCCGCCGAAGCGTCCACGACCTGACCCGGGGGCGAGGAGAAATCGGAATCATCATCCGACGAGGAGGAATCATCATCAACCGCCGAGTCCTCCTCCGCTCGGGTCACCGAGTCATCGGCTTTCACCACGGTGAGCCTGAACCTCCCGACCATGCACGCCTCGAGCGCGGTGACGCAGAACTCGCCGTCGCCCTGCGCGGCGTGCCCGTCGCCGGCGCTGAACAGCGCGCCGGGGACGTTGACTCGGAAGTACACCGTCGCGCCCGGGCCGAGCATCTTGTTATCCAAGTTGCCGCCGTAGTCGCCCGGTAACACGCTCGACTGCTCGCCCAGCGCGGGGTCGGGGGCGACGCCCATCTGCCCGAAGAAGGGCTCGCGAAGGGTGAACGCCGTACGAGTTATACTCGTAGGAGTCTTCTTCTTCTTCTTCTTCTTCTCGAATGACCCCTCACCCTCACCCTCCCCTGGGTCCTCCGACCCCTCACCCTCACCCGACCCTGGGTCCCCTCCGTTCACCGGCGGGATCCATGGCGGGTCGTACGTTCCCGCGTCTAGGTCGATCGGGACGACGAGGGTTTCCCCCGGGTGGTCCGCGAACCCGGGGTGGCGGGCGAGGGCGCCTTTGCCGCGGCGGATGGCGTTCCACCCCCAGCTCGCCGCCACCTCGGCGTCGAGGACCTCCACCTTGAGGACGTCGCCCGCGCGCGCGCCGTCGACGGCGACGGGGCCGGTCAGGACGTGCGGCCCGGGGGCGCCGCAGTGCCGGAGCGGGGGGTCGCGCCCGGGCTGGGTCCCGTCCGGGGCGCCGCACCGCGCGAGCCAGATGGCGCGGAGCGACTCGGGGACGTCGAAGCGGTCGAGCGGGACCTGGCCGGGCTCGCCGCTCACCGTCCAGAGGCGCACGACGTCGCCGGAGGCGACGGAGGCGACGGGGGGGTACGACGCGCTCCATCTGGGGAAAGTCGCGCGCGCGCGCGGGGGGGAAGAGGGGCGAGGGACGGGGCGGGACGTCAGCGGGACGTCGGCGGCGCGCGCGGCGGCGTCGGGGAACGGAGGACCGGAGGACGCGTTTCGGTGCCGAGAGGGGTCGGGTCGATGGCGATCGTCGGCGCGCGCGCGCGCACCCCCCGAAGTGCGTCGTCTCGGGCGAGGCGAGCACGACGCGCTCGCCCGCGAGCGCGGCGGACGCCAGAGCGCTCGCCGTCGCGAACGCCAGCGCGGTTCGAGCCACCACCATCGCGTGCGACGGCGGACGCGCGCGCGACCTTTGGCGACCCGGAGAGGCAATGAGACCGACCCACTTGTAGTCCAGCAGAACGTTACCAACTTACACTCGTCATGTCGCGGGCGCGCGGGCGCATTTGCTCTCGGAATCGACGAAACGCTTCTCGCGGGTGGACGCCTTCGCGCCGCTTCAACTCCTCGCTCCTCCTCCTCCTCCTCCTCGCTCCTCCTCCTCCTCCTCGCGCGTCCGGGACTCGTTCCCGCGCCCTCCGCCGCCCTCCGCACCGCTCGCGGCCCTCATATAATATCACATCTTCGCCCTTCTCACCTCCATCCTGGCGATGGTTTCGAGGTGCACCTCGTCCGGCCCGTCCGCGAGCCTGAGCGTCCTCGCCCCCGCGTACATCCTCGCCAGCGGCGCGTCGTCGCTGACGCCGAGCCCCCCGTGGATCTGAATCGCCGCGTCGATCACCTCCAGCGCCGCCCTCGGCGCCGCCACCTTACACGCCGCGATCGCGCCCTTCGCCGCCTTGTTCCCCTCGTTATCCAGCCTCCTCGCCGCGTCCAGCGTCGCGAGCCTCGCCCCCTCCAGCGCGACCCGACACCGCCCGAGCGTCTGCATCGTCGCGCCGTTCTCGGCGAGCGTCCTCCCGAAGGCGGTTCGCTCGCGCGCGCGCCGCGCCGCCAGCCGCAGCGCCCTCTCGCCCATGCCGAGTAATCGCATGCAGTGGTGCAGGCGGCCGGGACCGAGCCTGCCCTGCGCGATCTCGAACCCGCGGCCCTCGCCCAGCAACAACGCGTCGGATTTCCGCACGCGCACGCCGCGGAACGTCGTCACCGCGTGCCCGTGCGGCGCGTCGTCGTAGCCGAACACCGTCAGCGGGCGGTCCACGGAGACGCCCGGGGCGTCCATGGGGACGAGGACCATGCTCTGCTGGCGGTGCTTCGGCACCCCCGGGGTGCCGTCCGGCGCGGTCTTCCCCATGAAGATGGCCACCGCGCACCGAGGGTCGCACGCCCCGCTCGTCCACCACTTCTTCCCGTCGAGCACGTAAAACTCGGCGCCGTCGGACCGAATCGCCGCCTCGATGTTCGTCGCGTCCGAACTCGCCACCGCGGGCTCCGTCATCGCGAAGCAGCTACGGATCTCCCCGAGTAAAAGAGGCGCGAGCCAGGTTCGTTGCTGCGCCGGGGTGCCGTACCGCAGCAAAACCTCCATGTTCCCCGTGTCCGGCGCGGAACAGTTGAAAAACTCGCTCGCGTACACGCTCGCCCCCATCTCGCGCGCCAAGTGCGCGTACTCGAGGTTCGTCAGCCCCGGACCCCGCATCAACGCGCGATCCGAAGCGGAGTACGTCGCGTTCATACGAGTCGTATCGCCCGCGTCGGCGTCGCCGAGTTTCAACAGGTCCGCGGAGTCGAGCGGGAGCCACAGGTTCCATAACCCCGCGCGTTTCGCCAGGGCTTTCAGTTCCTCGACGACGGGCGAGACGGAGGTCCAGCGCGTCTCGCTCGCGGCGTGGCGCTCGAGCGCCGCCTCGGCGGGGAACGCGTGCCGCGCCATGAACGCGCGCAGCTTCACCAACAACCCCGCCGCCTTCTCCGAGGGCTCCAGCCCGGGCGCGATCGGCGCCAGGGGGACGTATGACGACTTCGCGCGACTCGAAGACGTCATCTCGCGCGGCGCGATCGGCACGCCTCCGGGGACGCCGACGCCGGCCACCACCAACGCGCGGTTCGCGAGCGTCTGCACGAGGGTCCCCGCCTTCGCCGCGTCCGGCGCGGACGCGTTCCCCATCGCCGCGCGGTGGCGCACGCCCGCCAGGATCGCGGCCCCGCGGAACAGACTCAGCGCGACGTAAAACGGCCACGCGCTCTTCGCGCCGCCTCCGCGCGCCTCCGTCGGGTTCGGCAGGTTCGCCGCCTCCGCCCACCACCGCACGTACTCGCGCTCGCTCGGGACGCCCGCGGGCGGGCCGCCCGCGGCGAACGCCGGGTACGCCGCGTGCGCGCCCGGTTCCGCGGGGGGGAGGTGGTAGGGCATGCAGTTGTACGCGACGTCTGAGTACGGGCATCCGATCGTCGCGAGCTCCCAGTCCAACACCGCGACGACCCCGCCCTTATCCGCCCCGGGCCCGGGCTTAGGGTTCTTAGGCCCGGGTCCCTCCGCGGCCCCGAACACGAGGTTATCGAGGCGGTAGTCCCCGTGCACGATCCGCCCCGAGGGTTCCGACGCCGGGACGTTCGCTCTGAGCCACGCGATGAGGTCTCGCACGGCGCGTTCGTCCGGCGGGGGGTCGCTGAGTTCGTACTGCCGCGCCCACCGCTCCACCTGGCGCGCGCTGTATCGGTCCGGGCGGCCGAACGCTCGGAGCCCCACGGCGTCGGGGTCCACGCGGTGTAGCGCGCCGAGGACGCGCGCCATCTCGCGGTACACCGCGGTTCTGTGCGCGGGGGTGGGGAGGTCCTCGAGGCCGGGGCTGACGAAGACGCGGCCCGCGGCGTGTGACATGAGGTAGAAGGGCGTGCCCAGCGTCGCCGCGTCCTCGCACAGGCACAGCGCGGCGGGGACGGGGACCGGGGAGCCGCGGAGGGCGCGCATGGCGGCGAACTCGCGCTCGACCGCGTGCGCGCTCGCGAGGATCTTGCCCGGGGGTTTCTTGCGCAGGACGAACGTCGCGAGGGGGAGGAGGGGGGGGGAGGAGGCGTCGTTCCCGGGGAGGCACTCGATCTTGTACGTCGGGTTGGACTGGCCGTGGCCGAACTGCGTCACGCGAAGCGCGGACGTCGCGCGGGGGAACCCGGGGCAGGCCTGCGTCGCGGATGGGCGGGCGAGGAGGGCGCCGAGGGGGGGGGGTCAGACGGTGGGCGCGGGGCGGAGAGGGAGGGGGGGGTCGAAGGTTCGGTGTCCTGGTGGGGTGCGTCGCGATCGCCTTATCGACAGGCCGCGTCGTCGATCGTGGAGCGACGACGACGACCTCCACGGACGACGCGGGGAGGGCGGGTTCCCGGGCGCACCCGTCGCATGTACGCGAGCAGCGCCGCCTCATCGAGCTTCAGGCGAGGCGGAGAGGTCTGCGACGTGTCGATCGACCGCCGGGGGGGGGGCATGCTCCGCGGCGGACCGAGCGGCGCCGAGACGACTGAGAGAGGAGAAGGAGATAGACGGTGGCACGAGGCGGCAGGGTACCCGCACTGGAATTTTATGCACTGGCGCCCGGAGCCACTGGGTCTGGTCTGTCTTTCGTGAATGACATCTCAGTTTCTGGTGATGACGACGCCCGCCGCCTCGAGCTCGGCGAGGTCGTCCTCGCTGTCGCTCTCCTCCCCCGCCCCCTCTTCGTCCTCCGGCTCCCCCTCCCCCTCCGCCAGTTCCGCCTGCGCCGGGGGCTTGTTGCACCCCGGGCACATCTTCGACTCGCGCGCGCACGGGTCGCACAAGACGCGGTACGCCAGGAAAACGCGCTTCAGCCGACACGCCGTGCAGTTCCCCGCCCTCCCCGCGCGCATCGCCTTGTACTTGCCGTACTTGAATCGCCACACCACCTGCGTCGGGGGGGAGGGAGCGGGGGATGGGCGTGGGGCGTCAGCCGAGGCGCCGGCGCGCGAACGGTTCGGCGTCGCGCGAGGCGCGCGAGGGGCGCCGTCTCTCTTCTCGCGCGTCGTCCGCCGCGCACCTTTTGCGCGCATCGGCGACAGACCCCCCCGCACGCCTTGGCCTTGAGCGCCGCCTCCGCGTCCACGTCTCGAACCGCGCGCTTGATGTTCCTGTGCGCCACGAACGCCTCCCTGTTCTGGTACTTTTGGCCCTTCTTCACGTGGTCCGACATCGCGCCCTCGAACCGCGAACGAGCCGTGCGCGCGGCGGCGGCGGCGCGGCGAAAAGTGACGACTCCATGTAGCGGAGGCGACTACGGGCTGAATGCGCCGCGCCCGAGTTTTCTCGGCACCCCGGCTGCCAGGAGTCGAGACGGTCGTCGTCGCTCATCAGAGCCGGGCGCGCGCTCGTGCCTCGGCGTCGCGCGCATGCGCGCCTCCCGCGCCGCGTTCCGCGCGGCCGGGCGCTCTCCCCGTTCCCCTCGCGGGTTCGCCACCGCCCCCCCCCCCCCCCCCCCCCCCCCCCCCCCCCCCCCCCCCCCCCCCCCCCCCCCCCCCCCCC
>MDSW01171963.1_pt1 | contig 20884 bp, 20 predicted proteins | sample 811171 | NCBI WGS metagenome assembly MDSW01 (sample SAMN05326641, study PRJNA326480) | marine metagenome | isolation source: seawater | place: Atlantic Ocean: North West | collected 2012 | reverse complement strand
TAAAAACTCCTGGAGGAAATCCAGCTTCATCAATCATTTCAGCAAATAACATTCCTGAAAGTGGTGCGATTTCTGATGGTTTTAAAATCATTGTGCATCCAGCGGCTAGAGCTGGAATAACTTTTAAAGTAATCTGATTAATTGGCCAATTCCAAGGCGTTATTAGAGCACATACACCTATTGGTTCATAAGCAATATAATTATTTGATTCATTACTAAATTCCATTTCAAAATCAAATTCTTTTAATCTTTTTATAAAATCATTTATATGATCAGAACCGGAAGCAGTTTGAGCATTTGATGCCCAATCTAAAGGTGCTCCCATTTCTAATGAAATTGCTTTTGTCATTTCGTCCCATCTACTTTGATAGATTTGATATAATTTTTCTATAAGAGCAATCTTATATTTTTTTTCAACCCTACTCCATCTTAGAAAAGATTCTTTAGCTGCCTTAACAGCATTGTTTACATCTTCATTATTCCCAAGTGAGATCAATGCACAACATTCCTCGTTAGATGGATTGACTACTTTAAAATCATTTGATTTTATTGGATTAACCCATTCACCATTTATATAAAATTTTCTTTTTTCTAACATTTAAATTTTCATTCTATTGTTTATATATTGATTTTTTTTGATCTAGCAATCTTAATAATGCAGGCCACTCATGCTTACCAGCTTTAAACATTGGATCATGATATTGGCCAGCAGCAAATTCTAATAAATTACTTGAAGGTATGTTTAATTCTAATCCAGTTGAATATGTATCTAATTGATTTTTACATGCCCTTTCAAGATAATACATTAAAATAAAAGTTTCACTTAAATTTTCACCACACGTTAAAAGTCCATGATTACGAAGTATCATGGCTTTATTATTCCCTAAACTTTTTGATAACCTTTCACACTCCTCTGTATTTGTAGACATGCCCTCCCAATCATGATAGCTAATTCTATTATAAAACATTGCAGCATCTTGAATAATTGGTTCAAGACCTTTTTTTAAACAAGAAATTGCAAGACCAGCTCTAGAATGAGTATGCATCACAGAATTCAAATTTTGTTTAGCTTTATGAATAGCCCCATGAATAACAAATCCTGTATAATTAATACTACCCTCTCCATTTACAATTTTACCATTTAAATCAATTTCTAATAAATTAGATGCAGTAATTTCATCGTATCTTAAGCCAAATTTATTGATTAGAAATGTATCCTTATTTGATGATGTTCTTGAAGTTATATGATTCCATATTATATCACTCCATCCAAAATGATCTGCTAAATGATAGCAGGCCGCAAGGTTTATTCTATTTTGCCATTCTTCATCTGAAATATTTGATAATCTAGGCATATAAATTTTTCATTATTTGTGATATCAATAATAAATCAAGGAGGAAGCTTTGTCTTTAGAAAATATTTCATTAGATGTAAATTTTGTAAGAAATCAATTCCCTGCATTTAGTGATCCTCTAAGCGCTAAATGGTCATTTTTTGAAAATGCAGGTGGTAGTTATGTTCCCAAAACAGTTATTGATCATCTAACAAATTTTATGACTTCAACAAAGGTTCAGCCTTATGCAGAGTATGAAACTTCAAAAATAGCAGGTAATCAAATGGATAAGGCTATAGAACTATTCGCAGCAATGATTGGTGCTAAATCTAACGAAATTTTAATTGGAAGCTCTACTACGATGAACATGTATGTCTTATCAAATGCTTTAAAACAATTAATTAATCCAGAAGATGAAATAATCGTTACAAATCAAGATCATGAAGCTAATATTAGTCCTTGGAGAAGATTAAAAGATGTAGGAGCAAAAATTGTTGAATGGCAATTAAATAAAAATAATGGAGAACTTGAGATTAAAGAATTAGAAAATTTGTTATCTGAGAAAACAAAAATCATTGCAGTAACTCACTGTTCAAATATTGTTGGGAGTTTTAATAACCTAGAATTAATTACTAAATTAGCACATGAAAAAGGTGCCTATGTTATCGGAGATGGAGTTTCATATGCGCCACATGGTTTTCCAAATGTTAAGAAATTAGATGTAGATTTTTATGCTTTTAGTCTTTACAAAACTTATGGTCCTCATTTAGCACTTTTATATGGTAAAGAAGAAATTTTAAATAAACTCCCTAATCAAAATCATGAATTTTTAGAAAATGAAGTGCCTTATACATTAAATCCTGGTGGTCCAAATCATGAAGAGTTAGCATCATTAATAGGTATTTATGATTATTTTAATAATTTGTATAATCATCATTTTAATGATGATGAAAATATAATTAGAAATAAAATCGATAGAATAAATAATCTAATAACCAAACATGAAGAAAAGGTTACATCTCCACTTCTTGAATACATTTGTTCAAGAAAAGATTTTGATTTGATTGGTAAAAATAAAATTATAAATAAAAATAGAGCTCCAACAATTGCCTTTACAGTAAAAAATATAAGCTCAAAAGATGTAGCAAATATTCTCGTTAAAAATAATATCGCTACTAGAAATGATAATTTTTATGCTTGGAGATGTTTAAAGGCACTTGGTATAGATGTTGATGATGGTGTAATTAGATTAAGTTTAACTCACTATAATTCTTATGAGGATGTTGAGAAACTAATAAATGCTTTAGAGCAAGTCTAAAGTGTTTACTTAGTCATTTGCTTAATTTGATCTTCAATTGTAAGTTTGCATACTAAGCCAGAAAGATCATTAATACTTCTTAGGGTTCTATCAATACTTTCATTAGCTTCTACTTGATTAATTTTAATATTTAAATTCAATTTTGAATTAACTAATTTTAGTAAATTAAACTTAGAAATATCATCAGGTGAATATATATGGAATAAACCTTCTAAATATCTATCATTTTCAATGATATTTAGAATTATTTTACTTAAATAATTTGTAGTAGTTCCATTCCAATAATGATTGGTAAATCCATTTACTTCCCCATTTTTATTACTTAAAATCCATGAGATTAAACTATAAAAGTTTTTGATTTCATAACCTATTATACTTGTTCTGATAACCATGCAGTTATTAGGCTCACCAATTGATTTTGATTTACCATAAAAATCATCACAATCATGTACATCATTTTCTAGATATTTTCCTTTTTTGCCAGAAAAAACACAATCAGTCGTAATATGTATTAATTTTATTTTTTTACTCTTACAATAATTTGAAAGTGAATGGGGAAACAATGAATTAACAGTTATGGAATTAATATAATCTTTATCAATTACTGGTTTCACTATACCAATACAATTAATAATATAATCAAAATTATCTAAAAATTTAAAATCAAATTCATTGTTATTTTCTATTGTAAATTTTATTTCATTATTGCTTCCATTTTTTAATGATCTTGAAGTATAATACAAATCTAGATGATCTATTTGATTAAGCTGGTTTATTAATTGAGAACCTAACATACCGTTAGACCCAAAAACTAATATTTTTTTCATAAAAAAATTTTAATAATTTTCAATCGTCCAAATATCCCATTTATCATAAGGATAACGTATATCATCTTCTTTACTTTCATCTAAGGTTTTATCTGAAAATACAATAACATTTGTATTACTTGTCAAATTCATAAATCCGTTTGCATGGTTAGGTTCAATTTTTATAACTCTAGGTTTTTTACAAGATAAGATATATTTGGTAATTTTTTCAGTATCAAGATTTACTTGACCCAAAAGTATGGTTCCACTTGAGACGTAAAAAAATTTTGTTTCATTTTTGTGTCCATGCCATGCACGAATATAATTTTTTTTATGATTTGAAATTTGATAAAATCTTTTTATTTTATCAAAATCAAAATCATTTACAAAACTCAGCACACCTCTTTCATCTACAAAATTATCACCATTAATTATCATTTAAAATATTCACTTGTAAAATTAGCATTAGAATAAATATTATCATAAACATTTTTAATTCTTTTATCTTTTATAAGCATTTTAATTTGATTAATTCCATATTCTAATGAATATTTTGGCGACCAGCCAAATGATTTAAATTTATCTGATGAAACCCTGTAATTTCTTTTATCCTCAAATAAATTGTTTACAATCTCAATTTTCATACCCTCTTTTTCAAATGCTTTTTCTACTTCAATAGCTATATCATAAATTTTATAATTTTTATCTGATATATTATATGTGCCATTAATATCTTTTTTTATTGAAAATAATATAGCCTCAGCTACATCCCTAACATGTAATAAGGGTCTCCACTGTTCACCCCCATAAACCTGTAATTTTTGACCCATTGCGGCTTTCATTGTAAGTATATTTACTACTAAATCTAATCTAATTCTTGAAAAGCTATCTCCAACCCCAAATAATGTTCCTAATCTAAAAATACATTTATTATTTCTATTTTTGAGAACATCTTCAGCCAAAATTTTACTTTTAGCATACATTGATAGAGGTTTTTTTACACCCTCTTCATCAATAATTTTATCAGAATGTCCATAAACAGAACAAGTTGACATAAAAATAATTTTATTTTCAAAATTATTAGCTATATTTAATATTGATTCATGATTTATTTTAAATGTGGTTTCGGGGTTTACACTGCAAGCACCATCACCTACTATTGCTGCTAAACAAATGACTATATCATAATTCTGAGCAAGAACATTATTAATCAATTCGTAGTCTGAAACACTTCCGTAAATAAAATTAACTTCTTTTAAGTATCTTGATTCAAAAAAAAGATTATCCAAAACTGTAACATCATAATTTTCTTTAATTAATAAATCTGATAAATATCCACCTATATATCCAGCTCCACCAGTAATTAAGATTTTTTTCATAATATTGTCTTTAAAGTATTTATAATTTTTTTAGAAGTATTACCATCACCTAACCACTTTAATTTAATTAAGTTCTTATTTTTATGAACTTTGTTTATATAATTAATACTATTTTTTAAATTTTTACTGTAATCATTTAAAAGAAATAAGTAAGAACAATTGTGTCTCATTGATTGTGGCCTTTCAGTAAAATCCCTTGGAGTTATAACTGGTGTTCTTAAAATTGCTGTTTCTTCTTGGGCTGTTCCTGAGTCAGAAATAACACATACTGAGTGATATTGTTCAAAAAGAAATTTTTTAAATGAAAGCATTTTGATAATTTGAATATTGCCAATTTTTAAATTAAATTTATTCATTTGTTTCAGAGTTCTACCAAAACCAAGAAATTTTACTGGAACTTGATAATAATTTGAAAGATCATTAGAAAGTTTTATAATTTTTTCTAATCTATTTTTATATTTAAAATTTTCAGGTCTATGAACATCAACAAGGATTTGTTTATATTGTTTTTTTCCATATTTTTTTTTATTGAAAAAAGACAAAGTTGACTCAAGAATAGTATTTCCTACTACAAAAATATTTTTTTTATTAATATTTTCTTGAATTAGTTTTTTTTTATAATCTTTGTGATATACAAACAAATAATCTGAGCAGTGATCACAAACTATTCTATTTATTTCTTCAAGCATTCTTTTGTCACCTGATCTCATACCAGCTTCAATATGAGCAATTTTATAACCTTCTTTTTTTAAAGTGATAGAAGAAGTTACAGAGTTAGAGTCTCCTAAAAAAATAATTAAATCAGGTTTGATTTTTTTATTTCTTATAAGTTCAATAATTTTAATTGATAATTTAGCAGATTGATGAAAATGTTCATTATTTTTAGATCCAATAGATAAATTATAATTAGGCTTTCTAATTGATAGTTCATCAAAAAAAATCTTTGATAAATTATTTGAGTAATGTTGTCCTGTATGAACAAGTAAATGATTATAGTGTTTATCTAACAATTTAAATATATTCATCATTCTTATAAAATCAGGTCTAATTCCTGTAATTGTCATGACAGTTTTTTTCATATTATATATTCATTATCTTATTAAATTTATTTATTGCAGATTCTTTGGAAAATTTTTTCATATATAAATTATAACTATTTTTTGACATAGTAAATTTTGATTCATATGGCAAATCCTCAAATTTTTTAATAATTTCTATTAATTTTTTAGGATGATCTGGTTTTGCAGTATAACCCAATTGATAATCAATGATTAGATTTTCAACTTCACCTTCGATAAATCCAATTATTGGAAGTGAATTAGACATATAAAATTGAAATTTGGATGGAATGGTATGTTTATATTCAGAATTCAAAGAAATTAAACCTCCATCGTATTCTTTTAATATAGGTATTAAATCATCTATATTAATAGGATCAAAAATTTTAACTTTTTCAATTTTTTTTTGTAAAATGATATTTTCTAATTTTTTTTTAAATCTTCCATCGCCATAAATATGAAGTACTGTATCAAAACTATTATCTTGAAAAGCTTCCATTAATTTATCAAAATTTTGTGCTTCACCTATATTTCCAGTAAAAATTAATTTATTATTAATTTTCTTTTTTATTTTGTAGCTAAATGGACTTTCTATAGGAGACCAATTATATAAAGTGTCAATTTTATCTTTATTTATCCCCATTGTCTCAATAAGATATTTTTTAAAATAATTGTTTTGTATTAAAACTAAATCAGAATTTTTATAAATAAAGCTACATAACAAAAAAATAATTTTTTTTAAAAAATAAGATTTTGTATGCTTTCTAAATACAAGTGGCCACAAATCTTGCAACCAAATAACAAGTTTAATTTTAAATATTTTTTTTAAAATGACTAGTGAAAGAAGACTAATTAGAGGTGATGTAGCATAAGCAAAACAAATTTTGTATTCTTTGTTATTTAAAAAGAAAAAAGTAAGGTTAATAAATGATGAAAAAATAAAAGATAAATAGTTTACAAATATATAAAACTTAGTAGATGAATATCTTGGAATTATAAAAGTTCTATATATTTGAATTTTATTATAAAAATCCTTTTTTTTATTAAAAAATCCATATCCTTCATAAAATTGACCTTTTGGATAATTTGGTTTGCCTGTAAATACTTTTAATTCAAATTTACTTTTTATATTTAGGCATAAATCATTGATTAAGAAATTTTCTGGCCAAAAATATTGAGAAAAAATTAAAATTTTCTTCATATTTATTTTTTTATATCTCTATTCTTATTCAATAAATTTATCTTTTGTGAAACAAAAACATACAAAATAAAATACAAACCAAATAATACTAATGAAATATCACTACTAATATAAAAATAAACTAAGTAACCAGAGATAGAGATAAGAATTGAAAAAAATAATATCAAAAATAAAACTAATTTTTGTGAATATCCAATATCTAAAAGCAAATGATGAATATGTCTTCTATCTGCTACAAAAGGGTTTTCTTTTTTTAAAACTCTCCTAATTATGACTCCTAACAAATCAAATATCACAATGGGAACGCACCACAAAGTTAAAACTGGATGCATATATTGATATTGGGCATAATAAATTAATAAGCAGGCAAGTAAAAAACCAAGGGTCATACTTCCTGCATCACCTAAAAAAATCTTTTTATTTTTTACAAAACCCATATTGAGAATAACAAAACCGACATTGCTAAATATGATTATTGATAACAGTATAGTTTCAGTTTTTCCTGTATCAAAATAGCTAAATAAAAATATAAATACAAAAGCTAATGTGGTTAATAGAGAAGATAAACCATCAATACCATCAATAAAATTAGTTGCATTTGTTAAACCAACAATAGCAAATAAAGTTAAGACTAAACTAAAAACTTGTAAGTCAAAAAATATTACCTTTCTTACTACTCCATCAAATAAAGAATAATTACCTAAATCAACTATTACTAATCCAGCTCCCATTACTAATAAACTTGAGAATATCTGAAGTATTAATCTTATTCTTATACCTAATTGTAACGCATCATCTATTAATCCAACAATTAATACAAAAAAAGAAACATACAATATTACTTTAACTATGTAAATTTCAGGTGGATAAAAAATAGAAAATACATAAATTGTTAAAAAAATTGATAAACCACCAACCAAAGGTGTAGGTTTAGAGTGTATTTTTCTCTCATTAGGTTGATCAATTAATTTGAATTTAGATGCAAATAAAGAAAAAAACCAACAAAAAAATAACGATAATATTATAGGTAATAAAATTACTTCATAAGACATTATAGTTATTTTCTCCTACAAATAAAAAAAATTGAAGGCGAAATAAAAGTAGGAATAAAATTAAAAGGAGATGTCAATATTTTGACGTCAAAAAAAAATCTTAAATTATATAATAAAACTCTCCAATCAAATCCTTTATGTTCATCGATATGTGGCTTTATATAATCTAATCTGTAAATAGAAGCCATGATTGTTTCTAAGAATGTATATTCCTTGTGCCTAATATAACCCATTAAAAAACTCCCTAAATTTTTAATCAATATTGCTGGACCAACCTCATTTGGAATATTTACAAACATAAATTTAAAATTAATTTTTGATAATAAATTTATAGTTATTTGTCTTTTATCGAGAGGTATGTGCTCAAAACAATCAAAAGATATAATTATATCAGTAGAAGAGATTGAATTTAAGAAATTCTCACAATGATCGTTATAAATTTTAAATCTTTTATCACCTGAATATCTTTTTTTAGCTTCTTCAAAAAAATCTTTTCTCGGTTCAATTCCTATATAATTAAAATTATCTACATTTTTAGTTAAAGCAGGAAAAATGTAGGCAGGTCCACAACCCAAATCAATTATATTAATAGTTTGGTTTTTTGTAAAAATTTTTTTATCAAAAGATTGTTTTAAATAATTAAATAATAATTTATGTTTGTTATTATGTAAAAACCTAGTAATAAAATTAAAATCTAATGTTTTTTCATAAAAAGTCTTATTCATTATTATTTTTTGTCTTTTAAAACCTTATAGTCATGATCTACCATTTCTTTAATAATATCTTCAATTTTATATTTTGGTTTCCAATTTAAAATTTTTTTGGCTTTTTTAGAATCACCTACTAAATTATCAACATCTTTTGCTCTAAAATATACATTACGTACCCTAACTATAACATTTCCATTATCATCATATCCCTTTTCGTTTAAACCTTTTCCTTTAAATGTAATTTTAATATTTAAGTATTTACTAACTTTAATAATAAATTCTCTAACACTTAAACTTTTTCCAGTAGCTATAACAAAATCATCTGGTTTTTTTTGTTGAAGTATTTTCCATTGCATATAAACAAAATCTTTAGCATGACCCCAATCTCTCTTAGCATCTAAATTACCTAAATATAAGCACTTGCTCAAACCTAATTTAATTTTAACTAAACCAATTGAAATTTTTCTGGTAACAAAAAATTCTCCTCTTCGAAAAGATTCATGATTAAAAAGAATACCATTTGAAGCAAAGATATTATAAGCATTTCTATAATTAATAGTTATATAATGGGAAAATAATTTTGAAATTGCATATGGTGACTCAGGATAAAATTTTGTATTTTCATTTTTTGGAATTTTATTAATGTTCCCGTATATTTCTGAACTTGAAGCATTATAAAATTTTGTTTTTTTTGTAAGGTTGCAAATTCTAATTGCTTCAAGAATTCTCAAAGTGCCTAAAGCATTTGTATTTGCAGTATACTCAGGTTGAAGAAAGGAAACAGCAACATGGGATTGCGCAGCTAAATTATATATCTCATCAGGCTTGATATCCATTATAAGTCTTATTATATTTGCGCTATCAGTTAAGTCTAAATAATGAATAAAAAAAGAATCTCTGAATTCATAATCTTTATATAAATGATCAATTCTTTTTGTAGTAATTAATGATGTTCTTCTCTTAGTGCCATGAACAATATAATTCTTTTCCAAAAGAAGTTCGGCTAAATATGAGCCATCTTGGCCTGTTACTCCAGTAATTAATGCAACTTTTTTTTTCAAAACAAATTAAACATATCTATTAATAATTTTAATTTTTCAATATTAATCTATAAATATTTAGTAATTAGTTAAAATATATTTTGTTATATACCAATAATAGATAAGCTAAAATAATATTATATTTCAATATATATCTATCATTAATATATGATTTTAATATATAATAAAAAATAAATATGAACCAAATTATTTCTGCCAAAAAAAAAATATTGGAAGCCTCTTTTAGGGCTCAAGAAGGGCATATAGCTAGTGCATTTTCAATAATGAATTTGATATATGTGCTTATAAATAATTCATTTATATTTAATGATAAAAGATATTTAAATAATTTTATTTTAAGTAAGGGCCATGGATGTTTAGCATATTACGCTTTGTTAAATGAATTTAAAATAATAAGTGATAATGTTTTTAAAAGCTATTGTAATTATAATAGTATATTAGGTGGTCATCCTGATAGAAACAAATCAAAATATTTTACAGCATCAACAGGATCACTTGGACATGGCTTGCCAATTATAGTTGGTATGGGATTAGCAGATAAAATATCAAATAAAAAAAATAATTATTTTATTATTATGGGTGATCAAGAATGCAATGAAGGTACATTATGGGAAAGTTTACTTTTACTAAACCATCACAAAATTAATAATCTTACAATTATTATTGATAGAAATTATTCCAGAGAAGATGATCTTAATTTAGGGAAACTAAACAATAAACTTAAAGATTTTTCCAAATTTATTTATACAATAAATGGACATGATAATGTTCAAATTAAAAAAACTCTTTTAAAAAATAATAATACTGAGCAACCTAAAATAATAATAGCTAAAACATTAAAAGGTTATGGCAGTAAAATTCTTGAAAATGATCTTTCATGGCATCATAGATTTCCATCTAGTAATTTAGAATTAGATAAATTGAAAAAAAGTATAACAAAATAATGAGAAAAGTTTTCAGCGAAACAATATATAAATTTTTGCATAAAGATAAAAAAATAGTTGTCTTGTTAGGAGATATTGGAGTTTATTCATTTAGTAAAGTTAATAAAAAATTTAATAAAAATATATTTAACATTGGAATTTTAGAACAAACCATGGTTGGAGTTGCAGCTGGTATGGCAATTAATGGAAAGATACCTTTTGTGCATACTATTTCACCATTTGTAATTAACAGAGCATTTGAACAAATCAAAGTAGATATATGCTATCAAAATTTAAACGTTAATATTGTTACTGTTGGATCTTCTGTTGATTATGCAGCACTTGGCTGTACACATCATTGTCCTGAAGATATCGCAATTATTAATAAATTACCAAATATTAAAATTTATTACCCAGGTAATCAAAATGAATTTAAAAAACTTTTGTTAAACTATAAAGAAAATTCACCTAAATATTACAGATTAAGTAACGATAGCCATAAATTAAACATTAAAATTTATAAAAATAAAGCCTCGATTATAAAAAAAGGGAAAAAAGCTACTGTTGTTGTATTTGGTGCGTCTATTACTTTAATTGAAGATATCATTAATGAGATAGATGCTACTATTTTATATTACACTACTTTAAAACCATTCGATAAGAATACATTAAGAAAGAATTTAAAAAATAATAAAGTTATACTAATACAAGATTTTTACAATGGATCTTTAACTTATGAAATAAATGAATCTATAAATAATTCTCATCTATATGAAATAGGTATACCTAATAAATTTAGGACTAATTATGGTAATAAGGAATTACATTTAAAAAAATTAAATTTAGACAAAATAAGTATTTTAAAAAGGATAAAAAAAATAATTGATGAATAATAAGCAAATTAAATTTTTAGAATCAGAATCTAATTTATTAGTGAAAAAATTAAAAAATAATTCATTAAAAAAATATAAAAAAATTTTAATTGTTGGTTCAAGTGGTTTAATTGGTTTAAATTTAGTTTTTAACTTAATTTTATTAAAAAATAAATATAATTATAATTATGAACTAACCTTAATAACAAAAAATAAAATTAATAAAAGTTTATTAAATTACTATAAAAAAAATAAAATTAAATTTATAAAAAAAGATATTACTGATAAAAAATTTAGTTTAAATTTGATGTATGATTTAATTTTTTTTTCCGCTGGCTATGCTTCTCCTAAAATATTCGTAAAAAAAAATAAAGAAACTCTCTTAGTTCACTCTTTGGGATTAATGAATATTTCAAAATATTTAATAAAAAAGGGTTTATTAATTTATTTTAGCTCATCAGAAATTTATAATGGATTAAATAAAAATTTTGTTGAAAACAGATCTGGTAATACAAATTTTGATGATATTAGAGCTCCTTACATAAATGGAAAGAAATTTGGTGAAACCTATTGCCATATATTAAATCAAATGGGATATAACATTAAAATTTTAAGAATATCTTTGACTTATGGTCCAGGTGCCAGTTTAAATGATAATAGAGTTTTAAATGAAATGATCATTAGTGGACTCAAAACTAAAAAAATTCAATTACTTGATCAGGGTAAAAGTGTTAGAAAATATTTATATATAAACGATTGTATTGAGTTAATTTTTAATATTTCAAAAAAATCAAATAAGATAATTTATAATATTTCGGGTAATTCCAAATTAACAATAAGAGATTTAGCCAAAATTATTTGTAAAAAAACTAATTCAAAATTAAGTTTTAAAAAAAATAATACAGCCATAAAAGGAGCTCCTAATATTGTTAATGTAAATAATGATAGGATTTGTAAAGAATTTAAAAAGCTTGAATATATTAATATATTAAATGGTATCGATAAAACTATAAAATGGTATAATTTAAAAATCTAGCAGCCTCATTAAATAGGCTTCCAAATAACTACTGAATACCCTTCTATAAATAAACTGCCTAAGTAAGTTCTTTCATTTTTTATTATTTTAATTTGATTATTTTTTTGAATTAATTTTAAGTATGTTAAAAAATTATCTAAATAATTTCTTTTTCTTGAATATAAAACTGATAAGAGATCAAGCATATTATTTTTATCCATTAATTCATTTATAGGCTCTATATGAATACAAATTTTGGGTTTTTGTTTTAAAATGTAATTAATAAATTTTTTATAATTTTGTCCTGTTTGCTCAAGTGCTGCTATAGTTACGATACCAGACTGATTGTATAATTTAAATTTATTATCAGGCTTAAAAAAATTAAATTCTTTATAATTTATTTTATGGTCATTTTTGAAATATTTATTGATTATCTTTCCACTAGACTTTGACCAATCTAAGCCAATAATGTTTGAGTCTTTATTAACATTTCTTATATTTTTTAGATTTTGACCAGTACCACAACCAAACTCATAAATATATTCAATGCCTTTTAAATATTTATTAAAATAATAGTATTGTAAATAATGAAAAATTTTTAATTCAAAGTTTTTTGATAATGGTTTTATTAATCTATTATTCATTCTTAATACTTTATATTTTGAAAAATATTTAGGAATTATTGACGAATAACTTTTATTTCTGTTTAATAATTTTTTATTTTCTTCCCACCCCTCTTCCCAAACTTTTTTTCTATTTGAACCAGAAACAGTTAGTTTTTTTACAAATACTTCATGTAGGATTTTAAATATATATTCCTGATATTCATCATCTTTTAATTCTCTATAATATAACTTTAAATCATCTAATTTTTTTTTTAAAATTTTATTCTTATCTTTAATAAATCTTAAATCATTAATTTGGATTTTTTTTTTCATTCAAAACATTAAATAATTAAAGTTTATCTCTTTTTGATAAAATAGGATTTTTAATAGGCCAATTAATATTAAATCTACTGTCGTTCCATTTGTATGTAAACTGTTTATTATAATCTAAATAACTACCTCTATAAGCTAACTTATAATAATACAAAGATTCCTTACTTGTAGTCAAAAAAGCATTACCATAATAAGGTGGTATTAATATACTAGTATAGTTTTTGTCATCAAGATTTAACATAACGTGATTTCCAAAGTTTTTTGATTTTTTATCACAATTGACTACTACTTGCAAAATACTGCCCTTCAAACATGTAACAATTTTCCATGTTTTATGATCCCCATGTATTCCAGTAAGAACATTTTTTTTTCTATAAACAAACTTATCATGTACAAACTTCTGTTTTGTTAAAATTTTTAATTTAGTTTCAATATTTTTATCAAAAAAAGTAAATATACTTCCTCTTTTATCAGTATAATTTGAATATTTAATTATTTTAACTTGTTGGAGATCTGGGATTCTTTCTATTTTGAATTTAAACATATAATTAATAATGTTTCTTTTAGTTTATAAATTGATAATTTGATATAATAAATAACCTTATAATTTTATGATTAAATTTAGTATTGTAACACCAACTTATAAAAGATTAGATAAAATCAAAGATTTTTATAAACATCTAAAAAATCAAAAAGGGAATTTCGAAATAGAATGGGTAATTGTATATGAGGAAAATGATAAACAAACCTATGATTTTATCTCAGACATTTCTGACATAAATACTGTACTAGTTAAAAATAATGGTGATTTTAGTAATGCACTTAAGATAGGTGGAGAAAATGCAACTGGTAATTTTATAAATTTTCTAGGGGATGACGATATTATTATTGATAAATCATTACAAAAAATATGTGATCATTTAAGTAAAAATAAAGAAGTACAATGGGTAATAGGACAAGGTATATATATTAATGAAAAAGGAATGCAAATCAGAAAAATTATAACTTTTTGTAAAAATTTTTTATTATATTTTTTTTCAAAACACTCATTAATATTTTTAAATTACGTTATGTCTCCTTCTTCATTTTGTAAAAAAAATCTTTTAAAAAAAATTAATTTTTTTGAAAATTATCACTGGTATGGGAATGATTATATTACGTGGATTAGATTATCAAAAATTACAAAACCTTTAATATTAAATTTTCCAATTACTAAAGCAACATACTCTAATAATACATTATCAGGCTCTTTTAATTTAAAAGGATATATAATGATGATGAAAGCTATAAGAAAAGAAACCTCAAATCCTATCATTATTATTTTGCAATTACTCGTAGGTCTTTTAATTATTTCATATAATTTTCTAAACAAAGTTATTTTAAATAAATTTAAAGCTTAGTTTAGTAGTATTTCATTAATTTATAATAATAATTTGCTAATATTTCATGAGTAATAGATGTTAGTATACCTAAACCTCTTCCAATATCAAATTTATGATACCCGGATAAATTAGAAACATTTGACAATGCATAAAAATATATTTTTTTATCTTTAATTTGAAATAATTTTTTGGTTCTAGGTATGTGAAAATCATCAGTAAGTATAATTACATTATCGTTTAATAATTTTTCATAACTTTTAAAAATGAGAAAATCTTCATAAGTACTTGTTGAGATTTCACTGATGTAAACATTTTGATTTAAAAATAGATTTTTGTTACTTTCATAATATTCTTTAATTAAATCATTATCTCTAATAAAAATAATATTTTTTATATTATATTCATCTATTAATTTACTTGCTAGATTAAATCTTTTTAGTGAATTACTACCCAAAACAACCAAATCGTAATCTTGATTATTTTTTTTACTTAACAAATTTATCTCATCTAAATTTGAATAATATTTAATAATTTTATTTTGAAAATTTGTTACTCCAAGTAATAATATTAAAATAAAAACAAAAAGATTTAAATATTTTAATTTTGATTTAATTAAAAAAAAATTAACTAAAAACAATAAAATAATCAAATTTTGAAAATTAAAAATATGCCTTATAATAATCTCAAACATTATTTTATATTCTTAATATTAAAAAATAATGATACAGATAAAATAGTTAATGCATTAATTATTCGTAACAATAATTTAATTGTTAATCCTTGTGAAAAGATTAGTCCACCTTGCATTCCAACAAATGCCATAGCTATTTCAGTAATACCTATATTTTTAGGTGTTATTGGTATTTGGTCAAATAAAGAGTTTATAACAAAAAAAATAATAATAAATTGAAGACTAACATCATAATTTAATGCTTTAATTAACAAATACATGGTTAGGAATTGAAAAAAATGAGAAAACAAACCAAATTTTACTAACATTAACAAAAGTTTTTTATTCAGAATGCTTTGCTTAGAAAAAAAAAGAATATTTAAGGATTTTTCATAAATCCATTCAATAATTGATCCGCCTAATTTAAAATTTTTAGGAAAAATATATAAAACACAAAAAGGAAATATAAAAATTAATATAGTTAATAAAAATAAAAAGTAAGATGGTGAATAAGAATATATTGTAAAACTATTAGCAAAAATATAAATTTCTAAAGAATAAAATATTAAAAGAAAAAATAAATAAAACCAGGCTAAAAAATAATTAATATTAATATAATTTTGTAAAGACATGGAAAATTTTTTTAATTTATATGCTCTATATATAAAACCAGAAGTAGTTATGAGCATATTAAAAATTTGACTATTAAAAAAGATTTGATTCCATTCAGTAAATTTAATTTTTACATCTGTAGTATATAAAATTACATTATAAATACATCTAGTTTGTAAAAAAATTAAAATATAACTTAAAAAAACAATAACAATTAAATATTGGTAATCAAAATTAATAATAGCTTCTAAAGCTTTGTCTTCATTAAATATATTTTTTCCTATTATATAAAAACAAAATAAAAAAACTACAATTTTTAATATATTAAAAAAACTTTTTTTGGGAATTTTACTCAACTTTAATCTATCAATTTATTTATAATTTAACGAAATATGGTTAAATTATTTTAATCATTATTAATACTACTATTTTATTTTTTCAAAAGCTTTTTCATATTGCTCAAAAACATATTTCCAGTCATTTATAAGAGGTTTTGATTTAATGTTTTCGATATATTTGTTTAATTTTGAAGGATTATTATATAAATCTTTGATTTTTGCCTCTAAGTCATTTGAATTATTTTTAGAATAATAAATTACTTTATCATTAAATATTTCTTTAAAAACTAGATTATCACAGCAAATTATTGGTAAGCCATTATTATATGCTTCTATTAATGGAATACCATATGATTCACATGAAGACGGATAAACCATCAAATGAGATTTTTGATATTCAATATTTAAATTCTGATTTGATATATTGTTTTTAAAAGTTATAAATTTTTTATAGTCTGAATTTAATTTTAAAATTTTAAAAATTTGACTGTAGCTTAGTTTCTTTTCAGGAAAAACTAAATTCAATTCAATAAAATAATTTTTTTTAATAAGATTAGCTATAGTATTAATAAGAAAATTATGATTTTTATATTTTTCAAGTCTTGATATATAAATTATTTTCATTTTATTGTTTTGATCAAAAATATTTCTTTTATTATTTTTAATATTATGAATACGATTAAATCCATGCGGTATAACCATATATTGACTTTCAAATTTGAAATTATTTTTTTGAATTATGTTTTTTGACTCTTCTGTCATAAATATTGTTAATGATGATTTTTTAAATGAATGTAAATATAAACTAGACTGTATTTTGAATTTTAATTTGTTAAAAAAGCTATAGTTTTTGTGTTCATCTTTGCAGAAAGGAAGGATGTTTTGACAAAAAACAATTACTTTATTTGTATTGCCAAAATAAAAACCACCTATAACTATAAATATACTATTTGAATTAAATTTATTATACAAATTAAAATATTGAAAAAAACTTCTAAAGAAAAAATTAATTGATATTATTTTTGGTACAGTTTTTTTAACTATAAATTTATAATTAGGAAGATTTTTCGATAAATCTTTACTCATATAAACTAAAATTTTTTTATATTTTTTTTTATTAATTTCAAAGTTATCTAAAATATTACATAAATTAATAAATCCACCTCCTTCAGATTTGATATTTATAGCATCAATTATAATTTTCATTTCTAATTTATTTTATGATTTTTAAAATAGTTGATAGATAACATTAATATACATCCCATAAAAAAAACTTTACTAGAAAAAAATAAATCAAAAGTGAAGCCAGCAAGAAGACTATAGAATAATAAAAAAACAGGAATTTTTCTAATTAAAAAAAGTATTAAAAGAGTTCCAATTAGTCCATAAGATAATATAATTCTAAAAATCATAGATTCATAATAAAGATATTGGTTACCCATTCCAAATAACCAATTGAATGTATTAGATTTAAACTCAACAAACATAGGTAACCAAAAATTTAATCTTAAAATAAAACTATAGTATAAATGTAAATTTGGAGTATCATTTGTTGAAGGTGTTATTTCATAAACTATAAAATTAAAAGTAGTTTTTAATAAATAAAATAAATCTAATTGCATTAACATTTTGATAAAGTAAATTTCACTTAAATATGCATCAAAAAAATATAATATAAACAATATGCCTAAAATATAAATAATAACTTCAGAAATGCTTTTATTAATTAAGTAAAGGGATAATAAAAATAAAATAATTAAAATAATGAAATAAGGAACACTTAAAAAATTAGCAAATATATAAAGGAAAAAAATTAAAGAAATTATACCTAAAAAAATAATATTTTTTTTATTTAAAACTAGCAAGGGTAAGCAAAATAAAAATGCCACTATATTTCCTTTAGTTTCAGCTAAAAACAAACTTATTACAGTTAATACTAAATAAAATAATATTTGAATTCTATTTGTTTTGCTTAAAATATATATTGAAAAGAAAGCTAATGATGTAGTAGCACCTAGTTCCCAAGGCCCCCCCGTAATTCCCATAGAGCGTCCACCTACACCAGGGTCACCAGGTGGATAAAAGCCTCTACTATTTACATATCCAATTAAATTAAATTCCTGAAGAATAGCAAATATACAGTTGATAATTATAAAAAATTTGCAAAAAACTAGTATAATTTTTTTATTATTAAAATAGTTTAAACATAAAACAGTAAAAACTAAATATTCAAAAAATCGAATTAAAATAATTATAGAAGTATTAAAACTTAAAACCCCATGAACATTTGTAGTTTTTTGACCTCCTAAAAAAGAAATAAATATAAAGTAAAACAAAAAAATATACAAATTGGTGAAAGGTAAATTACTATTAATTTTTAAATTATTACTATTTAATATTAAAAATAGTAAAAAAAATAAAAGTAGAATATCAGGTAATTGAACTCCTTGCCAATAACCAGGTATTGGTAAAATATTAATTTTAGGAAAAACGATAATAATAGCTGTAATAATTGTAAAAAAATAATAATTAAATAATTTAGAATAATTATTTAAATTATCATCTACTTTTATCATTTTTAAATTTTTAAAATATTATTTACTAAATAATATCTTTTTCCTCCCATACCTTTTTTAAAGAAACTTATTCCATCAAATATATCCAAATTTATACCACCTAAATCTAAAAAATTGATATTTATATTTTTTAAATATTTAACTGAATCCCATAATAAAACTGCTGTTAAATTAATTTTTAATTCTGTATTTTTTTGCCAAGAAGCTAAATAAGTTGCAGTTTGTCCATGTAAAAAAATACAAACTTGTGACAAAATTTTATTGTTAACTTTGGCTTCAAAAATTAATATTCTTTCATAATTGTTTTTGTTTTTAAATAAATAATTTAATTTCGAACTATTAATACCTTTAAACAATTTTTCTGTTTTATAATGAGAATAATTTTTAAGGAAACTAGAAAATGTAATTTGATTGGTGTTTTCTAAAATTTCAATATTAGATTTTGAAAAAGAATTTATATGACTTCTCCAAAAATATTTAGTATTTTTTAAAATTGTATGAAGATCATCTTTTAAATTAATAACTGAACTTGAATATTTACAAAAATCTAACAAATGACATTTTTGTTTGTTTAAAAAAAATAAATTTTCAAAATTATAATTCATTTCAGGTTGAAATAAAAGTATTCTACCCTTTAATAAATTTCCATAATTAAGAATATTGTTATAAACTTGTGTCTTAAATTCATTTGATGAATTAGAAGTAAATAAGGGACCTCTATTTATTCTATAAATTTTTAAGAAAAAAATACTCAATTGATAAAGGATACAATAAGCTGTTTCATTATTACTTGATTCAAATTTTAATTTTCTTTTTTTAATGAATTTAGAACCTGATTCTGAATAAGCCAAAGATTGAAGAATATTTGTAAATGAAATATCATTATATATATCTAGCCATTCATTATTATCTATTTCTTTAATAGTAATTCTATTAGTATGATAATCATATTTCAAATTAAATTTTTTTATCAGTTCACTTAAAGAAAATGTATGGTTTAAAGGTAAAAAAATATATTTAAATCTTAGCTTATAAGCAATTGAACTTGAATTTTTAAATGTTGATTCCTTAAGGTCAGGCCAGGTATATATTGGAATATTTTTTTTCAAAAAAAATAAATATTTTTTATATAAATCAGTTTCAGATTTTGAAATGAAATTATAAGGAGTATTAAATTTTTTATCTAAATCATAATTATCACTTGATAAAATTATTAAGTTATTTCTAATATTATTATATATTTGATCTAATTTTTTAAAAAAATTATATAATAAAATTTTTTTTAATTTTATTTTTTCTAAATCCTTAATTTGAACATTTAGTAATTTTTTTGAATAAATATTCATATAAGGATCTAAATTGAGTTTATTAATATCTTTATTAAAATTTAAATAAAATAAATTTTTATGTTTTATTTTGAAAAACAAAAACTTTTGAATTAATCTTTTAATTGACCATTTAGCAAAATATAATAAATTGTTGGTTTTACTTAAATTAATAGACAAAAATTTTAAGATACTATTTAAGTCTTTAAAATCATTTTTTAAATCATTTTTATTTATAAATTTTTCATTTACAACTAAAATTGCACCATCAGGAATTGCAAAATGCTTATAAGGACTTAAAATTATAAAATCAG
>MDSW01149913.1_pt1 | contig 20888 bp, 15 predicted proteins | sample 811171 | NCBI WGS metagenome assembly MDSW01 (sample SAMN05326641, study PRJNA326480) | marine metagenome | isolation source: seawater | place: Atlantic Ocean: North West | collected 2012 | reverse complement strand
TCTCGAGGGTGTGGCGTTGGAATGGAAAGACCATATTGGCGGTAGTGGCAGTATTACAAATTGCGCTCATGTTAATAGTGCGCGTAACATGTTGGGACTGGGTAGTGATTTCGATTGTCAGGAAACCTTTATGCAACGACCCAACAATTTCCCCCACTCTAAAGTTGACGATTTTTCTCAAGATTGGGAAGCTCTTTTAACTAAATTCGACAGTGATCTTGATGCTATTGGAAGTGGTATAGGTTCCTACGCTAGTAGCAGAGATGGCATTCTTCAACAAATATTAACAGCCGTGAAAGCCGGTGACTACAGAGGCGTACAGCTGATTACTGATATGTCGAGTGGTCTTTACGCTGCAGCTCAGAGTATAGAAGATAAAGTCCAAAGGTTGGAAGATATTAAACAGGACTTTGATGATATAAGGGGTAGCGGTCTAGGGAAATATGACAGGTTAATAACTAAGGCAAGAGCAGGTATGAATTAAGAGCGGTCTGAGTTCGAATTTATAATGGAGTTTCCCACGTTTTATTGGGTTGAGGTTTAATAAGGGGTGTTTTTATTTGTAAATAATGCTTTTTGTAAAGGGTGATAAATCCGCAAATGTCTTGAGCGGGTAGTTCTTTAAGAGAAGGTAAATATACAGGGTATGGTATATCTTTATACTGTACGTCTGAGTCGATAATATGTAAGTTTTCATATTGACGCCTAAGACGTTGTCCGGTTTCGCAGCAGCTTTTCATCCAATATTCGTTTTTAAAGTCTGGTATTCCGTGTTTTTCTACGTTTTCGTTGTATATGCAAGTCGAGCATAGTTCTCCGTTTGCATAATGAACGTCGCATCTTTCGCACATTAAAGGACATGATGAATTTGACGTATAGGTGTCGTCAAAGTCGTAATCAACATCGAAGTGGTATTCGTATTGTTTTCGGGAGGAAGGCATAACTGTTAGTAACTGTTGGTACTTATTTAATAGATATGGGTTGATTTTTTTTGGTTAAGATCGCGGAGGTATTTTTTGGGAAGCGTTATTTTTGGTATAAAAAAATTGTAAAATTACTAGTAACACAAATGCCAACCATGGATAAAGAAGCGGATGTTGAAGCTTTGCGCAAGGAAGTCAAAGAACTGAGAGATATGGTAGAGAAAAGCGCTGGTGCTGCTAAAGTAAAAAAGCCACGGAAGAAAAACCCAGACGCGAAGCCGAATCCGTATATGGAATTTGCTAAAGAACGTAGAGCCCACTATGCAAAGGAGGGTCTTCATAAAGATAAGGCTATGACGGAGATTTCTAAGATTATAGGTAAGGAGTGGCAAGAGAAAAAGAAGAGTAGCGATTAGGTTTCTTAAGGTATATGGCGATGTAATTTTGTTGTCCCTTTTTTGCTAATTCTAGTCTTTCGTGCAGGGTGTTTTGTCGTTCTTCAGATAAACTGGGGTATGTTTCGTTTATAGTAATATGGTGAAACACTTTTTCGAGGCTCTCTATTTGAAAGTCGAGTAATTTTTCTGTTAAAAAGAATTTAAAATTGACCAAGGAATTTTCCAGGATGGGATAATGAAAATGACGTATAAAACCGATGCATACGCAATACCTTTCGCTGTTAACGGGTCTGCTTGATGGAGGTTTGCAAATATAGACGTGAGTGTAGCATTTTTTAAGCCAAGTAATCAAGCGCCATGTTTTATCTAAAAAGAAGTCAAAAAGTTTTATAATAAACGTTCCGCCGACTGATTGGGAAGAAAGTGCGATAGTAATTTCGTTAAATAAAAGGTCTAATGATATTTTTTCTTGTTCTTCGTAATTATCACTGACGTCGAACGCGCCATCGGCGGTTATAAATTCGTACCCTTTTTCGGGTGTGTGGTCGTGTATTATGTCTGAACCGCAAACGGATGTTATGTCTTCAATAATAACGGTTCCCTTTTTGTTGCGTTTGATATCTTTGTGGAATTTAATGGAAGAATCTAAAGAAATGGAAACAAAACTTTGAAGGTTGGTATTAAAATGTAGAAGGCTGGATTGTACGAATCCGCCAGGAGCTTCGCAAAGATGGAGACTGGAGCTGTTTGGTGGTATTTTAATATCGAAGGAAAACAATATTTCTGAAAGTTTGAAGAAGGCTCTGGATATGGTTATTATATTATATAATTCTGATACGCCTTCGTATGGATTTAATTCTCGGCTCATACAGTTCCATATGTTGTATTTTTTAGTGGAGTCGTAGTAATTATCTATTTTTTTTTTAAGATTTGCAAGGATTTTGATTTTGTTTTGGACATCATAACAGATGTCCCGCTCTGGTTTGGGGCAGTCGTTTTCGGGCAATTTGAAACGAAAATGAAAAAGGTGTTCGCACATACCTTACTAATAATATATCGCTTTAATATTTTTTCTATATTATTAGTAAATGACTTCAAAATTAGCCGAATTGGTTTTCGTAATTTACTCAATTCTTATAATCGCAACTATAGAATTTTCTAAAACTCCAACCGTATATAAACCAGAAACATTCTCTCAAATAACACTACCAGATAAAGCAGTATCACCCATTCCTGAAAAAGCTCCCGTTTCTGAAGAAAACCCTGTTTCTCATTTATTGCCGAGACACGAATGGGAACAAACTAGATATTCTAATACTATTAACAACTCGTATCAAAAAACAAGCGCCATAAAACTTCAATCGCCTTTTATAAGAGAGGAAGTGTGTTTGCCTATAGAAGGTAATATAGGAATGCAGATAGATATAGCCACAGAAATCTTTGGACCTTTCGAGCATGTTTTTACAATTTAATTTAATTTACCAGAACGACCTACTTTTGTAAAACCGTCGTCTATATCTGGTACAATTATAACTTCCGTAAAGCTTACTACGGGACTGCTTGAGATGCAATCTAAAATTGGGGAAATGTCATTTTTTTTGTAATTTGCAGTAATACGATCCATCGCTGCATTGTCGAAAGACCTTGCGTTCATTCGAATAGCAGATTCGTAAGGTTCAATTTTGCCAGGATGTAGCTTAAAAAGTTTATCCAATACGAACTCCGTTCTGTTTTCGTAAAATCTTTTTTTCGGGTCGTCCTCGCGGGTCGTGCCGTCGTGGACTCTGTAATATTTTAACTCGTTTTTGGAACCTACAATATCGGTGGTGACTTGGCCCGTGAAGCTATTTTTAATAAACACCATTGTATATTTTCAGGGTTGTTTCTTTAAATTAATTACTTTATTTATAAATAATAAGTAAAGTAATTTAATCTATGATGCATGTTGGGATTTCTCTTGGGGTATCGGGGTCGTATTGCAATGCAAATAAGTTTCCCAAAATTTGTCCCAAAATTTGTCCGGAAAGTTCTCGGGAAAGTTCCCGGGAAAGTCCCCGTAATGTTAAATCTTGTTCGCACAGCGAGAAGGATCTAACTTATGGTGGTGATGGAAGCAAGAGGTATTGTTTTTGTAATATTTGTAAAAAAACGATAGATAATGGATATAATTAGAAGTCGTTCATAATCTCTATGTTATCTTCGCTGCGTTCAATCGTGGCGCTCGCAAGTTGATATTCCGTAACTCTTTTTTCGAAGAAATTAGTTTTCCCGTCCAAAGATATATTTTCCATAAAAGGAAACGGGTTAGTTGCCCCATATATCGTATTATATCCCAACTGTACTACAAGTCGGTCGGCAACAAACTGAATATACTGATTCATAAGGTCAGCATTCATTCCAACCAAGCGACATTTTAGAGAATCGCAAATAAATTCGTTTTCTATTGTGACCGCGGGCTTAACAATTTCTTCAATTTCATCTTGCGAAAGTTTGTTAGATAAATGCTTGTATAAACAAATAGCAAATTGGCAATGCAACGCTTCGTCTCTACTTATCAATTCGTTACTCGTACCGAGCGTTTTTACTAGTCTATTTTGAGATTTAAACCAAAATATAGCACAAAAAGAGCCGCTGAAAAAAATACCTTCTACAACCGCAAATCCCACTATACGTTGGGCGAAGCTGTTATTTTCGGGATTCATATAAGATAAAGCCCATTCCGCTTTCTTCGATACGGCGGGCATGGTCTCTATCGCTCTGAATAGTTTGTCCTTCTGTTCTGTGTTTTCGCCATATGTTTCTATAAGAAGGCTGTAAACTTCGCTGTGTATGGTTTCAATCGCACCCTGAACTGCATAAAATGCTCTGGCCTCTGGTACTTGAACTTCCATGGCGAAGTTCCCCATTAAATTTTCTAAAACTATTCCGTCTGAGCCCGCAAAAAATGCTAAAACGTTTAGTATAAAATATTTTTCGTTTTCGTTTAAATTATCCCAGTCTTCTCGATCTGCCTCGAAATCAATGTCGCCAGAGGTCCAAAAACAGGCAAGGTGTTGTTGATAAAAGTCCCATAGGTCTTTATATTTTATAGGAAAAATTGTGAAGCGGTTTGGGTTTTCCTTCAAAATTTCTTCTTCTTGTATTTCCGACATCTCTTTAGTTTATATTGTATATGTTATCTTTTTAAATATTCAGAACTATTCAAAATCACCGCGCCTTCGACGTGCCAGCGGCTTATCTGAACTATACCGCCGCGCATCCGAAAAACCTTGAGGTCTCGCAGCAGGCCTCCTCCATAGAAACTCTCCGCTTTCCATGCTTTCCGCGCCTTCCACACCTTCCGCGCCTTCCGCGCCTTCCGATAAGACTCTAGTTATCGCGGGGGAGGGGAGTGTTCCTTGTTTGGTAATTCCCGTAAAATTGTCGTGGGCTCTGTATGTATTTGGTTCGAGGTTGAGTAATTTGTTAAATCTTTCGGCGAAATGTGTTAGTTCCATGTCGGTGGTGCCGTGAGCTAACATGCCTCTATGCGTTCTGAAATTTTCGAAATCTGCTCTGTCTTTATCGTCAACGTAGTTTTTGAGACTTGGGAGTATTTCTCTGATGAGATTTTCGGTTGTTGGAAATTTATCCCTGCGATCTTTGTATATCATTTGGAGTTCGCTTTGGTCCAAGTCTTTATTGTCAGTAAAGTATTTGAATACGACGTTTTCAATAAGGGAATATCTGATGTGTATTAAGTCTAAAGCTGTGAGATCGAGGAGATTAATGTTTTCTTTAACTCTGTATGCTAGAGTGAGATCTTTTGGTTTAGTGGTGACTGGTGAGGCGTGGCTCCCTTCTGGAAGAGGAGTATCATTAATGAATAATTTAGTTAATGAATCTTGAATAAGGTCGAATAATGTTTTAAATGTTTGGTTATTAATATTATTTGCATCGCGTATATCGGAAGTACCAACATAATTGTTATATCTTAAAGCTGCGGATACCTGAGCGAGTATTTCTTCAAAATTCGAGTGAGCTTTTTTCATTTTGGTGAGGTTAAACTGGGTGATATTGATAGGTAATACCAAGACATCGGAATCTTCTTTAATAGAGCCCATATTTTCTTTATCTGTTTTGAAATCGAAACCTTGTTGGTGAATAAAATCGGGAGTATTCATATAATCGTGATTTCCGAAAATAGCTTCCTTTGCAATTCGCGAATCTAAATGTGGTTCTATGCTGGCTTGTTCTTCACTGCTCATTCTGATTATTTCTTCTTCGCTGTAAGCAAATACCTTATTCTCTTCCATGGTTAGTTTTCTGGGGGATTCGAGCCTTTCAAAGCCGTCTTCACCTAACACTCGTTTATCGGAAGGTTTTAATGGTATGGTAGTTCGTGTAGATTTATTGTGCTTGATATTGTAGTATATTCTACCGGGTATATTATTTGGCGTATTTATGATAGTCCAATCATTTACGGCGATTATTACATATAACTGGTTTTCGGAGGGCCCGTCCTTCTCTGCCATAAGGGTTCCTTTACCGTCTCTAATTACTTTATACTTTTTAAACTTAACAAAATCAAACAATTTTAATGGTATATTCGCAGAATATCTCGGTACAACGGCGCTCTTTGGGTTAGGGGACCTAACTTTAGGCACATAAGTTCCGTCATCCTTTTGGTACTGTATTATCTGGGGTGCTGCTTGTTTTTGCTTGACCTTCTTTGCAATTGCACTGTCTATTAATTTGAAAAGGGGATCGTTTAATTCGTAGGCAATCAATCTCCCTTCTTCTGATAGTTCCGAGATTAAGTTGGATTGTATTGTAATCATGGCGTGCGCCTTTTTGGATACGTTAACAAATAGGGTACCAAAAGCGGCACCAGTCGCTATGACAATCATCACAATAGCGACGACCCAAAGATTATAAACCATACCAAGAGGCGGATAAAGATGTTCCTTTACGGTAGGCAAATAATATTGCGTACTTCCACATTCGACTTGGACTTTTGGTGTATCTTGCGCGATTTTATTTAATTGATCGAGGTTAGCAAAGCAATTGGCAAAAACGTAAACAGTTAGTCCACAAAAGGTTGCCGCCAAAAGTCCCATGACAGTTCTAACTTTTGCTACAGGTCCCCAGCCACCGGGGGCGTTGTTTTGTTTTATTGGGTAGTGCTTAAATACGACTGCTATTATTAGCATTAAAATCGTGCAATTTCCTAACATATTTATTTTATGAAGAATAGTGTTTATTTCGCTGAGATTTACTTTATCTCCTGGCATACCGTATGGAGTTGGTATAGGTTCAGATTGTCCTAAAACATTAATTATGCTAGTATTATCTATAAGGGAATTTTCCACGTTGTATTCGTATATTCCGTCGTAATATCCTTCTATTTTTGCACGTATCATGTAAGTTACAGAAAGCGTCACGATCAAACATATTAATATTAGGTCGATTGAAGCGGTATTCATAATATTCTTAAATGTATTACGCAAAGACAGCATAATCCCACCGGAGCCTGCATTTTTGAAGATAATAAAAGAAATTAACAGGCAAATAAATCCAACAATATAAACAATATAACTATCGGTTTCTGTCCCTGACTCTAAATTACGCGGATTCTGTGGCTGCGAGCAAGGATCGACAGGTTGTTCTGGTGACCCTGGCGATTGGTTGAATGATTCGGTGGTATTATTTTCGGAACACGCCTTATTTTTCATATTTACTTATATGAGTAGATATATTTTTATGCAGAACAATTCGCACAACTCGCTTCTTCTCGAATTCTTTCTTCTTCTGCCAGTTCCCTCTTTATCTTTTCTTCTAAGGTGGGATCCATAGTAAAATTTTGAGCTGAAGCTGCTGGTTTGCTCCTTATATAATACGTACCCGTCTTAAGACCGTTGGACCAACCGTAAAAGTGTATAGAATTCAGAATTTTTGAATTGGGCGATTCTACAAAAACGTTAAGGGACTGACTTTGGCAAATATAGGCTCCGCGATCGACCGCCATGTCAATGATTGCCTTTTGTTTGAGTTCCCACGCCGTTTTGTAAAGCGCCCTTGTTTGTTCGGGTATATCGTGTATATTTTGAACGGAACCTTTAAAAAACATAATCCTTTGCTTCATTTCTTCGTTCCACAGATTTAACTCCAAAAGTTCTTTAATCAGATGCTTGTTTATCACCACATATTCTCCCGCCAGGGTTCTGCGCGTATAAATATTACTTGTAAACGGCTCTATACACTCGTTATTGCACAATATCTGAGACGTACTGGCCGTAGGCATCGGCGCCACCAGCAAACTGTTCCTGAGGCCATTTTTCGCAATCTTAGCTCTCAAGGGTCCCCAAACGGACTCGTCAACTTTAGTATTCCACATGTCGTGCTGCAAAATTCCTTTCGATGCGGGGCTTCCTTGGTACGTTTCGTAAGTCCCGTGGATTTCTGCGAGTTCGCAACTTGCTTCCAAGGCGCTGAAGTAGATTGTTTCGAAAATTTGTTTGTTCAATAATCTCGCAGACTCGCTGTCGAAGGGGAATTTCATCATTATAAATGCGTCAGCGAGGCCTTGGACGCCTAGGCCAATGGGTCTGTGGCGAAGATTGCTTACTCTGGTTTCGGGAAGCGGATAAAAGTTTTTGTCAATCACTTTATTCAAGTTTTTCACCAGTATTTTTACGTATTGGGATAACTTTTCTAGGTTGTATCGACCCTCTTCCACAAACGAAGAAAGAGAAATAGAAGCTAAATTACAAACCGCGTATTCCTTATCGTCCGAATATTCTATTATTTCGCAGCACAAATTACTCGACTTTATCACCCCCAAATTTTTCTGATTCGACTTGCTGTTAGCGGCATCTTTGTACAACATATACGGACCTCCCGTCTCTATCTGAGACTCCAGTATCGCGTCCCACAAGTGCCTCGCCTTTATCGTCTTGACCGCTCGCCCCTCTTTTTCGTATTTTTCATAGAGGTCCTTGTATTCTTCGCCGAATACGTCGGAGAGTCCGGGCGTCATATTCGGACAAAATAAAGACCAGTCAGCGTTCTGTTTTACTCGGTTCATAAAGAGGTCACTTATCCAAAGCGCGTAAAAGAGGTCTCGAGCGCGAGACTCTTCCGTGCCCTGTGGGCGTTTTGCCGACAAAAATTCTATAATATCTGGATGGTGCGGTTCTAAGTACATTGCAAAAGAGCCCTTTCGTTTTCCTCCACCCTGATCTATGTATCTCGCGGTGTCATTGTAAACTTTAAGAAACGGAAGCAATCCCGTAGATGTACCTCCCGTTTTTCTTATGTACGAGCCCTTTGCGCGTATTGCGTGACAGTGAATACCCAACCCGCCGGCATGTTTTGATATAACAGCGGCATCGGCCAGACCCTTGTAAATTCCCTGAACGGAGTCTTCTACGCCCATCAAAAAGCAAGACGACATTTGAGGATACGGCGTTCCTCCGTGGAACAATGTGGGGGTTGCGTGAATAAAATATCCTTGTGACATTGCGTCGTACGTTTCGCGAGCGTCTTCTCCGTTGTTGTCCCAGCTGTGTATGCATAAAGAAACGCGCATAAACATGTCGCTTGGTCGTTCTTGTATGTTTCCTTGTGATTTTAAAAGGTACGCTCGTTCCAGAGTTTTGAAGCCGAAGCAGTCCAGTCTAAAGTCTCTGGTGTAATCTATCCATTCCTTTATTTTTTCAATCTTTTCCGGGTCAGCGCATATATTAACTATCTCATCTGAAATCAAAGGCGCTGTTTTTCCCAGAGCATCGTTGTGAGACGCGAGTCTAGTAACAACTTCTTTAAAATCACCGCAAGTTATTTTGTGATGGTTGTCTATAGAGACACGAGCTGCCAATTTACCGTAATCGGGGTGTTCGAGTAGCTTTTGGAGACAAATGTTGCTTGTCAATTCGTCTAGCTCGCGGGTGCTTATCCTGTCTTTTATTCTGGAAGCAACGTCTCTTACGATGAGAACGGGGTCGACTTCTAAATTTTCGCCTAACTCGGATAACCGATCTGCTATCTTATCAAATTTGAAAGGTTCCTCTATTCCGCTCCTGGTAATAACTTGCATCTGTTTGGATTTCATGATATAAGTATCATAGTTTTAAATATTTAAAATTAAAACGTGTTTTTAATTAAAGTTGATAATGCCTGAACTCCCCGAACTTCCCACGGAAGTTGTATCGTATATTGCATCTTTTGTGCCAATTATAATAAATTCGCAATCGCGACCTCTTTGCCAAGAAACTATAAACAAAAACAAACGCAGACGCGCATCCAAATTGGACCGTTGTTTGAGGCTTTATTACGTGGACGAATACGAAGACTACGATAGAGCGCGCTACGAGGGAATTTTCCCAAGACTTGACGTCGAGACCGTAGAGTTTTCTTGCATTTTAGAGCGTTTAAAAGAAACACTCAGGAACATTTCGGAAATGATACTGAGTGAATGTTCTAATTGGAGTCGGTTCGGAATGATTGAATACGAGCCTTACCATTTTACTTCGATTGTAGAGAATAATTTCCTTGAACTGGTGTCCCCTAGCATTTGGGTAAAGTTAGATATTTTAGAAATAAAACAAAATAATTACTTGGTTTATGCGTTGCTTTAAAACCATCTTCTATCGAGGCGTTTTCTTATGTATTTCATATCTTCGTCGAGTTTGTCAAGTTTTGTGTCCATCCCTGCCACTTTCTCGCCAACTTGATTTATTTTGTCTTCCATTTTGTTCATTTTGGAGTGAATATCCGTAACCTCTGAAGAAAGTTCCGCATGCTGCATGTCGTTTATTTCAAACTTTTGGCTTTGTTCTTGCTTGAACCTTTCAAGTTTCTCGTTTTGCGTAGCTACAGAAGGACCAAAATTATAAACCGTTAGTCCTACGGTAGCTACGCCTGTGCCTGCTCCAATTGCGGTTTTGGAGAGACCCTGTCCTATGAGTTCCGCGAAGAATGTTTCGGTTCCTTGAGGTGAAGGGGGGCTACCTATTGCGTTATTTGAAAATGTTCTCTTTATGAATTGATTCCTTATTAATAAAGATAGCATTATTTATACGCACGATTTTAAAAATAAACGCGATAAATTCGGTTCTATATCTAATTTATTTTTCTTTCTTCTTATTAAATGTCAAGGCCTCACGGCATTCTTAAATTGGCGCATCTTCCGCACAGAGATATTTCTGTTGGGTTCGATCCCATTATGGCTGTAAATATTAATAGTTGGGCAGCCTTTAAAACCGACGTTGTTACAAAAACAGACGCAAAACGTGGGTTATTGGAAACTTTAAATAACGCCGAAGGCGAAGTAAGCGATGGTTATATTAAGAACGCCAACGGTCAAGTGATTAATGTTGCTACTGACGCCATTATAGAAAGGTTTATAACTAATAATGATGGATCTTATCAATTAACCACTAGTATAGATAGTTTGCCTGATATTATAAAGATCCTTATTGAGCCAGGCGGAACTGATATATCGACAAACACGACTCATACAAGCGAACTTACAGCTATAGTAATAAAAAGCGATTTGACCTCAAGTAATAAAGTTTCTATTAATCCCATCACTTCCATGGTGGTATCGATTGCAGAAGAGAATTCCACTGTTGATGCTACGGCCATAACCAATGCCAAAACTGACGTAAAACAGGCATTTGGTATTTCAGATGCGCAATTGAATAAGGACTATATCAAAGAAAATGATAATACACTGGCTGTTATTACGGCACAATTAGAGACATTAGCTTCTACCTTGGAAGATACTGTAGGAACACTAACAACTTTGAGTAAAACGCAGGTGAATACGTCTATCGCCAAAGTTTTGAAGGAGCGTTCGGAAGAAACGGCGTTTAATCTGTCGAATTCGGGTAATATAGAAACTATTGTGAATAAAATCAAAACGGTGCATAATATAGCAGATTCTGACGATTTTACAAATATAAAAACAAACGCCAAAACCTACATTTCAACAATAAACACCAGTATTAACAATGTTACGGGCACTTTCACGCAAAGAATTACAGAAGCCACTAAAATTAAAATTGCGTCTTCCAACAAAATCACTACAGTTAAAGAAACATTTAAAACAGATTCTTTTGATTCTTCTGCTGTTGTATCAGACGTAAATACAGCAAAAACAGAAGTAACAATACAAGCCATACAAGCACCCACTCGTTCCTTAATATCTGTTCCAGGTGCACCAACAAATTTATCCATAACACCTGGAAGCTATTCAGCTTCAGCATCCTGGACTGCTCCTTCTGAGACAGGCGGGGCCACGATAAGCGGTTATAAACTGGAATACATAGAATTATCACGTAAAGTTCCAAGTTCCCCGTCTGGTTTAACGGCAAGCGTATCTGTTGATGATGCAACCTTGAATTGGACGGCTCCTGCTGATGACGGCAATTCGCCGATTTTGGAGTATACCCTAAATTACAAAGCCGATGCCGTGAGTATTTATTGTTATAACCACGGTTATATGGGTGGTAGATATTTGATCAGCGGAAGTAGCGACGATTATTCGGGTGCTACCGTTTTAACATCTGAAACGGTCGTTAATGTTGTGAGTACGGATTCTGGTAATAGATACACATTCAACGGAGAAACAACTTATCACGAAAATAATTCTTATAAAATTACAGGTAATGGTACTTACACATTTCAAAATGTACCGTCCGGTCATCCCATAGCCATATTAAACAACGGAATATCCAATATAACTTACACCGGTGATTCCGATAAAAAAAGCACTATGACTGTTACTGGCACTACAAACGACGGACCATATGATTTTTATCACGGCGATGTTACGGTAACCGTGCTGGGCGGTGCTGATTTTAGGCATTACGCAAGTAATACCGCTATTAATACAGGAAGTGCGAATACCACTCGCGTTATAGAGAATTTGCCGATGGCTGTCAAGTATTTTTTCAGCGTGGGTGGCAATAATGATATTGGAGTGGGCACGGTGTCAGAAACGTCTATTTCTTATCTAGCCGCAACATTTCCAGGTCAGCCTACGAATTTATCGGCTGATATTGCTAAGACTTCTGGGACGAGTGTTTTATTGACGTGGTCGGAGCCAAATGACGGAGGAGAGCCGATAGATAGTTACACGGCGGAATATTCGTTGGGGCCTGCATATTCTTCGTGGGTTGTTTTTAATCCAGATCCAGATTCTACACCTGTAGATTTCAATAAGGAAATAACTGGTCTCCAAACTGGAAAACTTTACAAATTTAGAATACGAGGTGTAAATGCTATTGGAAATGGGCTTTATAGCGATGAGGTTACGGGTTCTCCAGGAAGGTACGCAATTGAACCTGTGTTTCCTACTATGTCTTCGGGTGGCATATTAACTACTTATATACATTCCAACTATTTCTACAGAGCTTACACTTTTACTACTGCCTATAGTTCAAGTTACGTTTTGGAAGCAGGCGCTGGAGGATTAAATGGCACGGGTGGTTCAGAAGGTACTGCGTCGGCACAGTCTCAATACAGCAACACCTTCAGTGCAATAAAAGCATTTAATGGTACTTTATCGAATGATGATGATTGTTGGTTTACTAACACAGGCCAAAGTTTACCACAATGGTTAAAATTTGAATTTCCTAGTGCTAAAATTATAACAAGATACAAGTTGTGGGGGAGAAATCATACTAGTTCCAATGTAATACCTTCAAAGTGGAAAATTCAGGGAAGTAATGACGATACTAATTGGAGTGATTTGGATGATAAATCTACAAATCAAGCGTCTTATTGGGATAGCGAAACTAGTTCCTTTTCAAGTAGTGATATTACAAATGATACAAATTATGTAGGATATGATATACCATCGGAAAATCAGGGTTCTTATGTGTATTATAGAATATACATTACGCATAGAGTTGATTATAACAATTTATCTGGTAGCGAATCCACTAACTATACTTGTATAGGCGAAATGGCGTATTATAGTACTATGGCGACTGGTAACGATTCTTTTACACTTAGCGGTTCTGTTTCTCAAAAGTTTGACATTTTCATGATTGGAGGCGGGGGAAGTGGTGGAACAACTTGGGCTGGGGGTGGCGGAGGTGCTGGTAGCGCCGTTTTGGCTAAAAATTGGTCGATAAGTCCCGATACTTATGAAATAATGGTGGGCGGTGGCGGAGCAGCAATTACAGATACAACTGCAAAAGGTAATGACGGTTCTCCTACGTCATTCGGGTCTTTATTCGCTACAAAAGGCGGTGGCGGAGGCGGAACGGGGTCTAGTTCTCTAAAAATTGGAAAAGACGGCGGCTCTGGGGGAGGCTCATCAAATTGCGTAAATTACGTTTTGGAAGCAGGAGGCATAGATGGGTTAAGGGGGGGAGGTGGAGTGAATCACAGCACGCAAGGCACTGCTACTATTGAAGGTGAGACTACTGTTACGTCGTGGACAGGTGGTCCTACGTCTGTATTTAATGGTACTTTGAGCGATGACACAGATGGTGTACATACAGATGGTGGCATATTCAGCGAGGGTAATAGCGGAAACAACATTTTTCATATAATGTTTGAATTTCCAACGAGCACAACAATTACTAAATATAAAATATGGGGTCGAAGCGCTGCTTCTTTTTACAGTCCTAAGAGTTGGCAATTACGGGGTGCCACAAGTAGTTCAGCATATAATAATGGGTCTGGAACTTATGACGTTTTAGATACTCGCATTGACGAGGCAGATATTGGACAATCTTACAGCACTTCTATTACAAACGATACTAACCGTGGAGAATATGTTGTATCATCACCAGGTTCATATACAACTTATGTATTAGATATTGGTTCAAGTTATAATAGTAACCATTGTTTTATAGGTGAAATAGCGTATTATAGCACAACAAGCGGATCTAATTATGATGGTGGTGCTTCAAAATTTGAAACCGCTTCGGCAACAATAGATTTAGATAGCGCAAGTGCTACGAAATATTACAAAAATGATCCAACTACGTATAATTTAAGCTCGTCTCAAAATGTTACAATTTACGGCAATGATGGAGGCTCTTCAGTTAGTTCAAGCGGTTCTTCCCAAGATTTTGGCGCAGGAGGAGGAGGCATAGGCGCAGCTGGTTCCAACGCAACAACCAGTTCAGGGGGTGCAGGAGGCGCTGGTTTGGCAAATGATTACAGATACGGGCCAGCTTCCGGAACAACTGATTTAAAACAAGACGGTTCCGTATTATCTCACCCAGGTATTCAATATTATGGCGGAGGAGGCGGAGGGGGAGGTGACACAAACACGGCTACAGAAGGGGGGAGTAACGTTGGTGGTACAGGATTTAAAAATGGTACAGATGCAGGAGACGCAGTGGCAAATACGGGAAGCGGTGGGGGAGGCGGTGGTTACACCACTATTACCAATCCAATAATAAGCAATCCGAGTTTTGAAAATCATCCCGGTGTGACTATTACTAATAATCAGTTTGCGTATGTTGATATGTCGAATAATCCAAACACTACCGCTATTAGTAATTGGACAGCTGGGAGGTCACCATCAATTGGAGGTGTGGCTGTAGGTATAAATCCGAATTCTTCGTGGGGGAATTTAAATTCAGGGGTTGGAAATCGCCAGCTAATTTTGCAGCGTAATGGTGCTTATGTAGAACAAACGGTAAATGTAACTCAAGGTGATAGTTATAAAGTTACTTTAAAAGCTGCGAAAAGACCAACTTACGGAAACCCCGACGCTCTATTGATAAAAATAATAGAAGACGGTACAACAACTATAATAACTACTATAAACTCATCCTATAGCCCAGGACTAAATACTACCTTCAAAGATTTTGAAAGTTCGAACTTTACAGCAAGTTCAAATAGCGTTACGTTACGACTAGAATGTTCTCACTCTGACAATAATGACCATACGGTTATAATTGATGATATAGCAATGATTAACACCTCATCTCCGAGTCTCCCGGGTTCCGGTTCTACGGGAATCGTTACGGTTCGACAATTATTAGGAGTTGTTGGAGTTCCCTTTTCTCCCACCAACGTATCTGGTACATCTGGTAATGCAGAAAGTGGTGTATCTTGGACAGTACCAAGTTGGGATGGAAACTACGACATTACAGGTTATAAAGTTGAATATGCAGCTGACCCGTATAGTTCTTGGGATGAGGCCGTTGCTTCTACAAGTTCAAATCCTTATCCAGTAACAGGACTTACAAATGACACTAATTACAAATTTAGAGTGAGTGCGATAAACAGCCAGGGGGCAGGTAGTGCAAGCACACCGAGTTCCGTTGTAACGCCCGCTCTTATATTACCGTCTGCACCTACAAACGTTTCAGGAGCGGGAGAAAACGTAAAAGTATCCCTCAGTTGGACGGCACCTGGATTAAACGGCGGACCCGCAATAACCGATTACAAGATTGAATACAAAGTATCCACAGACTCCTGGCCTGCTACGCCACTCTATGTACTCGCGGGTGATACTGATACGAGCGAAGATGTTACGGGTTTAACAAACGGTACGGCGTACAACTTCCGAGTATATGCAAAAACAACGAACGGATTCGGACCAGCTTCGAGTGAAACTGATGATATAACGCCAAGTAACTTTAGCGCCTCGGGGGGAAATAATCTTTATCAATACACCAATCCGAGCGGAACTAATTATCAAGTACACGTTTTTACCAGCGGAAGTACTTTACAAATTACGGGTTCTAAGGCCATGGATTTCTTACTCGTTGGAGGAGGTGGCGCTGGCGGAGGAGGCGGGAGCGAAGGACATGCTGGCGGCGGAGGGGGTGCAGGACAAGTAGTATATTATTCTGGCATAACTTTATCAAGTAACGTAACTATTTCAATTGGAGCAGGGGCAAACGCCGCACTTCGCAGTAATGGGCCGCAGAATGGCAGTCATACAACATTTGCGTATGGTAGTACAACGAAAACTGCAGTAGGGGGAGGAGGCGGTGGAGCCGGCAAGTGTGTGACTCACAACGACGGCAGCGCTCCCGGCTCCGGCGGCAGCAGTAGCTCATCCATAAAACACGGCGGACACGGAGGTTCGGGTGGTGGAACCGGATGCACGGATAGTAACTCTAGTCAGACAGGTTTTCACGGAGAGACGCCGCAAAACATTTCATCATTACCGCAGCCCCCCAGCGGTAGCTCCGGCGGACAAGGCGGTGCTTGGGGCAATCCCAACACTCAAGTGAATCAAGTGGGTTATTGGGGAAGTAATGGCGGAGGACCTGGAGAAGCGAACCACGATGGAAGTAGCGGTGTTTATTGGTGTTCGCACGGCGGCGGTGGTGCTGGAGAAAAGGGAAGAACAGGCGGTAGCGGGCGCGACGCTCACGGAGGAGACGGAAAAATTTACGATATTAGACACGGTCCAGATAATAGCACTAATCACAAGACGTGGAATGCGAGTTCGAGTTCTTGGGGTAATTATACTGTACCGAACGAATGGACCTCTGGTGATAAACTTGGAAGATATTACGGAGGTGGTGGGGGAGGTATAGGACATTCTCAACTCCAAGGAGACGGCGGAAAGGGTGGAGGAGGAGATGCAGTGCATCCTTATGACACGATCGTACAGGCCGGTGACGAATTTCACGGCGAAAATGGAAGAGGTGGTGGAGGTGGTTGTGATTTTAAAAACAATACGAATCCTAAAAAAGGTGGAGATGGAGGTGATGGTATTGTGATTGTTCGTTATGAAATTTAGCGTTGAAATGTTGGGTATTTATTTATGCATATTAATAACACTAATGAGTTTAACAGAAATACCGCCTAATTTGTGGGGACCTTCTGGATGGATTTTTCTTCATTATGTAACATTTGGTTTTCGAGAATGCGATAAAGAAGATTACACTCATTTTTTTAATTATTTAGGAAATGTTATCCCGTGTCGCTTTTGCAGAGAATCTTATAAACAAATACTGGAAACATCCCCACCCGACGTATCTTCAAGAGAAGCTCTCATAAAGTGGCTGTGGGATATTCACAATAAAGTAAATGATAAAACTAAGAGATCTTACAATAATGCTTCTTTAGAAGATATAAACAAAAGATATGGCTCATATCTGAAACGTGGTTGTGGTTCTTGCAATAAAACGAAATAATATTTAAAAAAAAAATTGTCAATAATTAAAATACTATGAGACAATATCTCGCAGAAATTGATAGTTCGAATGTCGTTTTGCGCGTTATCGTATGCGATTCTAAGGAATGGTGCGAAACTAATTTTGGTGGAACTTGGGCGGAAACGTACAGAAATAGGTCCGATAAAAATTGCGCGGGAATTGGTATGATATATCATGCCGACAAGGAAAACTTTGCTTTTCTTCAGCCTTATCCGTCTTGGATTTTGGACGACAGTTGCAATTGGCAAGCGCCCACGCCTAAGCCAGATTTAACACAAGCAGAAATAGATGCGAATAAATTCTACGAATGGGAAGAATCTTCAGGTTCTTGGGTTATTACGGTAGAAGATCATATACCATAATCCGAATAAAATCGCCTAAAAATTTCGGTTTAAAATATAGCATTTGAGATGAAACACTTGTTTACTACACAGGAGGAGGTGGTAAAGACAACTTCGGTGGTAATAAACCCAGCGGTTCTGGCGGTAACGGTATTGTTGTTATTCGTTATGTGATGTAATTTTTATTTATTGTTGCTTTATTAAAGGCAGAATGTCAAGTTACACGACGTTTAACGCAGATACAGGCAATACTAACACATCTATTAATGTAACAGGGCTTACAAATAACAGATATTACCAATTCAAAGTTTCCGCAATAAATTCTGAAGGTGTCGGTTTACCAGCAGAAACTATATCTGTTATACCAAGAATAGCTCCCACTGCTCCAACTAATGTCGTTGGTTCAGCTGGGAATGCTCAAGTTATTGTTTCTTGGACTGCATCTAATCTGAACGGAGGCTCTGCAATTGCTGGTTACAAAGTCGAATATGCTGAATCTCCCTACAGCACGTGGTATATAGCCGTTGCTTCTACTACTTCAACCTCTCATACAGTAACAGAGCTTACAAATGGTGATAGTTACAAATTTCGTGTTACGGGGACAAATCAATTTGTTACGGGGCCGACATCTGAGTTATCTTCAACGGTATCACCCACTGCATTTTCAGCATCAGGTGGTACAGAAACTATATATGGAAGCTTAAAATCCCATACTTTTACTTCATCGGGTACTTTATCCGTAACGGGGTCTAAAGATGTCAACTTTTTAATCGTTGCTGGCGGAGGATTCGGCGGACGATCGCTTGGCGGTGGAGCCGGCGGAGGAGGGGGTGTATCTGGTATTAATTACACTTTAACTGAAAATGCCGATTTGACTATTACTATTGGAGCAGGTAGTGCTTGGAACGATCAAAACGGTACCGATAGTCAAATACAAGGTACCGGCTTTAGTTTTAAAGCTCCAGGAGGAGGAGCTGGAGGGAGACAGGGGAGTGAACAGGGTAATGACGGCGGAAGTGGAGGCGGACACGGAGGATGGAACAGTAATAAAGCAGCAAGAGTTGCTAAATACTACAACTCATCTGGTGCTCTTACTACTTTAACTGGTGGATCTGTTACAATTGTTTCTGGTGTAACTGCTTATGGTCATCCAGGCGGAGCAGGTGGTCGCAGTCATTATCCAACAGGAGGCGGTGGAGCTGGAGGTCCAGGTACTGAATACACTGATACGGGAACCACCGAAGAAAGAATAGCACACGGCGGAGATGGTGTTCAAATTGATTGGGTGACACCTCGAGCTCTTGGTGTAACGGGTGGGGCTCACGGTGTTGCGGATACAACGCCTTTTTATTGGGGGGGCGGCGGCGGAGGAACTCAATGGAGTAATAACCAAGGTTCTGGTGATGGCGGTAAAGGGGGTGGAGGAGCGGGAGCATTTAGAACAAACCACCGCGGTATAGCACGTCCTGGTGGATATGCTGCCCCGCCTGCTGGTAATAATTCAAGTTCTTATGCTGACTATCATGGCGGTGCTGCGGGAGCTAATACTGGTGGCGGAGGAGGCGGTGGAGAATATGATAACGGTGGTGGTGGTGCTGGTGGTAGCGGTATTGTTGTTATTCAATATCGACTCCAAAATACGGCCCCCGAATCACCCCCTAGTGTAACTTTTATACCTGGAAATACACAAGCTACTGTAAATTGGACAGTACCCCTAGATAATGGTGGCTTTGCGATATCTGGTTACAAAGTTGAGTATGCTGCTGACCCGTATAGTTCTTGGACTCTAGCAGTTGCTTCTACAAGTTCAAGCCCTTATACAGTAACAGGCCTTACAAATGGTACTAGTTACAAAGCTCGGGTAAGCGCAATTAATAATATTGGTACAAGTACAACCACACTCAGTTCTGCTGTAACACCAGACACATTTAGTGTAACGGGTGGTACAATAACTACTTATACATTGAGTAATGTTAACTACAAACTTCACACTTTTACTTCATCGGGTACTTTAACAGTTTCGGGTTCTAAGACGGTGGATTTACTAATTATTGGCGGTGGAGGCGGAGGCGGTGTTAATAGATATCAAACGAACAATAGAGGTTCGGGGGGAGGAGGAGCAGGTGGCGTTGTTTACAAGGAATCGTATGTTATTGGTTCTGGTAATTATAGTATAGTAGTAGGAAGTGGTGGAACTGGAGCAGATGGTAGATACGATGACACTAACGTGTGCGGTACAAGAGGTTCTAAGTCAACTTTTAATAGTTTAGAAGCGGGAGCGGGAGGCGGGGGTGTTGGGCATACTGGGGGATATAGAACAGCAACTGGAGACACAACTTTTGGATGGTCTTCTGGTAGCGTGCAGTGGAATCACGATGGAAACGGAGGTTCAGGGGGTGGAGCCATGAGTGGCTCAGCAGGTGGATCTTGTGATGAACTTACGACAAATGGACCAGAAAAGGGGGGGAGAGCGACAGGTGCGGGAAGTGGCCACGGATATTCTGGTTCTGCTGGAGGAGGATGTGGTACGGATTCTTTGGGTGGTGATGCTAGGGATAGTAATACTCAAGGAGGAATAGGTAGGACTCTTAATATTGGAGATGGTTCAACTAATGTAGAATACGGAAGAGGTGGAGATGGAGGAACAACAAGTCCAAATCAACCTCAAGGTGTTCAACCCAAAGCAGAGTATGGAGGAGGTGGCAACGCTTCTGTTAACAGCGGTAGAGGCGGAGATGGCGGAGATGGATTATTTATTATTCGTTATGCTGTGTAATTTTTATTTATTGTTGCTTTATTAAAGGCACAATGTCGAGTTACACGACGTTTAATGCAAATACAGGTAATACTAACACAACCGCCAACTTTCTGGGCCTCGACAATGGAAAGTATTATCAGTTTAGAGTTTCTGCTATAAATTCGGAAGGTTCTGGTGTTGTTTCTCTTAGTGATAAGGCGTTACTATCTGGACCACCAAACGCTGTAACAAGTCTAACACCTACCATAGGAGCCAATAGCGTAAGTTTATCTTGGACAAAACCGTCATCAAGTGGTGGAAAATTAATAACAGGTTACAAAATTGAATCAAAGTTA
>MDSW01010615.1_pt1 | contig 20890 bp, 22 predicted proteins | sample 811171 | NCBI WGS metagenome assembly MDSW01 (sample SAMN05326641, study PRJNA326480) | marine metagenome | isolation source: seawater | place: Atlantic Ocean: North West | collected 2012 | reverse complement strand
TTTACTGATTTATCTACAATGATCAATGAGTGGGATCTAAAGAATTTTCATTGGGATTTCGGTGATGATGGATTTTCTATTGAAGAAATGATAAATCATTTGATTCCTGATATTGATAGATCGTTATTATCTATACTAGAGACAAGAGAAGTGAAGAAAAAATTATTTATAGTTATATCAGCAGATAGAGGAATGGCTGGAGCTTTTAATTCAAATATCATAAAAAAAACTGAACAGAAAGTATTAGAATTTGGGAATGATGATTCTTTATTAATCTGTATTGGGAAGAAGTCACATGATTATTTTAAAAGAAGAGATTTTAATATTATTAAAAGCTATAGAGATTTTTGGAATACATTAGATGTTAGTGATGCTCTATCAATTGGAGATATGATTGTAGAAAAATATTTAAGTAAAGAAATTGATTCGGTAGAGGTTATCTATAATGAATTCATTAGTGTAGCATCTCAAAAAATCATATGCAAAACATTTCTACCAATAACATATGATCACAATGAAAAAGAATCATGTGACTTACTATATGAGCCCAGCAAGGCACAAGTAGTCAAAACATTAGTTCCTAAGCATTTAAATGTTCAGTTATGGCAGTTTTTATTGGAGTCAAATGCTTCAGAGCAAGCTGCTAGAATGGTAGCAATGGAGAATGCTACTGATAATGCTGGAGAAATGATATCAGATTTAAGTATAGAATATAATAAAGCAAGGCAGGCAGCAATAACAACTGAAATTATTGAGATTGTTAGTGGTGCGAATGCTTTAGAAGGATAATAAAGGAGAAATATGAGCAAGCAAGGAAAAATTTCATCTATTATGGGAGCTGTTGTTGATATAGAATTCAATGATGGTGGGTTACCCGAGATTTATAATGCAGTAGAGGTTGATCGTGGAGATAATGAAAAGTTAATAGTTGAAGTTGCACAGCACCTTGGTGATTCTATGGTAAGAGCAGTTGCGATGGATTCAACAGATGGCTTGCAAAGAGGAACTGTAGCAGTAGATACCGGTGCACCTATTTCAGTACCAGTTGGAGATGGCGTTCTAGGTAGGATGTTTGATCTACTTGGCAATACAATAGATGAAAAAGAAGATGTTAAATCTGATATTAGACTACCTATTCATAGATCAGCTCCTAAATTTGATGAATTAACAACTAGCTCTGAAGTTTTAGAAACAGGTATTAAGGTTATAGATCTAATGGAACCATATACTAAAGGTGGAAAAACTGGTTTATTTGGTGGTGCAGGAGTTGGAAAAACTGTTCTGATTCAGGAATTAATTAGAAACATAGCAACTGAGCATGGAGGCTATTCTATATTTGCTGGAGTTGGAGAAAGAACCAGAGAAGGGAATGATCTTTATGGCGAGATGATTGAGTCTGGTGTTATCAATAAAACAGCAATGGTATTTGGACAAATGAACGAACCACCTGGAGCACGTCTAAGGGTGGCTTTAAGCGCACTTACAATGGCAGAATATTTTAGAGATGAACAAGGAAAGGACGTTTTATTATTTGTTGATAATATTTTTAGATTTACCCAGGCAGGTTCAGAGGTATCAGCATTGCTTGGTAGAATGCCATCTGCAGCAGGGTATCAACCAACCCTAGGGACTGAAATGGGAGAATTGCAAGAACGAATTACTTCAACTAAAAAAGGTTCTGTAACTTCTGTGCAGGCTGTATATGTCCCAGCTGATGATTTAACTGACCCAGCTCCCGCAAATACATTTGCACACCTAGATGCTACTACTGTTTTGGATAGAAAAATTTCAGAATTAGGTATATATCCTGCTATTGATCCCCTGCAATCTTCTTCAAGGATACTTGATCCTAGAGTAATAGGTGATCGACATTATGGAGTAGCAAGAAATGTTCAGCAAATACTTCAAAAGTATAAAGATCTTCAAGATATTATCAATATTCTTGGTATGGATGAACTTTCAGATGAAGATAAATTGATTGTTGGTCGAGCGAGGAAGTTACAAAAGTTCATGTCTCAGCCATTTTTTGTAGCTGAGCAATTTACTGGAGTAGAAGGAAAGTACGTTTCTCTTGAAGATACTATATCAAGTTTTGAAGCAATAGTTAGTGGTGAAATGGATGAATATGCAGAAAATTTATTTGCTTATGTAGGATCAATTAATGAAGTGGTAGAGAAAGCTAAAAAGTAATGAGCAATAAACTTGAAATAAATATAATAACACCAACAAGTACATTAGAGTTCTCAGAAGTTGAATATCTGAGAGCTCCATCTACTGAGGGATTGTTTGGAGTGTTACCTGGTCATATTGATTCTATAATTGCACTTGACGTAGGAGAGGTTAAAATTTCTATTGATAATAAATCAGTACATTATGCTACTAGTGGTGGTTTCGCTGACATTAGTAATGATAAAGTTATTTTAGTACTAGAGACTGTAGAAGAGGCAGGGAATATCGATATTAATAGAGCAGAAAAATCGTTGGATAAAGCTCAGAGTTATTTTGAGAATAAATCAAATGATGTAGATAGAGCATTTAAAGCTATAAAGCGTGCAAAGAATAGAATATCAGTTTCTAAAAAAAATATTTAGTTTAGTAATTTAATTCCTTTATTTATCATTGTAATATCAATTGGAGTTTTTCCAACAACCTCACCATCAATATTTAATATTTCATCATTCAAGGGTTTTAGTGTAAAATTATCTGTTTGCTTATAAATTACTTTCTTATTATTTATATGTTTACCTGAAAATAATTTTGGAAATAATTTCAAGAGCTCAATTTTCGTAAAATTATTTTTTATCATTACAATATCCATTTTACCATCATCAAGAGATGCCTGAGGTGCCATTTTCATTCCCTTGCCAACATGAATGGTATTACAGATTGTTATTAAGGTATAGTAATCTTCATATTTATTATCATCAAATAATAATACTGCTTTTCTACCTTTAAATCTGAAAATTTCGATTATACTAGCTATATTGTATCTTATAGGTCCAAGCCATCTCAATTTTTCAGCCAAAACTCCAATATCATTTCCCATTCCCCATCCAACTAAATTAATTGAATAGATTGTTTTTGTTGATGAGGAAACCTTCATAACATCTATTTCTCTAATATTATTTTTTAATAATAATTCAATAGTTGTGATAATATCATATTTACCTATATCGTATAGTAACGAATTCCCGCTACCAGTTGGTATATTGCCTAAGGGTATTTTTTTATCATCATCTCTGTTTAGGATGCCATTTACAACTTCATGCATTGTACCATCTCCTCCTAGTACTAAAATTGCATCTATGTTAGATAGATTGAGTTTGAGTATTATTTCCTTAGCATGATTTCTGTGAGTTGTTAATTGGTAAGTATAGGTGTGATTATTTTTATTTAGGATAGGTATTAAAACTTTTTCAAAAACACCTATTGATTTCTTTTTCCCACTATTTGGATTAATTATTATAAAATAATTCATATTAGTTAATAGTATTAAGTAGTAAAACTAAATTCCCATAATTAATCTTCAACTCAATTTTTATGGGATATCTATTTTGATCATTTGTAAACCAAATTTTCATATCTCCATTATTTTTAATTATAGTTTTATTATTTAAAACTGGACTAACAACAATTGTATTAAATTCTCCAAATGGTGTTTTAATAAGCTCTGTCTTTATAACTTTCATATTCACTGATTTTATTTTTCCAGTACTATAAATATCATAATTATAAATATCACCAATATTTAAGATCTTATTTCTTAAGGAATAGATTATTGACAAAGGAGAATAGGCAATATCAGCATTAATAGTTTTCTGCTTACTAACTATTTTTTTCAACTTTTTATCAAAAGTTGCAATATGTTTTTTTTTATATTTACCCTCATTTATTTTATTAATCACTTTTATTAAAGATAGGTCCTCAGAATCTAGATAAATTGTTATTTCATCCCTGATTTTATAGAATAGATCCAAAAAACTATTAGTTTTGAGGCTACTATTAAGTCGAAGTACATCTTTATTAAATAATGTATCATCTTCTAATTTAATAAACGCTTGGCCCGCTTCAATACCTCGAAACTCCATATTGTAGGATAGACTCCTATATAATAAGTTTTCTGATAAAATTATGTTAAAAAGGACTATAGTTATTAATATCATATAGCTCTTCAAAAGATTTCTCCTATTATTTTATCAGAGAATTTTGCTTGATCATGAAGGTACTTGTTTAATTTTATTTTATATTCATCATTTTTTTTATTGTCATTAATTAACTTCAGAATAGAAGATAATTCTGTAGAATTATTTATAGGGTAAGCTAATTTTTTATTTACGAGTTCAACTGCCTCATTTAGTATATCATAATTAGGACCAAAGCAAATTATATTTCCATAAATTGCAGGTTCAATGACATTATGGACACCTTTACTAAATCCGCATCCTATATATGATATAGTACTAAATTTATAGGATTCAGCTAATATCCCTACGGTGTCAATAATAACAGCACCAAACTTATTTTCATCTATAGTTTTATCCATACTACTAAAACGAATTGATGAAATAGATAGTTCCATTAATTTTCTTTCTATTCTAGCAATCATTTTATTATCTGGTTCATGTGGTACGAATATCAACTTTGGACAGTTAATATCCTCGTAAATATTTTGCAATGACTCGAAAATTATTGGGATATCATATTCGTCTATACTACCAAATAAAATATTTTTTGAACCTTTATAGATAGGCTTTATTGAACTATTATTTTTAAATCTATATTTAATTTGATCAAATCTTGTGTCTCCAAAGATATTTATTTTATTAGGGTCAATAATCTTTTCAAGTTCATTACTCATTTCTTTAGAAACGGTGTATATCTGTGTAAAAAAACTAAATATGTAAGAATATAATGTAATAATAATTGGATATGATCTTTTTGAAAATTTGGGTAGGTTGGCATTAATTAAATATAAATTATCGCAGAATATTTTGGATAACACAATATGATTTGGCCATATATCATGCCGTGTAATTATATATTTATATGGCTTAACTTTTTTAAAAAAATTATATACTGACCATGGGAAATCAAAAGATTGATAGCAGAAGGCATCTATCTCATCAGTAGGAATATGATTATAAGAAGATGGGGATGATATAGTTAGCATTATAAAATAATCTTCTTTATTAATTAGTCTAAATAGGGGCCTTATTTGTTCCAATTCACCATTTGAAGCAGCATGAAAAAGTATAACCTGTTTATTAGTATTATTTATTTTTTCTACGGCAATATCTAGAAGCCTAGAGTAATTTTTTTTTCGTATTTTTATTTTATTATGAAATAAGGAAGTTATGTGTGTGAGTATCCATAATTTTGGAGAGAGCAGAAAATATATTATGTATAATATCATTTTCTATATTTAATAAGCAAATCAGAAAATTCTCTAAACGCACCATCTCCACCAGCTCTCTTTGTAATATAGTCAGGATTCACTTTATCAAGTATTGGGCTTGTACATGGCATCGCACTAATTCCTACTTGTTGAAGTACTTCTAAATCATTTATATCGTCCCCTATATAGGCAACTTCATCAATAGAAATATTTAGTCTATTGCATAGATACTCCATTCTAAATAACTTTTCTTTTTCATTTATATAGACATATTTAATTCCCAGCTTCTTTGCTCTTGATTTTACAATTTCTGATTTTTCACTTGTAAGAATTGCCACATCTATTCCCTCATTCATAAGTAAAGAGGTTGCCATCCCATCATATGTTGAAAATGATTTCATAAATTCCCCATTTTCAGTATAGTACATCTTTGCATTTGTCCATACTCCATCAATATCAGTAGCTACCAATTTTATTTTTTTTGATTTGCTAATAAAAATTTGTTTAGACATTCTTCCCCTCATTTTTTAGATAACTAGCAATTGCTTTTAAAATTTCCAAATCAAGATAGGTATCTATTTGATAGCTATATTCTTCTGGAAATATTTCATATCCAATTTTTCCACCTAATCTATTCTTTTCTAAATCAAATAACTTTTGTGTGAATATATATACAGATCCATTTTCATCATAAATGTAATCCTCTTTTTTAAATTCTTGCCTCATTGGCCTATCTTTATAGTTATATCTACATATAAGATCAGCTGACTCTAACTTCCAGTTCAATGGATGACAAGGACTTATTGAGACCATCGAGTCATAATTATTTGCTAGAAAGTTTTCTAACATTAGATTTAATTTACCTTCAGGCCTTATTGGGCTTGTAGGTTGAAGTAAAATGATAATCGAATCACTATCTATATTCTGTGATTTTATTACATGCTCAATTGTTAATTCTGTAGATGAGTCATCTAGGGAAATATTTTCAGGTCTTTTAATTACACTCACATCAAATTTTTTAGAAATTTTTTCTATTTCATCAGAATCTGTACTTACAAATATCTCATCAATAAAATCTGATTTTTTTGCGTAGAGAATGCTATGCCCAATTAATGGCAATCCATCAAATTCAATTATATTTTTTTTGGGGATAGCCTTACTACCTCCTCTGGCAGGTATAATTACGTATACATTTTTACCTTTAATCATTTTTTCAATCTTCTAATTTTATTTTCATTAAGTAAGTGATTGATAAAATTATATTCTTTATCATTATCATGTTTATGTCCTTTATTTACAATATTATTATTAACAAAAGTCATTAATTTAGAATCATAGTAATGAGCCTTTGAATTTATAAAAAAATCAAACCCATGTATATAAATATTATCATAATTATTTATGGCCCACAAAATTGAATATAAGCCAGTAGTTAGTCGATTGTGATTTACTATTTTTTCATAGGACTCTATTTGTTCTTTGGGTATTAGTGTAATTTTATCATTATTTATACCCACCCGTCTTGATATATAAGTTTGAATATTATCTTTTTGATGTAGAAAAATCATTGAAGGTATTGCCACTATTACTTTATTAGGGATATATTCTGGAATAGACAATTTACTATTCGCACCATTAAACCAAATATCAGTCTTTGTGCCTAGGTAATGTTCATATCCATTTATTTTATAATTATTTATTCTTACAACAAGATCGAAAGCATCAATTTCATCTTGCAATTCATTATTAAGGATTGATTGTCCGTTGCCAATTATAATTATTGATTTATTGTTCATGATATGATTAATCGCTTTAAAGCGTCTGATAACCTTTTTGTGTTATTACCATCAAACTTAAGAATTTCACAAACTTTCTTGTAGTCAATTTGAGGAAATTGATTATTGAAAATATCTTCAAAAGCTATAGTAGCATTTAAATGTTTAAAGTCATCACTTCCATATTTATTAGTACCAGAACAGTAATCAGAAATAAAATATGTCGGGATATTTACTAGTAATGATTCTAATCCTGCAGTTGAGCTAATAGTTAGAGCTAACTTGCAATTCTTGAATAATGTATATATATCTTCATTTGATACTAATAAATTTTCAGGGATTGATTTTGAATTACTAACCATATTTTGTAAAAGGTACTTAGGTCGATGTGCATGGCCAACTTTCTTTTTAAACCTAGGCTTAATTATAACTTTTGTGTTAGGGTTTAACCTTGCTAAAGAACTTAATTTCTCTACTAAATCTATTCTTTCTCTTTTAGTTTCTGGAAATGTGGGTTGTTCAAAAAAGATAATATCTTTCTGGTCAGATTGTTTGAAATCTTCTTTTATTTCATATAGTTGATCAAATCTAGGAAGACCTGAGTCAATTATTTTTATTTTATTATCTTTTAACACATCTAAGACTATTCTTTTAGATTCTATACCTGGGACCCAAATCAAATCAGATTTTGATCGTCTTAGTAGTCCCTTTTTAAATGATTCAAAATCATTATTAAGTAGTGCACCAACATATCCTGATGCTATTTTTGCCTTTAGTGAATATTTTATTAATTGCTTTTTCACTTTTTCAATTAATCTTGTATTAGAAGTTCCAATAACAATTAAATCATAATTCATCTTATTAATTCTTTTCATTGTTTCTCTTTCATATATCTGGTAGAAAGAATTAGGTCCTAACTTTACACTATGAAATAAATTAATTATCTCAGATGTTATCCATTTTTTTTTAAATCTTTTTTTGAGAAGGATTACCTCACAATCATAATTATCTTGAATAAAGTTTTTTATAACTGGGGTTAGAGTCTTAATAAAACTATCAAATTGTATGATAAATAGAGCTCTACCCATATCTATAAATCTAGAATACTCTTAGCTGTATGAATATCTTGAGGTGTTGTGATTTTTATATTACGATGAGAGCCAGAAATAATTTTACACTTAATTTGGTTTAAATTGATTAGAGATATGTCATCTGTAACATCTATTCGCTTATTTTGATGTGCTTGTAAAATAGTTTGATAATCAAAACCTTGAGGAGTTTGATTTAGATATAATTCTTCTCGATTTTGGATACTATCTACTTCATCATCATGGTTTGCTTTTATAATTGTATCAGTGGCTGATATTGAGGTGACTACTGCTTTATATTTATCCAATTCATTAATACATGATGTTATAATTTTTTGTGATACGAATGGACGTGCCGCATCGTGAATAAGAATTTTTTTACTTTCCTTTGGTGCGACCATAATCCCCTTATATGATGACTCAACTCTAGATTTTCCACCAACTACAACTATATGGTCTGGATTTTTCTTTTCAATTTCTTTTTTATATTTATCAGATACTACAATTACAATGATATCTATTAATTTAGATTTTTCAAATGCTTCAATTGAATACTGAACAATTGCTTTATTATTAATATTTATATATTGCTTAGGAGTTTCTGTCCCAAATCTAGTTCCACTCCCCCCAGAAAGAATAATAGCTATATTCATAATTTAACTTTCATCTTTAAATTGAAGTTGATATAAAGATTTATATATGCCAGATTTATCAATTAACTCTTTATGATTTCCAATTTCAGCTATTTCACCATCATTCATAACAACTATTTTATCTGCATTCATAATTGTTGATAATCTATGAGCTATTATTATTACTGTTTTATCTAATATTAAGTTATCTATTGCAGAGTGAACTTTTTTCTCAGAATCTGAGTCTAATGATGCAGTAGCCTCATCAAGAATAAGGACTGGAGAATTTTTTAAAATAGCTCTAGCTATTGATAGCCGCTGTCTTTGACCTCCTGATAATTTCACACCTCTTTCACCAATAACTGTGTTATAAAGATCAGGTAGATTTTCAATAAAATCTTCAGCATTAGCTTTTTGTGCAGCTAGTTTTATTTCATCAAAACTAGCCTCTATATTTCCGTAGCCTATATTGTGTTTTATACTATCATTAAATAAGAAAGAATCCTGAGGGACTATTGAAATTAGTGACCTAAGTGATTCTAAGCTAATTTGTGAAGTATTAATATTATCAATCAATATCTCTCCGTCATTAACTTCATAAAATCTAGGGAGCATATTAATCAGAGTCGATTTACCTGAGCCACTTTTCCCTACAATTGCAGTAGTTGTACCTTTTTTAATTTCAAGAGATAATTTTTTAATTATTGGAATATCTTTATCATATTGAAATGATACATTGTTATAATTTATTTCTGCTTCAAAATTATTTTTTTGAATACGATTGTTATTTTGAGGATTTTGATCTAATATTTTAAATACTCGTTCAGCTGAGGCTACAGATGTTTGTATTGACAAATTAACACTTGCAAGGCTCTTTGCTGGCTGCATAATTGCGAATAAATATATGATAAATTTAATGAAATCATCACCACTCATTGTTGAATTATTAAACACTTCATTCCCGCCTATCCATAAAAGAACTATAGCAATTGTAACTCCTATCATATCATTCAATGGAGTGGTTATAAAAATAAGCTTATCTCTTCTAAACATCAATTTGAAATATTTAAGACATTCATTTATAAATTTTTTGATTTGATATTCTTCCCTAACAAATGATTTGACAACCTGAATCCCCATAACACTTTCATTTATAATATTTGTTATACCTGCAATTTTTTCACTAGTTCTTTTTGTTTTTCTACGAATACTTTTTCCTACGAAGATTACTACCATACCGACAGCTGGAATAATAGTGAGAGCAATTAGAGTCATTTTAAGATTAATCAGCAATAGCATGCCTATCATAAAAATAATATTAAGTGGATGTTTTGAAAGTTTTCTAGCTGCATCAGTTACAGCCATTCTCATCCTTGCCCCATCTGCAAGTACTATTGATGTTATTTCGCCAGTTTTATTATTATTATAGAATGAAATAGGTAAATATTGCAGGTGTCTAAATATTTTATTTCTTATATCCATAATCATATTATTATTGATAAATGCCATTGTAACCTCAGATATATATAAAAATATATTTTTGAATAAATAAGTGAAGAATAGCATTAAGCATAACATTTTCAACTTATGGTAATCGTCACCCTCTCCAATAATTTCAAGTGTTAAAGTTTCAAGATATGCAATTATTGAGTTGTTTGATACACTTGAAAAATCTGATGGATTAAGTATACTTGAAATTAATGAGCTCACCATCCATAGCGAGGCCGTATTCATTATAACATATAAAAATGAAAATAGTAATGATAATGAAAGCCACCATCTATAAGGTGCTACAAATCCAATAATCTTATAATAATATTTCATCTATTATACTCACCTTGGCCCCATCTTATTATTTTTTCAGGGGTTTGACTAAAATCTATAATAGTAGAGCCATTAGATATAAGGTTTTTTTTATCATAGAATATAGTTATGGATGGGAATGTTTTTTGGATTTCATTTATACTTGTCATTGATGGCATCCCATGCTTATTGACGCTAGTAGTGACGATTGGTGAGCCTAATTTAGAAATAACTTTATTGCAAAATTCCATATTAATAACACGTAAACCTATAAGGTTTGACCCTCCTTGGATAAGATTGCAAATTTTATTATTTGATTTTGATTCCATTAATAGCGTATATGGTCCAGGAAGAATTTTTAATATCTTTTCTTTTACATTATTATTAACAATACCATAATTATTAATTTCATGTTTGCTAGCTAATAAGATAGATAATGGTTGAATTCTATTTTTAAGTTTATTGAGAGTATTTATCGCCCCCTCGTTAGAAGCATCTACCCCAAATCCATACAAGGTGTCAGTTGGATATATAATAACTCCTCCAGATTTAAGTATGTCGACTGCTCTATCAACATTGTCTAAGCTAGCTTTGTAAATTTTATTCATACTCATGTTTTATATATATTCTTATTCCATTTTTTATGAAACCAAAAATATTGTTCTGGGTGTTGTTGAATTTTAGAGGAAAGATCATCTGCATATACGCGAATTATTTTGTCAATAACTTCATTTTCAATATTATTTACTTGATCTAATTTGATTTCTTTTACATAAACATGATATTTGAAGTCTGACCTAAGAATGCAGTAGACTATAAATAGGCTACATAATGTTTTATGATAAAATTTTCCTGCACCTTTTGGGAAAGAGGCAGGTTCTCCAAAAAAATTAATTTTCAGTCCACCCTTTCTTGCATTCTGGTCACTAGCTAGTCCAATCATACGTCGTTCAGCGATTGATTTATATAAACTTTTTAGGGCACCATCTTTATAAATGAGATTAATATTTTCAAAGTTACGCAAATCTAGATAAAAATTATTTGCGGCTTCATTTTTCTGTCTCATTACAACTGTATCCATTTTTATATTATTTAATCCCATTGCTGGAAGTACCATCTCCCAGTTACCAATATGAGCCGATAAAATACAGCCACCTTGAGCTTCTAATATTTTTTTCTTATCTTTTTTGTTAAAAACAAAGTACTCATCCATATTATACTTATTTATTGATCTCTGTGATAGGAAATCAGCTAATACCATACCATAGTGTTTATAACAATTAAGGAGTATCATTCCTTTCTCTATTTCACTTTTTGCTTTAAATACAATATTAATATTTTTTTTAGCAACCTTTTTTCTAAAGGGAAGTAGGTAGAGTACAAGTCCAATATTTCGGCCCAAAAAAAGTGAAAAACTTCTTGGGAGCAAGGAGAATATTGTGGATAGAACTCTTAATAAAAAGTGTGTAATGTGTTCAGTAAGCATCATAATAATAAAATTCTATTTTAGAACTTCTAAATATACTTTTAATTTGATTAATTCTGCTTGTAAATTCGTATATGAAAGATAGATATTCAAACATACCCAGCCACCTTAAAGAATATATAGTTTCCCAAAATTATAATGATTATACACAAAAAGATCAGGCATGTTGGCGATTTATAATGGATGTGTCACAATCTTTTTTCAAAGACTATGCTCATGATGCCTATCTTGATGGACTTCAAGGGACAGGGGTCTCCACTAATTATATCCCTCGAATAGAGGATATGGATAAGAAACTTAATGAATTTGATTGGAGAGCAGTTCCAGTTAGAGGGTTTTTGCCTCCTACAATATTTATGCAATTTCAGGCCCATTCAATTCTACCAATAGCCTCTGATATGCGGACAGTAAATCATATTAATTATACCCCGGCTCCTGATATAGTGCATGAAGCTGCTGGGCACTCACCAATTATTATTGACAGAAAATATTCAAAATTTCTTAAGGAATATGGAGAATGTGCTGCTAATGCACTATCTTCTAATGAAGATCATGAGATATATTTATCTATAAGACACCTTTCAGATATAAAAGAAAATCCTAGAGCATCTTTAGATCAGATAAAATCAGCTGAAGAGAATCTTGAACAATTAATAAATAACATTACTTTTATAAGCGAGGCAGCTTATTTAGCTAGACTAAACTGGTGGACTGTTGAATATGGTTTAGTAGGTACTCTGGAAAAACCTCAAATTTATGGAGCAGGACTATTATCATCAGTATCTGAGAGTTATAATGCAATTTTTGGAGATGTAGAGAGAATTCCTCTCTCCTTAGATTGTATTAAATATTCTTATGATATAACAGAGCAGCAACCTCAGTTATTTATAGCAAAAGACTTTGATCATCTAAGTGATGTCCTATCAGAGTTTAGACAACAAATGGCATTTCAAAATGGCGGAATTGAATCTATCGAAAATGCAATTAAATGCAAGACTGTATCGACATTTACCCTAGATAGCGGAATCCAAATTTCTGGTATTCCAATAAAATTATTATCTGATAAGAAGGAGCGTTATTATATGTTTTCAGGTCCAGTTCAGTTATCTTATGATGACTTGGAACTAGATGGGCATGGAGGTGAATATCATAGTTCTGGATATAGCTCCCCATTAATTAATAGAAATATCATAAATAAACTAGATAGATTAGCAATTGGAGAGGAAGTAAAACTTCAACTAGATGTAGACATTAAGATATCCGGGGTTATAAATAAAAAATTAAAGCATGATGGGAAGCTTCTAATTGTATCATTGGAGAATTGCACAGTATCTAATAAATCAAATATTCTATTTGACCCTTCATGGGGTATCTTTGATTTAGCATGTGGTGAATTTGTAAATTCTGTGAGAGGTGGTCCTGCTGACATTAAAAATTATCATAAATATATGAATATTGAACTACCCAATAAAGATAGACCTGAATATATTACCAATTTATCAGAAGAAGATAAGAATCTAATTAAATTATATTCAGACATACATATTTTTGATAATAAAAATGATGTTGATGATAGGCAGCAGCTTATAGAGCTTGTAGATAAAGTTATTGAATCATTTCCTAATGAATGGTTGCTTTTTATTGAGATTTATAAAATAGCAGATAATAAAAATTACATAGATTTATCTAAACAAATTAAAAATATAATTTTATCAATCAACTATGAAAATAATGATCTATTTGAGATAGTCAAGCGAAGAATAAGCCAAATCTAGCAACACCTCAACTTATATACGATAATTATTATCGTATATATTTCTTGTTATATTAAAATAACTAAATCTAAATTATCTAAAATGGAGTTATATGTTAAAGCTTACAAAAAAAGTAGAGTATGCACTAATATCTCTTGTTCATTTAAGTGAAGAAGATAATGGTTACAATGCGTCTGCAAAAAAAATAGCAGATAAATATGATATGCCTAAAGAAATTTTAGCTAAAACTTTACAAAATTTATCTTCATTGGGTATGATTAAATCTATACAGGGCCCAAAAGGAGGATACCAAATTTCTTGTAATATTAATGAAATTAATATTTTTGAATTTATTCAAATGATTGAGGGTCCCATTGGTCTTGTTGACTGCACACTTCCGAATGGATGCATTAGTTCAGCATGTTGTACAATTAAGGATCCAATGGCTAAAATAAATAATAAAATTATAGATACATTAAAGAATATAACTCTAGAGGAACTTAGATAAGGATAAATAAAGTGAAAGATATTGATAAAAAAGAAATTAATGAGAATATAACCATAACTGAAAAAGCAGCGAAGAGGATTAAAGCAATCTTGGAATCTGAAGACAAGGCAGGATATGCATTAAGGGTATCTGTCGTTGGAGGAGGATGTTCTGGAATGAATTATAATATAGCTTTTGATAATACTAGGGGCGAATTTGATAAAGTATATAAGTCATTGGGAGTTGAAATATATTGTGATTTACAAAGTTGGTTATATTTGAAAGGGACATCTATTGATTTTTCTAATGATATTTTATCTGGAGGGTTCAAAATAGACAATCCCAATGCATCACGCACATGTGGATGCGGAACAAGTTTTTCTGTATAGATTTTAATAATAATTAAATTAGGTAGTATAAAGTGATGGCTAATGACACAATACGCAATCAGCTCGATAAGAAGTATGAGTTCGGTTTTACAACAGACATAGATCAAGAAACTCTTCCACCTGGATTAGATGAGGGTATAATTAAAACGATATCCAAGAAAAAAAATGAACCACTTTGGCTTCTAGAGTGGAGATTAGCGGCATTTAAGAAGTGGCAGAAGATGGAAGAGCCTGATTGGCCAAATGTAACATATTCCAAAATTGATTATCAGGGGATAAGCTATTTTTCAGCTCCTAAGAAAAAGAATTTAAAGAGCCTTGATGAGGTTGACCCTGAAATATTAAAGACATATAATAAGCTTGGGATTCCTATTGAGGAACAGAAAATGCTAGCAGGGGTTGCTGTAGATGCTGTATTTGACAGCGTATCAGTAGTAACAACATTCAAAGAGGACTTAGCTAAAGCTGGTGTGATTTTTTGTTCATTTTCTGAAGCAGTTTCAAGATACCCAGATCTTGTAAAAAAATATTTAGGATCGGTTGTTCCTCAAACTGATAACTTTTTTACGGCTCTAAACTCAGCGGTATTTAGCGATGGGTCATTTGTTTATATACCCAAAGATACCAGGTGCCCAATGGAGCTTTCAACATATTTTAGAATTAATGCCTTGAATACAGGTCAATTTGAAAGAACACTCATTATTGCTGATAGTGGTTCTGAGGTCAGCTATCTTGAGGGTTGCACAGCACCAATGAGAGATGAGAATCAGCTACATGCTGCAGTAGTAGAACTAGTAGCTCTTGATGATGCAGATATAAAATACTCAACAGTTCAAAATTGGTATCCAGGTGACGAAAACGGGAAGGGTGGTATTTATAATTTTGTTACCAAAAGAGGAATTTGTAAGGGTGATAATTCAAAAATTTCATGGACACAAGTTGAAACGGGATCTGCAGTTACCTGGAAATATCCAAGTGTAATTCTAAAGGGTGATAGATCTATAGGAGAATTTTATTCAGTGGCCTTATCAAATAACTATCAACAGGCTGATACTGGAACAAAAATGATACATATTGGTAAGGATACAAAAAGTACAATTATTTCAAAGGGGATATCAGCTGGGCATGGTCAGCAAACATATAGAGGAGAAGTAAAGATAATGAAAAATGCAGAGAATTCTCGTAATTACTCTCAATGTGATTCTATGTTAATTGGAGATAAATGTGGAGCCCATACATTTCCCTATATAGATGTAAAAAATAAATCTTCTATAATGGAGCATGAGGCAACTACATCAAGTATTGGTGAAGATCAATTGTTCTATTGTGCTCAACGTGGAATAAATGAAGAAGATGCTATTTCTTTAATTGTTAATGGTTTCTGTAGAGATGTATTTAAGGAATTGCCAATGGAGTTTGCAATGGAGGCGCAACAACTTATGGAAGTTAGTCTTGAGGGGAGTGTTGGTTAGGATGATACAATTTCAGAATTTGAAAGTAAAAGTAGATGATAAATTAATAATTAAGAATTTTAATTTAAAAGTTTTACCTGGAGAATTACATGTTATAATGGGACCCAATGGATCAGGTAAAAGTACTTTGGCCTATACAATTTCAGGTCATCCAAAGTATTCAATTGAAGATGGGGAAATAACCTATAATAAGGATTTAATTAATGAGATGTCTCCAGACGAAAGAGCTAAAAATGGAATATTCTTATCACTACAATATCCAGTAAGTATTCCCGGTGTAAAAAATATTTATTTTTTAAAATCAGCAATTAATTCTCTACGAAAAGCAAAAGGGGAGGATGAGATTGATACGGTTGATTTTTTGAAATTAGTTAGAGGGACGTTGCCACTTGTTGGCTTAGATGAAAGTTTTTTACATCGTTCTGTTAACGATGGATTTTCAGGTGGAGAAAAAAAGAGAAATGAAATTCTTCAGATGCTTATACTTCAACCCAAACTATCTATTCTTGATGAAACAGATTCTGGCTTAGATATTGATGCTTTAAGGGTTATTGCTGATGGTATAAAAAATTATAGAAATAATGAACGCTCGTTCATACTAATTACGCATCATCATAGAATATTAGATTCTTTAATTCCAGATCATGTACACATATTAATTGATGGAGAGATTGTATTATCAGGTGGTCCTGATCTTGCTAAAGAAGTAGAGGATAAGGGCTATGGGTGGATTAGAGATAAAAAATAGATTATGATTATTGATATTCAAAATAAGGCAAAAGGGCTATTCGCTGAATTGGGATATCCTTTAAAAAAAGATGAAGGTTGGCAATATACTAATTTGGATTGCTTTTCGAAATGTGTTACGACTGATAATCAAATAGATTTAAGCTATAATAATTCTCTATATATAGATCATGCAATAAATATAGTTGTGATGAATGGAAAAATAATTAAAGGAATAGATAATGCTACAGATGGCATTTCTATTTTGCAAATAACCAATGAAGATTCAAACCAATCATTAGGTAAATTTCTAGAGATAAGTGATTTTACTGAAAGTGGTGTAATTGCTCATAACACTGGTGAATTCTTAGATGCACTACATATCAGTGTTGATAAGACATTTAATTCTAAGATTCCAGTTAATATTATTAACATTACAAAAGATTTAAATAGTGATGAGGTTGTCTTCCCGAGATTTTATTTTCATGCGAAAGATGGTAGTATAGCAAAATTTTTCATTCAACATATAAATCATAATTCACAAGGATCTACTAATTCAGTCAGTGAATTTTATTGCGAAGAATCATCTTCAATTGAAATCATCCATTCAACTAAAAGTAAAGATCAAAATTTTTTAGATACGCTATCTTTTCTACAGGAGGATAATAGTAGTATAAAGTTTTTATCATCATCATTTGGAGGAGATTTATATAGATCTAATATTGATATAGATATCAATGGTGAAAATTGTTCTAATAATTTTGGTATTCTTATGCTTGGTTCAGATACTAATCATATTGACTATCATGCAAATATTAATCATAAAATAGGAAATTCAGTTAGTAACTTTTTATGTCGAAGCCTATTAAGAGATAAGGCAAGAGGTGTTTTCAATGGAAAGATACTTGTTGAAGAAAATGCTTCAGGTACAAGCGCAACATTAAATAATAATAATCTATTATTATCAGACCTCGCAGCTATGCAGTCAAATCCCCAACTAGAAATAAATTGTGAGGATGTTAAATGTGCACATGGATCTACATCTGGTAATTTAGATCAGGATGCGCTATTCTATCTATGTTCACGAGGAATTAGTATTTCTAAGGCACATGAAATTTTAATTAAAGGATTTACTAGTAAACTTTTAGATTCATTTGATACTGTTGATTTATCTTTAGATCAGCAAATTAAAGATTGGATTGAAAATGAATGATTCTATAAGTCTCAATGATATAAAAGATATGTTTGCCATGTTTGATGATCCATTAGATATGATATCTCAGCTAGTAGATATTGGTAAAAAAGCGCATAATCTAAATGCTTCTGAAAAAATAGATGAAAATATTATCAGTGGCTGCACATCAAAGGCCTGGCTTGTCATAAACACAACCCAAAATAATTATTATAATATTAAAACTGACTCTGATTCACATATTGTTAGTGGTCTTCTATATTTACTATCATTAAGTGTAAAGAATAAATCAAAAAATTTCATTAATGATATAGATCCTATTCTGATATTAAATTCTACAGGACTTGATGGACAAATAACTAGTCAAAGGACTAATGGTTTTATTAGTGCAGTTGAAATGCTAAAGAACAGAATTAATAATAGATAAGTGGAAGCTCCTATTAAAATATCAAGAGATTGTGACTCAACTTTGATTCCCTCTGGAGATAAAATTACATTAATTGAGGGCACCCTTGTTAGAATTACTCAGGCATTAGGTGGCGACTACACATTATATGTAAATGGGAATCTTGTTAAATTATCAGGTAAGGATGGGGATGCCATTGGTAAAGAAGTTGTTAGTCAGGCTGAGAAAAATAAAATTAATAATGGTGAATATAGTGAGGAATTAGTTTGGGAGCAGCTCAGAACATGTTTTGATCCAGAGATCCCTGTTAATATTGTAGACTTAGGATTAATTTATGATATATCAAAAGATGGCACTAAGAAGGATGGCTACACTCTAAATATAAAGATGACTCTAACTGCACCTGGATGCGGAATGGGGCCTACAATTGCACAGGATGTTGAGAATAAAGTTATGTCGCTACCTGGGGTGAATATCGTATTAGTTGAAATTGTTTGGGACCCTGTATGGGATAGATCTATGATGAGTGAAGATGCTAAATTGAAATTAGGGATGTTCTAGTGTCTTTTGATGTAGACAAAATAAGAAAAGATTTTCCATTATTAAATAATAACCCAGATCTAATTTATTTTGATAATGCTGCAACAACGCAGAAACCTAACTCCGTATTAGATACAATCAATTATTATTATTCCAATTATAATTCAAATGTTCATAGGGGAGTTTATAAGCTAGCAGAGGAAGCTACAGCAAGCTATGAATCAACTCGTGACTGCGTAGCTAGTTTGATTAATTCTAAAGACAGAGAGTCTATTGTTTTTACAAGCGGCGCAACAGAATCAATTAACTTAGTTGCTCATGGATGGGTAAAGAGACATTTATCTAATGGTGATCACATACTCCTAACAGAGATGGAGCATCACAGTAATATTGTCCCTTGGCAGATTATAGCAAGAGAGTTAGATCTTTCAATTGACTATATCCCGGTTAATAAAAATGGGGAACTTGATACTTCTAATTTAGATAAATATTTTTCCAATAAAACAAAAATAGTCTCACTTGTACACCAATCAAATGTACTCGGTACAATTAACCCAGTAAAAGAAATTATAGATTATGCACATTCTAATGGTGCAGTAGTATTAATCGATGGAGCACAGAGCGTCGCACATCAAAAAATTGATGTACAAGATCTTGGATGTGATTTCTTTGTTTTTTCAGGCCATAAAATTTATGGTCCAACAGGAGTTGGAGTTCTTTATGCTAATTTATCTAGGCTTGAAGAGATGTCAGTTCTCAAGGGTGGTGGAGAGATGATTGAAAGAGTTACAAAAGATAAATTTACGCTGAATAAAATACCATGGAGATTTGAAGCAGGAACTCCTCAAATTTGCCAAGTGATAGCTTTAAAAAGCTCTATTGATTATTTATTGAGAATTGGTTTTGATGATATCGCTAAATATGAAAATTTCTTAGTTAATTATACACAAGCAGAATTATCGAATATTGAAGGTATTAATTTTTATAGTCCAACAACAGATAAGGGCCCGACTGTTACATTTAATTTTAATAATGTCCACTCATATGATTACACAAAAATTTTAGATAAAATGAATATTGCCATTAGGTCTGGCCATCACTGTGCTCAGCCATTACTTGATAGCTTAGATATATCTTCATCAAACAGACTAAGTTTATCCTTTTATAATACAGCTAAAGAAATTGATAGATTCTTAGAGTCTACCCATAAAGCATTAGATATACTATTGTAGGCCCTAATAGTTTATTCACAAAGAATTCCATCTAGCATTTCATTGACTAAAATAACAACATCTAAAATATCTTTATTCCCATCATCATTAAAGTCTCCTTCACAAGGGAAAATACAACTCCCATCATCTAAAAATGCATCAGGATTAAAATTTTGTGCTTCAATGTATGTACACCCAGTTTGACTCTCTGAGCATTCTCCATATTCATCTATTGTAGCATCACCCCATGATTCTCCATTACAGTCTAAGCAATCTGTTCCTCCGCATTCTGATATTTCAGGGATACCCCACTCATCACAGTTTAGTTCACCATTTGAAAATAAATTATTAGGACATAAATCGCACTCAATTGCACCACCTATAGAATACAGCCCAGGTTCACATACCATGCATTCTGAGGCCTGGCTCATAGACCAGTATCCAGGATCACAATCTACGCAGGACGATGCTCCGCACTCATACATATCTGGCATCCCAATATCTGCGCAGTCCATTTGTCCATCTGCAAAAGTC
>MDSW01109881.1_pt1 | contig 20893 bp, 23 predicted proteins | sample 811171 | NCBI WGS metagenome assembly MDSW01 (sample SAMN05326641, study PRJNA326480) | marine metagenome | isolation source: seawater | place: Atlantic Ocean: North West | collected 2012 | reverse complement strand
TGTTGGATCTGTATAATATTCTTTAACTACCTCAACTATTCCAACAATTCTTTTTTCTTTTACTGAATGATAAAAAAAACATAAATCTCCCTTTTTCATTTTCATCAAGTTATTTCGTGCTTGATAGTTTCTTACACCATCCCACATATCTATCTTAGCTTTTACTTGATCATCCCATGACCAAGTTTCAGGCTCTGATTTAATTAACCAATAGTTCATAATTGTGAATTAACTGACAATCTTGGATTTGGCTTAAACATTATATCTGATGAAAAATTTTTAGAAATTTTTTTTATACAAGCCCATCCTATCATAGCAGCATTATCAGTTAACATAAATTTTTTAGGCAAAATAAGTGAACAGTTATAATCATTTACGGCACTTTGTAATCTTTTATAAATGTATTTATTTGCCGCAACACCTCCAACTAAGGATATTTGAGAGATATTAATTTTTTTTCTCAATAACATTTTCATAGTTAAATTTAATTTCTCCTCTAAAATATTAGCTATTACACTTTGGAATGAAGCTGACAAATTATTTATAAAAATTTCATCAATTATCTTTTCTTTTTTTACAATTAAATTAACAGCAGTTTTGATTCCAGAAAACGAAAAATTTAAATTTTTATTTTTTTTTAACGGATGAGGCAATTTAAATGCTGTATGATCACCTTTTTTTGCTTTTTTTTCTATTATAGGACCCCCAGGATAGGTTAGGTTAAGTAATTTTCCAACTTTGTCAAATGCTTCACCAATTGCGTCATCTAATGTTTCACCCAATAATTCATAATTGCCAACATTATTAACAAGATAAATTTGTGTATGTCCTCCAGTTAATAGAAAACATAGATGAGGATAAATAATATTGTTATTAAAGGAAGTTGACAAAATATGCCCCTCTAGATGATTAATAGGCACAAATGGTTTACCAACTCCTATTGCCAAAGATTTTGTAAAGGTAGAACCAACAAGCAAACCTCCTATTAGACCTGGTCCACAAGTAGCACAAAAAATATCTATTTCTTGTATATTTAAATTTGCCTCACCTAGAGCTTGTTTTGTAATTTTTTGCAGTATAGTCAAATGTGATCTTGATGCTAACTCAGGTATAACACCCCCATATTTTTTATGTTCTAATTGAGAATAAACAATATGACTTAAAATTTTTTTATTATTATCAATTATGCAAACAGATGTTTCGTCACAAGAGGATTCAGTGGCAAATACTATCATTTTATTTATTTAGACATAAATTTATACTGTGAAACAACCGCTTAAAAATGGTAAAATATCTCCAATGGTAAAAATTACTGAATATTTTTATATTTTTTCTAAGTTGTCTACAAGCTTAGTTTTGGTTGCCCTAATTATAGCTATGGGTTATGCCTTAATTAATTCATATAAAGATGTTGATAATGTAGCTATAAATTTAGAATTAAAATATGATTCTTTGAAAGAACTTACTTCAAAAAATGATCAAGAATTAGTAAAATTAGACACTAAAATATCTTCATCAGATAAAAAAATAAATGAAATTAAAAATTTATTAGAACAAAATGTTTTAGAGTCTAATGAAACAAAATATAAAGAGCTTATTGAAAAATTATTTGAACAAAATGTAAAACTACAAGATCAAATAAATAATATTTCATTATCTTTAAAAAATAGTGAATTTAATGATAAACTTTCAAATACAAATAATACAAAACAAACATCCTCTTTAATCGATTTAATATTAATTAAATATAAAAACGGGGAAAGTGTTAAAGAAGAGATTGTTTATTTAAATAATATGTTACCAAATAAACAGGCAATTTTTGAAAAACTGAATATGTTAGAAGAAAAAAAGTTTTATGGTTTCAAAAATTTAAAAGTTGAATTTGAAAATTCTACTAGAAATTATATTAAACATAAATTTGAAAAAAATGAAAGAGGTGTAATTTTAAAATTTTTATTAAAATTTATAGATGTAAAACCAAATGATTTAGAATTATTTGAAAATGAAGAGTTAAATTTAATAATGAATGCTAAAAAATTAATGGAAAAAGAAGATATAAGTAATTCGTTGAATAAAATAATGCAAATTGATAATTATGAAAACTATTTTACAAAATGGATTGATCAATCTCAGATTTATTTAGATTTTAAAAACCAAATCAAAAAGGTAATTTAGTTTTGTTTAAATTTTTTACTATTTCTTTACAAATAATTTTAGTTATACTTATTGCTTTAGTAATTTTAAATTATTCTTTTGTAATATCTTTTGAGATTAATGATTTTATTTATTCAATTCCTTCAACAATTTTATTTGTATTTTTACTAGTATTCTTTTTATTAATTTTCTTAATACAAAGTATATATTTTAAAACTAAATTTAAATTCTCAAAATATAAAGTTAATAAAATTATTCAAAAAAAAGAAAAAGGATATAACGCATTTGTTAATGGCATGATAGCTTTAGCGAATAGAGATTTTAAGAAAGCCATAACTGAAAGTAAAAAAACTTCAAATTATTTAAGTGATGATTTGGCACTTACTCTTTTGCTTAAATCAGAGGTTTATAAGATAGAAAAAAAATTCGACGATTTAAATCTTGTTTATCAAGAAATGGCAAAAAATAAAAGTACTGAAAATCTAGCCTTTAGAGGAATGATGGAGCAATATTTGCGTTTAGAAGATTTTCACCATGCTTTTATATATGCTGAAAAACTTTTTAATAATAATCCATATATTGAAAAAATATATGATACTTTAGTTAATATAATTTCAAAAACTAATAATTGGCAACAACTTTTATTCATAACAGATAAAGCTTTTACAAAAAAGATAATAGAAAAAAAAGTTTTTCAAGAAAATAAATCTATAGCTTTTTTTGAAATTGCAAAAATTAATCAATATAATAATTTAGAAGATTCAATTAATTATATGGAAAAAGCTTTAAGACTTAGAAAAAATTTTCCCCCATATATTAAATTATACATTGACTTATTAGTAGAAAATAAAAATTATAACTTAGCTAAAAAGTTTTTAAAAAAAGCTTGGAATGAAAATCCACATCCAGACTACCGTACTGTAATCATTAATTTAGCTTATTATCTTAAGGTTGATTCATTTAGTTTAATCAAGGATATAATTGGTAGCAATGTTGATTCAGAAGATTCTAAAATTCTATTGGTAGAAGCCTCTATAGAAAGCAAAAAATGGGAAAATGCAAGAAATCATATTAAGGGATTATTAGATATTCAGCCTAAAAAAGAAGTATGTTTATTAATGGCAAAAATTGAGGAAGGGGATACAGGTGATATTCAAAAAGTTAATTCATGGACTTTAAGAGCCAAAAATGGCAAAGAAAATAATATTTGGGTTTGCATGATTTCTAATAAATCTCAAAATGAATGGTCTTCAATATCAAGAGGGGGTTTTTTTAATTCACTTGAATGGAAACAACCTTATATGTTAAGTGAAATAAAATCTGCTGAAAGATCGCTTAATTATGAAAGTTGATACTATTAATTTTTTTATAGGCTATGATTCGAAAGAAGACATCGCATATAGAGTATGCAAACAATCTTTGTTAAATAACTCAACTTCAAATATTAAAGTTAAATCCTTAAAACTGTATGAATTAATTGCGAAAAATTTTTATACAAGGGCTGTAGACCCATTAGCTTCAACAGAGTTTACTTATTCGCGTTTTTTGATTCCAGCATTGATGAATTATAAAGGGTGGGCAATATTTTGTGATTGTGACTTTCTTTTCTTTAAAGATATAAATTTATTATTTGATTCAATTGAAGGTGATAAAGCTGTTTATTGTGTTAAGCATGATTATAAACCTAAAGAAAAACATAAAATGGATGGGCAGCAACAAACTATTTATCCAAGAAAAAATTGGTCAAGTTTTATAGTTTATAACTGTGAGCATCCAAGCAATAAAAAACTTACAGTTGATTTAGTTAATTCACAAACTGGCTCTTTTCTTCATCAATTTAAATGGCTAAATGATAATGAAATTGGTTCTTTAGATGAAAGATGGAATTGGTTAGAAGGATGGAGTTCAAAAAATAACAAAAAAGAACCTTATGCTGTTCACTATACTAGAGGTGGACCATGGTTTGATGAATGGCAAGATGTTGAGTTTGCAGATGAATGGATCAAAGAAAGAAATAAATATCTAGAAAAAAAATTTACTTAAATTTTATTAGTAGGTCTTCTTTTATTTCTTGAACCGTTATAGACCAATCGCCTTTATAATTATAAAGTTTTACAGATTCGTACCAAGGTGATGAATTATTAGGTTGATTCCAGTAATGGAAAACAGCATGATTCTTAGGTTTAATTATCCAAGTTTCAACTCCAAGAGATGCAGCTAAATGAGCTGTGCTGTTACTTACTGTAACAAATAAATCAAGTTTTTTAAGAATTGAAGCCAATGAATCAAAATCATTATACATATCAATATCAAGAAATTGATTAATGATAATTGATTCATTTTTATTTAGAAATTTTTGTATTTCTTCTGATGAGTCATGATATTGCAAGTTCATGAATGAATATTTATCTCCTAAGCTAAGTATAGGCTTTATTAATTCTAAAGAAAGTGATTTTTCTTCTCCAACAGCGGCCTTACTTGTCCATGAAATACCAATTTTAATTTTATCCTTATTTTTATCAAATAAATTTTTATTTTTTAAATTTATTTTATTAGAATCTTTTAAAAAAGCCTTTCTAGGAAAATCATCTATAGAATTTCTAAATAATTTTCCTAATGATCCAGCATAAATAGTATAATCAAAACTATTTAGTTTTTTTGAATAATCCGATACACTTCGATATTCTATAAAGTTTTTTTCGTTTCCAAAAGAAGACTTAAATAATGATAATAATCTTTTTTCAGTCTCAATTATACAATTTGGAAATTTTTTTAACAAGTCAGGATACATGGAACTAAATAAAATTTCATCGCCTATACCCTGTTCTTTTACTACTAGAATTTTATCATTTTCATTAATTTTTTGTTTGATCCATAATTTCTTTTTTACATTGTCTAATGTGCTATTTTTAAACAAGAATTCATTTAAATTTAATCGTCCATCATAAAGAGACCACCCTTCTCTAAATTTTTGCTGCGCTAATAGAAGTAGAGAATAGTTTTTTTTAAGAACGTCATTATTCGGATCTAAAGCATATGCTTTTTTATAAAACTTTTCACCTTGATTAAATTCTTTTTTATAAAAATAAGCAACTCCAATATTGTAAAGTATGTCTGATTTGTTGTTAGTTTTACTTAAAATTTTTTGATAGCATTTAATAGCTTCATCATATTTTCCTTTTTGGCTGTATACATTTGCTATGTTATTAATTGTTTCAATATTTTCAGAGTCAATAGATAGGGCTTTTAGTAATATTTTTTCTGTTTGTTTAAGATCAAATTTTTTAGAATAGCAAGTACTTAAATTATTATAACTTGGAATATAATTATTATTAATTTTTAATGCTTTTTCAAATTCATTTATTGCTTGATCATATAATTTCATATTTAGATATATCAAGCCGAGAATATTTATTGCAATATAATCAACTGTATTAATTTCAATGGATTTTTTAATATACTTAATTGCTTCATCAGGCTTATTTAAATAATTTAGAACTAAAGCTTTATCTCTAAGTGCTGGTTGAAAGTTACTTTTTAATTCAAGCACTGAATCTATTAATAAAAGAGCACTATTATAATTTTTTTCATTTATATAAAGTATGTATAAATTAAATTGTGCTTGCCAATTGTTTTTATCTTTATCAATTGTTATGGTGTATTGTTTTTTAGCTTCATTAATTAAACCTAAAGTTTGTGCCATAAGACCAAAATTATACCTGGCAAGAGTGTCTTCAGGATACTGAATCAAATAATCTTTTAACTCTTCAAATGATTCTTTTTGTTTTCCTTTTTGAAAATCCTCAATTTTATTTTTAAGGAATAGTTTGTTATATGATTTAGTCATAAAAAAAATCGGCTAATAAATAGCCGATTATTTTATAATTATATTTAAATAGTATAAAGATATTTATCTTCTTTGTCCAAAAAGCTGTAAAAGCAATATGAATAAATTAATGAAGTCAAGATATAGTCTTAAAGCGCCCATTAGAGCTTTTTTTGAACCTATAGATTCTGAATCACCAGCATAATACATGTTTTTAATTGTTTGAGTATCATAGGCAGTTAATCCTACAAAAACTAAAACTCCAATTACAGAAATTGCAAATTGTAAAGCAGAGCTTCCAATAAACAAGTTAACTAAACTGGCAATTATAATGCCAATTAGTCCCATAAATAGAAAACCACCTAATCTTGTTAAGTCTCTTTTGGTCGTATATCCGTAAAGACTCATCGCAGCAAATGTTCCAGAAGTAATAAAAAATACTCTAGCAATTGATGAATGAGTAAACTCAATAAATAGTGATGCAAGAGATAAGCCCATTATTGCAGAAAATATCCAAAAAGTTATTTGTGCTGCAGAAACACTCATTTTGTTTATTCTCGCACTTAAATAAAAAACAAATCCAAGTGGGGCCAACATAACCAGCCATTTAAGAGGTGATCCAAAAAGCAAAGCACCAATTTGAGTTACTCCAACTATCTGTCCCATATCGTTTGTTACAATAGAAGCTTTTCCAAAAAAATATGCAATTATTCCTGTAAGCAAAAGACCTGTAGTCATGTAATTATAGACTTTAAGCATATATGCTCTTAAGCCTTCATCAATAACAGCTTGATCAGCAGTTTTTGTAAATGATCGTTGGTTAAAGTCTAAAGCCATAAATTCTCCTTTTAATTATTATTAATATCGCTATAAATCTGTCAAATTCAAGTTATTTTATAATAATTTATTGTTAATATTACATGAAATATCGAAAATTAGGAAATACAAACATAGATGTAAGCGTGATTTGCTTAGGAACTATGACTTTTGGTGAGCAAAATACTCAAGAGGACGGCTTTAACCAAATGAACTATGCTTTGGAAAGAGGTATTAATTTTTTTGATACAGCTGAACTTTATGCAATCATGCCAAGAAAAGAAACATATGGCAAAACAGAAGAAATAATTGGTAATTGGTTTAAGGAGAAAAAAAACCGTCATAATATTATTCTTGCTTCAAAAATTGCTTCAAAAGTTAAAAATGATTTATCTTGGATAAGACAAGGTGGTGAAAAACTAGGTTTTGATAAAGAAAATATGAATAAAGCAATTGATGCTAGCCTAAAACGCCTTCAGACTGATTACATTGATATATATCAATTACATTGGCCGGAAAGAAAGGTTCCAAAGTTTGGTGTCTTAGATTTTAATTATGACCCACATGATGATGACTGGACACAAATTGAAGAGGTTTTGGAAAATTTGAATAGTTTAGTTAAAGCCGGCAAGGTTAGATATATTGGCTTATCAAATGAAACTCCATGGGGCATGATGAAGTTTTTGCAAATAGCAAAAGAAAAAAACCTTCCTAGAATAATGTCAATTCAAAATGTTTATAGTTTAGTAAATAGAGTTTTTGATATAGCAAATTCTGAAATCTCAATCAGAGAGCAATGTGGATTATTGGCATATTCACCATTGGCAGGCGGAAGATTGAGTGGCAAATATATTAATGCTAAACCAGAAAATGCAAGATATACATTATGGCCCAGTAGATTTGACAGACACAAAACAAAGAGGGGTGAAATAGCAATTTCTAAATATGTTAATTTAGCAAATAAATATAATATTAGACCTTCAACATTTGCAAATTCTTTTGTTAATGATAGGCCTTTTACAACTAGCAACATTATAGGTGCAACAAATATGAATCAATTAAAAGAAAACATAGACAGCATCAAATTAACTTTGTCAAAGGAAGTTTTAGAAGAAATAGAAAATATACATTTATCTGATCCCAATCCTTGTGTTTAGAATAATCTATTTAATAAATGATTTACATCTTTTATATAAAAATCCCTATCCCACAGATGAACATTTAATAAACTAAAATAAAGTTGATAAATTGGTTCATATTGATGAAAATCTTTGTCTATTTTGATAAAATTTGAATAATAATTTAAAAAAATATCATCAACCAATCCAAACCATGTCAAATAAGCTACTTCAAGTTCATTGTGTCCAAAATATATGCCTGGATCTATCAAACTAACTAATTTTTTATTATGAAAAAGAATATTGCCCTCCCAGAGATCGCCATGAAGAAGACTGATGTTTGTTTTATTGGGTAAATAGTTTTTTAAATTTGAAATTAATTTCTCAATCTTATTATTTATTAAACTTGGCATAGGATCATTCTTATTTATTTCTTCAAAAATCATATTTAATCTTTTTTCTCCAAAAAAATTTACCCAACTTGAATCAAACAAATTTGATTGTTGTAGACCTCCTATTTGAGCATCAAATTCAAAACCATATTTATCATTAGTAATACTATGTAATTTTATAATTTGTTTAGCTAGATCAATTTGATAATTTTGACCTTTAATATTATTATGTTCTACGTAATCAATAATCAATAAATCTTCTGATTTGTATTTAATTGAAGGGAAAAGCAATGGAAATTTTTTTAATAAATAAGTTAAAGAATTTGATTCACTAACAATTGAATTAAATGTAGTACTTTTTTTTTTATAATATTTAATAACAAAAGTTTCATTATTATCTAAAGATATTTTTTCACAACACATGTTAAATGCTTCAGAAAGTATTATTCTGTCTTTTATTAATTTCCCGGATATATATTGACTAATCTGATTTTCTATTACATTATTCATTATTTAACTTTTCATTTAATTTTTAAAAAATGTTTATTTCATCAAATAAGAATTTCAATTCCCAAGCCTTTTTATCTTATCTAGGAATTTTGCCATTTTTTTGTGTGTTAATAGATATACATATAATAAATATATTTTTCATTAATATTTTAAAAGATTTTATTATTTTTTATTCTTTATTAATTGTTACTTTTATAGGTGCTATGCGCTGGAGTTTTAAAAATTACTCAAATACATTGGTTATTTTATATGGATTTTTGCCAAGTTTAATCTCAACTATTTTAATTATAATTTATTTAATTAATAATAATCAAAATACTATTCTTTTTTTTATATTTTTATTAATAATTATTCAAATGTTTTTTGACTTTTTACTTTCGAAGCAAAATTATGAAGAAAAGCATTTTTTTCTAATAGTGCGTTTACCCCTAACAATTATAATAGCATTAAATATCTTTTATTTAATTTTTGTATAAATTTTACCAGTATTTATCTTAGCATGATTAAAAATTTTTTCATTATCCCACTTAGACAAATTATCAAGTTCCTCTTTATTCAAAATTTTTAATTTTTTAAAAATACAATTTGCAATTGAAGGTAAAGCCCTCTCATTTCCATCTATAACTTTAATTACACCTCCTATTTTCTTTTCTTTGTGCGCAAAAAGTAATACACCTTCTGCGCCACCTTTAGCAAATAATTTCCCTTTTGTTACTTTCATAAGAAAGCAAGGATATATAGTTTTACTTCCAGTTAGCTGAGGATATTTTTTTATTGCATTCAAAAGAATTGTAACTTCTTTGGTATATTTATACTTTTCACTAAAATTTTTAATTAAGTTTATCATTGCTATAGATAAATTTTCAAGAGGAAACGAATACTGTGGAGCGCTACACCCATCTATACCTTTTTGAATTTTTTTAATTTTACATTCTGTAAAATATTCTAAACACTGTCTAATTTTTTTTTGATAAGGATGATTAATATTTAAATAATTACCAATATTTAAATTACTAGCTTTACAACCAGATATCATGCCAAGATGTTTACCTGCACAATTGTTATGGAGTTGATTAGGATTAATTCCATTTAAAAGTAATTTATTAGAAGATTTCAAATTTAAAGGATTATGAATTCCACATTTAAGGTTATTTATATTTATTTTTGTTTTTTGTAACCAGTTTTTTAAGACTTTTATATGTTCTGGCTCTCCACAATGGGATGAACAAGAGATAGCTATTTCTTTTTGTGTTAAGTTAAATTTTTTTAAAGAGTTGGATTGAATAAAAGGAATAGCTTGAAAAATTTTTATTGCTGATCTTGGATAAGTGTAATCATTATTGTGATTTGTAGAAAAAATTGTATTAAAATTGATATCTTTAATAATACATTTAGAGCTATGAATACTTTCAATTGTCTTGCCACGAGTAAGATAGGTCAATATTTTTGACATAATTTATAATTACATAAAAAAAAATTAAAGTCTCTTAGAAATTATTATTCTTCCAACCTTTAGTAGAATGGTATATTAGTAATTTAGTAGTTTAAATCATGAATAATAAATATCCTTATCTGTTTGTTTTATTCATTTTATCTATATTTTCTTTGGATTCTTATGCTGAAATTCAAAAAGGAAAATGGGAATTTGTTAAAGATGATGAATACTGCTTTATTCAAAGTGCACCAATAAAAACAGAAATTCCTAAAGGTAAATCGAGGGGTGATCACTATATTTTGGTTTATAGAATGCATAAAAATCCAGATTTAATTATTCAAATAACAGCAGGATATAATTATAAATCTGTCGATTCGGTTGATGTTAAAATAGATGATGGCAATTATGATTTCTATTCAGATGAAGATACTGCTTGGGCAAAAGATGATAAAAAGGTTGTTTATGCTATGAAAAAAGGACTTGAGTTAATAACAGAAGGAATTTCAAGTAAAGGAACTAAAGTTACAGACACATACACACTAAAAGGTTTTACATCTGCAATTAATAAACTTTCTGAAGATTGTTGAGATGCCAAAAAAAATTGTTCTTGCATATTCAGGTGGTTTAGACACTAGTGTAATCTTAAAGTGGTTACAAATCGAATATAATTGTCCAGTTGTAACATTCACAGCTGATATTGGCCAAGGAAAAGAAATAGAGCCAATCCGATCAAAAGCAGAGTCATTGGGCGTTAAAGAAATATTTATTGAAGATTTAAAAGAGGAGTTCGTCAAAGATTATGTTTTTCCAATGTTTAGAGCTAATACATTATACGAAGGTACTTATCTACTCGGTACAGCTATAGCTAGACCTCTTATAGCAAAAAGACAAATCGAAATTGCAAAAGAAGTCGGCGCCGATGCTGTTGCACATGGAGCAACTGGAAAAGGAAATGATCAAGTTAGATTTGAACTAGGATACTATGCAAATAATTCTTCAATTGAAATAATAGCTCCTTGGAGAAATTGGAATCTTAATTCTAGAAATGACTTAATTAATTTTGCCAAAAAATATCAAATACCATTTTCAAAAGATAACAAAGGCGAGCCACCCTTTAGCACAGATGCAAATTTACTTCATACATCCTCTGAGGGAAAAATACTTGAAGATCCTTGGATGGAGTCTCCAGAATATGTATATACAAGAACAGCTTCCCCACTTAATGCTCCTGATAATTTTGAAGAAGTCATAATTTCTTTTGATAAAGGTGATCCCGTAGCGATTAATAATAAAAAATTTAAAGCTCATGCAATTCTTTCCAAATTAAACTTAATTGCAGAAAAACATGGTGTTGGAAGAATTGATATAGTTGAAAATAGATTTGTGGGAATAAAATCTAGGGGGGTTTATGAAACACCAGGAGGAACAATACTCTTTCATGCTCATAGAGCTATAGAGAGTATTACTTTAGACAAAGGTGAAGCACATATAAAAGATGAATTGATGCCAAAATATGCTGAGATGATTTATAATGGCTTCTGGTTTTCCTCTGAAAGATTAGCTTTGCAAAAAATAATTGATGAAACTCAAAAGAATGTTTCAGGAGATGTAAGATTAAAAGTTTATAAAGGCAATGTAATGGTTACTGGGAGAAAATCTTTAAAAACTTTATATAATACTTCATTAGTTTCATTTGATGAAAAGGGTAATTATGATCAAAAAGATGCAGAAGGTTTTATTAAAATTAATTCAATAAGATTAAAAAACAAAATTTAATTCTAAAAATTAGCTGCTTATCTCTTCAAAAATTTTTTTCCATTTGTTACAAATATTGTTTAAATTATATTTTTGCAAAACATACTGTTGACCTTCAGTAACCATTTGTTTTGCTATTTTTTTATTTTCTATAGCCCATTTTAACCCATCTCCAATATTTACAAAATAGCAATAATCTTTAAATTCACTGAATTGAGTATTGTCATTAATTATCACAAAACGACCCATATTTAGTGAATCAACAATTATATTTGAAGATTTGACATAACTATTTTTATTATTAATTAAAGGCAATACGACAATGTCTGAATCATGAAGATACTCATGCATTTGAATTGACCATTCAAGAAAATTTATAGAAATATTTTTATCTGTAATATCAGTTAATAATTTAATTTTTTCAATTTTGTTAGTAATAATTTTTAAATTAACTTTTTGATTTGATTCTTTAATTTCTTCTAAACCTTTTGTAATTGTTTTATGATTTGTATAATTGCCAAACCAACATATTTTAAAGGGAAAATTAATATCATTAATAGGTTCCATTGTTTTATAACGAATACAATCTGGAATAATATTTGTTTTAATATTTGTTTTTTCAAATATTAGTTGTGCAGAGGCCTTTGTTTTAGATATAATAACTTCAGAAATATTACTTAATTTTAAATTTAATTCTGATCGTTCTGCAGATAATTTATTATTATTTTCGAAATGCCAGTCATCAAATATCGAAATTATTTTAATATTATTTTTTTTTGCTTCTTTTGCTAATTCATATATGCCTGAATGAAAAGCTTTTCCTAATATAATTATTTTGGGTTTGTGATTTGATAAGAATTTTATAGGATCATCTTTTTTTAAGAAAATTACTTTTTGTATTTTTAAATAATCTGCAGGCATGATTCCGCCAACAATATAACTTGGAATCGACATAGGATTTTCTGCAGAAAATATCCACAATATATTATTAAAGCTATTCATTAGAATTTTTGCAAATAAACATGTTGTTATCTTATTATGTTTTAATAGAGTTTTTAAAAGCAATTGTAGTATTTCTCAAGAGACAAGCAATTGTCATAGGCCCCACTCCTCCTGGAACAGGTGTAATTGCTGATGCTATTTTTTCTGCTTCTGCATAATTTACATCCCCAACGAGTTTATTTTTTAACTCCCCATCTATTTTTTTTTCTATACGATTAATACCGACATCTATTACTATTGCGTCTTTTTTTATCCAGTCACCCTTTATAATCTCTGGCTTTCCTACAGCCGCTACTAGTATATCTGCGGCTTTACAAACTTCAATTAAATTTTTAGTTCTAGAGTGTGCTATAGTTACAGTGCACGATTCTTTTATTAATAATTGAGCCATAGGCTTTCCTACAATATTTGATCTCCCAACTACTACAGCATTTTTACCTGCAAGCTCCACCCCCAAATTTTTAAGCATTAACAAACAACCATAGGGAGTGCATGGAATTAGTAAATTTTCATCATTATGATTAGCAATTGATAATTTACCAACATTGAGTGGATGAAATCCATCTGCATCTTTTTCTGGATTAATAGAATCCAGAATGATTTGTTCATTTATGTGTTTTGGTAATGGTAATTGCACTAGTATACCATTTACATTATTTTGATTGTTCAATTTACTAATAAGTTCCAATAGCTTTTTTTCTGTAGTTAATTCATCTAAATGATGATCTATAACCTCTATCCCAACTTCAAGTGCACTTTTTGTTTTTGCTTTTACATAAACACTGCTAGCAGCTACATTACCTACTTGAATTACTGCTAGACCAGGAACAGAATTAAACTTTTCTTTTAATACAGATATTTCTTTTTTAAGAGATTCACGTAAATTCTTTGCAATTTCTTTACCATCTATAACTTTTGTCATTATTATCTCGGCCAATACTCAATTAGTAAACTTTTGATAAACCATAATAACAAATAAACTATTATAGGAGAAATATCTATTCGACCTAAATTTGGTAAATACTGTCTTACGAACCGCAGACTAGGTTCACATAATTTATATAAAGCATCAATAATAATATAAACAAATCGATTTGATGTATTAATTATATTAAAGCTAACTAGCCAAGTCGCTATAATATAAATTAATAGAGCAAACTGGTAGAGACTAATTATTTGTATAATTAAACCCAATAATGAATTCATATGTTTTTACTAATTAATTAAAAAATTTTATCAATAACAAGTTTATTTTAAAAAAAGCGGCCTAAGCCGCTTTTTTTTAAAAAATAAAACAATAATGATTACATAGATATATCTCTACCAAACCAATTTTTTGTAATTTCTGCTGTAGTGCCATCTTCACTCATTTCAGCAATTGCTTTATTCCACATTTCTAAAATATCAGTATCTTCTTTGCGAACAGCTCCTCCAACACCATCTCCAAATACTCCTCCAGAGAATGTCGGTCCAGTGAATGCTACATCAACACCACCATCAGTTGAAATAAAATCAATAATTGATCCAACGTCAGCGAGGATTGCATCACAACGTCCAGAAGCAAGATCTAAGTTATGATCATCTACTGCTTGATAAAGACGTACTTCTACAGCTCCAGCCATATGTTTTTCTAAAAAATTCTGATGAATAGTAGATGACTGAACACAGACAGTTTTACCACTCATAGCAGCAATTAATTGTCCTATAGCAGCTTGTTCTTTTCCGCCTGCATTATTTAAGTTTACTTTTTCCATACCAGCAACTTTAAGATTGGCAAGACCACTATCTTTTAAAACAGCAAATCGTGCACCATCTGTCATATATCCAGTAGTAAAGTTAACTTTTTCTTTTCTTTCTTCCGTGATAGACATACCAGCAATGATAATGTCGTATTTACCGTTAAGAAGTGCAGGAATGATACCATCCCAATCTTGAGTAACCCATTCACATTCAACGCCCATACGTTTACATGCTTCATTACCAAAATCAATTTCAGCTCCTTCAAGGTCTCCAGCAGAATTTAAATTATTCCACGGAGGATAGGCGCCCTCTGTTCCAATTCTTATAGATTTTGCATTCAATGAAGCTGTTAAAAATAAACAACTTAATGCAAGTAAAGATAAAATAATTTTTTTCACGATTCCTCCTAATGACTTGCTTTATCACAAGTATAAAATTTAATTTTTTAATAGGTTTGTTATAATTAAAATTATGAAAAAATAAATAAATAGTCTTTACATATTAGTTTTTTTTAATTCTAAATATGAAAAAAGCCAAGGATATAGCCATAAAAACAAAGGGGAAATACCATAAAAATATATTCCTTTTGTTTTTTTGAGGTTCAAAAACTATATATTCTCCATACCTTTTGATTAAAAAATCAATAATTTCTTTTTCTGTGGCATTATTTTGTAATTTATTTTTTACGATTTTTTTTATATCTTTTGAAAAATCTGCGTCAGAATCGTATATAGTTTGATTTTGACAAGTCATACATCGAAGTTTTGAAGTTATTTTTTTTACTTCTTCTTCATAACCAATAGTTTCTTTTGAAAAAATAAAAATGGAACTTAAAAGAAAAATTATAAAAAAAAATATTTTATTTGATTTTTTCATAAATTTCATCTTCAATTATTTTTTTTGTTAAAGGCCCCAAGTGCTTGTATATAATTTTACCATTTTTATTAACTAAAAAAGTTTCTGGTAAACCAAAAACACCAAACTCTAAGCCCAACAAACCTTTTGCATCAACTCCAATGTAATCGTAGGGATTCCCGCTTTCATTTAAATATTTAGCTATATCTTCACTTTTATCTTTGAAGTTAACTCCAAGTAAAAATAATTCTGGATATTCTTTTTTTATTTCAAAAAATAAAGGATGCTCAACCTTGCATGGGGCGCACCAAGAAGCAAAAAAATTTATTAAAATATTTTTTTCTAGCAAGTTATGATTTGATAATTTTTTATTTTGATCAAACAGACTGTTAATATTGAACTCAGGCATATCTTGATTTAACAAAGCGCTAGGAGGTTTATTTGGATCTTTATCTTGCAAAAGAAATATTAATAAAAAAATAGAAATTGTTAATATTATGATCAATGGTGAAATTATTATAATTTTTTTCATTTTTTTCTAATTCCAATTAGTCCTGAAAAAACCATTATGGTAACCCCAAACCATATAAAAGAAACTAAAGGATTTTGATAAATTTTTACATTCCAAGCTTCGTTTTGTTCATTGGCAATAATAATATAAAAATCTTGAAACCAATCGTTATAAATACTTGCTTCAGTAGTTATTATATTTGATACATGATAATATCTTTTGCTAGGAGTAATAGTAGTAGATAAGTTATTCTTAGACAATAAAAAAGTAGCCATTAATTCATGAAAATTATTTTTTTCAAGAGTATCAACACTTTTTAATGTAAGTGAATACTTACCAATTTTTTTTGTTTCATTTATTTTGAAAGATTCATTATGTTCTGATTGAAAAATACTCGAACATGTTATGCCTAATATCATTATTCCTACACCTATATGTGCTAATAATGCATTGTTTTGATAAAAAAAATTTCTAAATTTATATTTTAAAAAATTAAAATAAATAGACAATAGGGATGAAAATATTATCATTAAACTTAAAAAGATGCCTATAAATCCCCAAGTATTAAGATTTGTGAACGTACCTATTACGAAAGTCAGAACAGAAGAAAAAAAGAAAATTAAAAAATAATTTTTATATTTAGGTAATTTATTTGTCTGCCAAGATAGTGCTGGAGCCACACTCATTAGCAAAAATCCTGGCAATAAAATCGGCAAAGCAGTAGAATTAAAATAGGGGGCTCCAACTGAAATTCTTTTATTGGTTAAAACTTCGATAATTATAGGGTAAATTGTACCAAGTAATATAGTTGTACAAGCTACAAGCATTATAATATTATTAAATACAAGAGCAGAATATTTATTAATAAATAATAAATTTAATTTTTTATCTGATTCTTCTGATTTAAAAATAAAAATAATAAAAGAAAATCCTGTAATAACTAAAAATAATAATAATATAAATATTCCTCTTGAAGAATCACTTGCAAAAGAATGTACACTTGTAAGTATTCCTGAACGTACTAAAAAAGTTCCGAAAATTGTTAAAGAAAAACATAAAATTGAAAGAAATACTATCCATCTTTTTAAAAGTTGTTCTTTAGGTGTCATTATTAATGAGTGTAATAACGCTAGACCAACAATCCAAGGCATTAAAGATACATTTTCAACTGGATCCCAAAACCACCATCCCCCCCAACCTAATTCATAGTAAGCCCAATATGAACCTAAAGCAATTCCACCAGTTAAAATGGACCAACAAAATAAGGTTAAATTTTTAGCACTATAGATCCATATATTATCAATTTTATTTAAAATTAATCCTGCAAGAGCCAAACTTAGAACAATAGAAAATCCTACATAACCAATGTACAGCATTGGGGGATGAACTGCCAATATTGGATCTTGTAAAATCGGATTTAATCCAAGACCTTCTGAAACTTCTATAGAATTAAATAGGAATGGATTAGAAGTTGTAATTACAAATAGAGAAAAGCAGAGATAAAGTGTTGTCTGAAACATAATTGTTAGTTTTTTTAAGTCAATATCTAATTTTTTATTAAAAGAAAAAAATAAATTATATAAAGACATTATTAGTAACCACATTAACATTGAACCCTCATGATTTCCCCAAGTTCCACTTATTTTATATAACAATGGCTTAGAGGAATGGGAATTTTGAAACACATTAAAATTTGTAAAGTCTGAATTAATATAAGCTAAAAGCAAAAACAAAAAAGCAATTAAAATTGAAAAAGAATTTAAATATATAAATAAATAAAAAAATTTATTAATTTGTTTTTTGTAAGTATAAAAATATACACAAACAATTAGCACTCCAAAAAAGAAAGATGATAACAAAGAGGTAAAGCCAAGAAGAGATATCATTTATAATTCTTTTTCCAATATTTATCGTCTATAAGTTGTTTTTTGATAGTTTCAGGCAAGTAATTTTCATCATGTTTAGCAAAAACTGTAGTAGCCTCAACAATACCTTTTTCTTTTAATTTTCCTTCAATAACTACACCTTGCTCTTCTCTAAATAAATCTGGAAATACTCCTGAAAAAATAATATTTAGAATATTTTTATTATCTGTAATTATAAACTTATAGTTATTGTTTCCTAAATTAACTAGAGAATTTTTTTTAACTAGACCGCCTATACGAATAGTATCATTGATTTGAACTTCGGAGTCAATTAATTCAGAAGGCGTATAGAAAAAAATTAAATTTTTTGAAGAATTATTGAGTATTAGCAATATAGAAGCTGTTAAAAATACTAGAGATATAAGAATAAGTAATAATCTTTGAAATCTCAATGTCATCTGTTTCTATTTAAATCTTTTTAGTTTTAAATATGACTGAATAATCAATAAAAAAAGAATAAAAAAACAAAAAAAATAGGATAAAAAAACGTACCAAAAATACATAAGTTCTTTTAACAAAAATATTCAAATAAAGTAATTATTCTAGAAGGACTATTAGTCTCAGATATTAATGATGCTTTCTTTCAAGGATTTCAGCTTTAATTCTAATTATACCTACTGCTAATCCTAATAAGGAGAGAGCTATAGTCATAATTATGAGAGGAGTTATCATGCTGGGATCAATAGAAGGTGATGAAATTTTGCTAATACTTGCTGGTTGATGTAGAGTGTTCCACCAATCTACAGAAAATTTTATAATAGGGAGGTTAATTGAACCTACTATTATTAATACAGCAGTAATTTTTTCAGCAACATTTATGTCTGTAAAAGCATTTTTTAAAAAAATAATCACCAGATATAATAGAAATAAAATTGCAACAGAAGTTAATCTTGCATCCCATACCCACCATGTACCCCACATAGGCTTACCCCATAAAGATCCAGTAATTAAACAAATTAATGTAAAGGCTGCTCCTATAGGTGCGATCGCAGAATTTACTATGAAGCTAAATGTAATTTTAAACGAAAGACCAACTATACTGTATACTGTCATAATAAAAAAAGTTAACATCGCTAGCCAAGCACAGGGCACATGTATGTACATGATGCGGACTGTTAAGCCCTGTTGATAATCATTTGGAGATAAATATAGAGCATAAATTAATCCGATACTTAAAGTTATAAAACAAAAGAAAACTAATGGTTTAAAAACTAAATCAGATAATTTGATAAAGCGATTCGGATTTATGAGAAATTTCATTTTACTTATTTTGAATAGAGATTTTAATACATATACCACAAATCCAAGGGGAGATTGCTAAGAAAAAAAGCATGATACCTAATAAAATTTTTAGTTGTGCATTTAATAATTCTTCTGATGCATCAACAATACTTACACCAAAAATTATTACAGGAATAGATAATATCATTATTATTAAACTACCTATTGCAAAATTTCTTTTATTCAAAAGATTCATTGAACCAGAAATTGACGTTATACTAGTAATAATAACAGATCCCATTAAAAAACTAATTAGCAATATTTCTATGTTTATCAACTTAATGTTAAGTAAAAAAACGGCTAAAGGGATAATTAAAAAGAAAGGTATTTGAATAAAAAACCAAATTATTATTATTTTTATTAATGCAATAATCTCATATGAGAGTCCACTTAAATTAAATACAATTAAACTATTATCATCAAAATCATCTTGAAAAAATTTCCTTAAAGAAAGTGTATTGCTTAATAAAACTAATGTCCAAATTATTCCTATACCAATTTGATTAAAAATATCTTTATTTTCACCAATAGAAAAAACAAAAATTAAAATTCCTAATAAAAAAAACATACCAATACTAAAAAAACTTGCAAAATTTCTGTAAGTTATTTTAGTTTCTCTTTGAATTAAAGCTAAAATAGAATTTATATTATTTTTCATTTTCTAAATGCAATGTTGTTAAATTTGGAATTTTTGGTAAGTTATGAGAAGTCAGAATTACCATTCCACCTAGATTTATATGATTAATTATTGTTTGATCTATAATTTCTGTTGAAGATTGATCTAAGCCTATGTAGGGCTCATCCAATATCCATAATTTTTTTTGTTCAATAATTAATCTTAATAATTCTAATTTTTTAATTTCACCTAATGATAAATATTTAATTAATGTATGCTTATGGAAGCTTAGAGATAGTAAATTTAAAACTGTATCTATTTCTTTTTTTGTCATAGTTGAAGAAAAAAGTTTTTGCCAAAAAAATATATTTTCATAAACTGAAAGATTAATATTTGATGTTTGTTTATCCATTATTAAAGTCAAATCTTTATAAAACTCATAAGGATTTTTTTTTATATTTTTTCCATTCCAAAAAATATCTCCTTCATCAGGCTGAATAATATTGCATAATATTTTAAGTAAAGTAGTTTTACCAATCCCGTTATTGCCAGTTAAATGAATAATTTTTTTAGATGAAAGTGAAAGATTTATGTTTTCTAAAATCTTTTTGTTACCTCTTTTAAAATATATATTGTTCGCGAGTAGCATTTATTTAATACCTATTATCTTAAACTACTCAAAACAATAATAAAAAAACGGGGCTTAACACCCCGTTTTGTGAGATAAAATCTCTTGTTAAGAAAAAGAAAACTCAGTTCAAGCTTTCTATTCAAAGAAAAGAAGTAATTATCTTCTTCTTTTCTTAGCTGCTTTTTTCTTTTTCTTAGGAGCTGCTCTTCTTTTTTTCTTTTTCGGTGCAGCTTTTTTCTTTTTCTTTTTAGCTGCTTTTTTTCTTTTTGGTGCAGCTTTTCTTTTTCTTGGTGCAGCTTTTTTCTTTTTAGCTGCTTTTTTTCTTT
>MDSW01008889.1_pt1 | contig 20900 bp, 15 predicted proteins | sample 811171 | NCBI WGS metagenome assembly MDSW01 (sample SAMN05326641, study PRJNA326480) | marine metagenome | isolation source: seawater | place: Atlantic Ocean: North West | collected 2012 | reverse complement strand
TAAAAGTATCCTTCATTTTATAGTTTTACAGATAATAAATTTATATTTTCGCATTCTATTTTATTACAGAACAAATAAAGAACAATTATTAGGAAATTTTACAAATGTTTAAACTTAAAAATACACACCCCTTTGTTAATATAAGGACATTTTTTATTTCTATAATTATAGTTTCTCTGTCATCATGTGAAAAAAATGAAAACATTCAAGAAATACCATCTTATATTAGCATAGAATACGTAAATTTAGAAACTATATCAAACCAAGGATCAAATACACACAACATTACAGATGTTTGGCTCTATGTAAACGATCAATTTAGAGGGGCATACGAACTCCCCGCTACTATTCCAATTTTACAAAAAGATAGTAATAATTTAAAGATTTTTGCAGGCATAAAAGATAATGGAATTACATCAACAAGAGTAAGATATCATTTTTACAAATCGTATGAGAAAGATGTGTTTTTAGTAGAAGACAGTGTTATTGAAATAATTCCAACTTTCAGTTACACAAACAACTCTATAATAGAATCCGAAAACTTTGAAGGAGTGGGAACGAATATTGATACTACCCTATCTTCTGAAATTGATTTTGAAGTGATAACCGAAAACGGGAATAAGCTTGCTTATGTTTTAATTTCAGGAGGTGATTATGTATTTGAAGCTGCAACAGAAGATTTTGAAGGGTTGCCGCAAGCAGGGTCTCCTGTTTATTTGGAACTTGATTATCAATCTAATCATACTGCCTTAATAGGTGCTTATATAAATTATAGTCAGGCAGTAGTAAACAAAGATTTAGTTTGGGTAAGTCCGAAAGAAGAATGGAATAAAATCTATATAAATATGACCAAAACTGTCAGTGAAGCAATAAACAATAATTCAATTAAATTTTATCTGAATATCTTTCGATCAGACACTACCGAAGATGCTTGGATGAAATTTGATAATCTTAAAATAATATACTAAAAATAACAACATGAAAAATATAACTGTAATTGGAGCGGGAACAATGGGAAATGGAATTGCACATGCTTTTGCCCAAAGTGGGTACTCCGTTAACTTAGTGGATATATCTACTGATGCTTTAGAAAAAGCTATTTCAAATATTACAAAAAATTTAGACAGAATGTTATCTAAGGAGAAAATATCACTAGAAGATAAGAATTCCACCCTATCGAATATTACCATAAGTACGGAACTAAGTTCTGCTGTAAAAGGTTCAGACTTAGTAGTAGAAGCAGCTACAGAAAATGTAGACTTAAAACTAAAGATATTTAAACAATTAGATAAAATCTGTGACGAGAACACTATTTTAGGTACAAATACATCATCTATTTCTATAACCAAGATTGCTGCTGCAACAAACAGAGCAGAAAAGGTAATTGGAATGCATTTCATGAATCCTGTTCCTATTATGAAATTAGTGGAAGTTATAAGAGGAAAGGGTACTTCAGACAAAGTAACAAATACTATAATGGAAATTAGTAGGAATCTAGGAAAATCTCCTGTAGAAGTAAATGATGCTCCAGGATTTGTAGCTAATAGAATCCTAATGCCAATGATAAATGAAGCTATATTAACTTTGGAGGAAAATGTTTCGGGTGTGGAAGAAATTGATACCGTTATGATATTGGGAATGTCTCATCCAATGGGACCTCTTCATTTGGCTGATTTTATTGGTTTAGATGTTTGTCTTTCTATTTTAGAAGTAATGTATGATGGTTTTGAAAATCCAAAATATAAACCTTGTAAAACATTAATTAACATGGTTAATGATGGTAAACTAGGTGTAAAATCAGGAGAAGGGTTTTACGATTACTCAGAAGGACCTAGAAATAAAAAAGTATCTTCCCAATTTATACGATAAAGATAATAAGATTTTCTGATTGATTAGATTCAGAATTCAAAGTAATCTCACAACTTAATGGACTATCTTTTTTATACCTCTATTCTAAAATTACCTTCTTTGTTTTTATCAATTTATCCGTATAAAACTCAAGATAATAAATACCACTATCTTGTTTAGAAAGATCTATTTCGGTTAATTCATTAATTATATCTTCTTCCAAAATTAACTCTCCAAGTAAGTTGTATATTTTTAATTTACAACTATTTACGGACTCTATATAAACCTTGTTTTTAGTTGGGTTTGGATAAACATCTATATTAAAAACAGATAAATCCTCCACAAAAGTGGATTGAGTTTCATCATACAAATACACATCATCTACAGCAGCTTCAACCAAACTACCACCATCTAAATACAAACCTAGCCTAATACTATCCGAAGCAATAAACCTAATTTTAAAATTATCTGTCAAAGAAACATAATCACTAACTCGAAAAGCAAACTTCCTCCATCTGTTATCTGATGTCACGTTGTTTTCTACATACACCCAATTATTTCCATCATCAGTAACTTGTACCTGCCACCAATCTGCTCCAGGATTTGCACCTGTAGGTGGAGAATTAGTATACCAACGATAATACGTAAAAGTAGGATTCTTATAATCTGTTAAATCATACACTGGAGAAGTTAAAGTAGTATGACCGCCATCAACATCATTAGCTCCTATACTTCCACCTGTGTTATCATTTCCTGTAAAAGCACAATAAGCACCCTGAGGAGTGTTTTGATGATCGGTCTGTACCAGAACTGTACCATCATAAAATGTACCCTCAGGAACACCTATTTCCCACAATCCAGTAGAAGCATTATCAGAAGGATGACTCACATCCCAGAAACCTATATTAAAATCAAAATCTTGCTCCTCCATCAATTCATAGCCTACAAGGATATAATAAGGTAGATTAGGATACGTCTCTAAATTTGATGAAAATGGTGTAACAGCCGCTTTCTTACCATAATTATCTACTAATGACAAATAATATGAAATAATATTTCCTGAAGACTGAGGAGTCAACTGGACTGAATAATCTGATCCTGAAACAAGATTTAATGGTATACTATCCCATATGGTAGAACTGTTCAATTTATAATAACAATAGGCATTATTTAAAGCCCAAGGATAAGTCATAACTATATTTGCATCTATATCTATTAAAGTTTGATGAGCAGCTTCGACAACTTCAGAATGAGTTAAAACAGCATTAGACAATAATGTAATTCCGTGAGTAGCAAAAGCATCTACAATAGCAACATCATTTGGTGTTCCATTAAATATATTTCCATCATCATCATCCGAATATAAAAATTCTAAGAGGACATCAGTATAAATAATGCCTTCAGTACCATTAGGACCATCAGGGCCACTATCATATAAATCAGCAAATAGTTTAAGAGCCTCTTGCATACTTCCTAAGTTCTCATATGTTCTCCAAAATGCTCCACAAATTATCTCTCCATCAGCATGTACTTCACCTACTAAGTCTTGTGGATAAACTTTAATAGTAGAATCATATTCCCTAACATTACTGTTAGGGTCATTTGTATACCACCCCTCTCCTAATATTGGATATTCTGTTAAGGACAAAGCCCATATGTCAGCTGTTCCTTCATTTAAACCACCATTCCACATTCCAGCCATATTATTATATCTATAATCATTAATTGCGTGACCATATTCATGATATGCAACATCAGGGATATTAGCAGTAGATTGACATCCACCACCTTCTGCATAAAAATTTATAGTACCTCCACTGTAAAATGCGTTACAATTAGCTGTTCCTATATCAACATTCGTTTCCATAGGAAAGTCAAGACCTGTAAAAGTAGGGAACAAGTTCTTAAAATGTTTATGTATTTTATTGACCGATACATAGGCTGTTCTTTCTGGTATTGTAGAATTAGAATTATCAAAAGAAACATTAGAAACGGAAGCTAACTCATTAAAACTTGGAGTAGTTCCATTCGTCATTACTTGAGAATACATACCCTCCAAATAATAAGTTGCTTGTCCTGTACTTGAAGACAATATAGCATTACCCAAAGAATCAGTATAATAATCACTATTATTAAGTCTAACTTTTAAATTAACAAAATCTTCTACAGAAGTAGGGTTAAAAGGATTAGTAGTATATACTTCACCTTCCACATGAATATTTGACTGTAAAGATTCAAATTTAACTTGATTGTTTCTCATTAACAACTCTCCAGAATTAGCATCAACAAAACAAAGATATTCCGCTGGACCTATATTATTTTTTGTAGACACATGAACAATATATACTAGATGATATTCATATTTTCCTTGCTTTGGTATTGGTAAGACTTTTAATTGATCTTCAATTTCAGAATTAGTAATGGAAAACGGTAGATCTTGGACAGCAAATTGAAGAGCATCATTCTCTGAAATTGATGGAGTGGTACTTATATTGATATCAGGAAAAACATCTAATCCAAATACAACTACTTTATTATCTTTTGTCATCTTCATATACAATCTACTATCAAGGACATCTAATCCACCATATCTCTGATGGTAAATAAAGTTTTTATATTTAGAATTTTCAGATTCTGATTGCAACGTAATATCAACCATAGATATATCAAATACAGAAAGGCTACTTGATAAAAAATCTAATGGTGAATTTGTTGGGATTCCTAATCCAAATGCTCTATGTGGTAATCTATTATGTTCGTTAAAATAAACAAACCAATTTGGATTCTCACTTAAAAAACTCTGCCATTTTATATCATTTCTTAGATGATATTGAATGTTTTCATTTAAATGTATAGCGTCATTTATATATCTTATTTCAAATTCATCCTTAAAACAAGTATGGTTATGGTTGTGGTTATGATTATTACCTATTGAATAAGATATTGAAACTATTAAAGTAAATAGTATTAGTGTAGTTATTCGTCTCATGCTTAAATTTTTTACAAAAATATAAAAAAATTATGAGGATGTGTTAAATAAAGATTTCTTCTCCATCAAAAGCGGGAGAGACATGAGATGGTAACTCTTTAATTACATCTTCATGTTTTCCCATAAAATGACTAATATGAGTAAGAAGTGCTTTTTTAGGTTTCAACTCCACTATCAAGTCTAAAGCTTGTTCTAGGTTAAAATGAGAAATATGTTTTTTCTTTCTAAGAGCGTCTAGAATTAACAAATCCGCATTTTTGATCTTTTCTTTTTCTTCTTCTGAAATAAAACTTAAATCTGTCAGATAAACAAAATTATTAATTCTAAAACCAAATACAGGAAGTTTATAATGTAGTGCATTAATTGGTACTATTTTAGTACTACCTATTTTAAAAGGATTAGAATCAATAGTATTTATATTAATTTTAGGAATTCCTGGGTAATCATTTCCAGAAAAAACATAATGAAACTCTCGTTTTAGAGCAATTTCTACTCTTTCTGATGCGTAAATCTGCATATCCTTTTTCCATTTATGGTTAAAAGCTCTTATATCATCTAAACCAGCAACATGATCTTTATGTTCATGTGTAAACAATACAGCATCAACTTTTTCTACTTTTTCTCTCAGCATTTGCTCTCTAAAATCAGGTCCCGTATCAATAATAATAGTCTTATTATCTACCTCAACCATAACAGAAGATCTTAACCTTTTATCCTTAGGATTTTCTGATAGACAAACTTCACAATCACACGCAATCACTGGGACTCCTTGTGAAGTTCCACTACCTAGTATTGTTATCTTCATTTCTTACATTTTTGAGTTTTGTAAAAATATACATTAATTCACATTCTAATTAAAATAAGTTAATAAATTTGCCACGCTACAAACATTCAAAACTTATGAAAGAATTAATTCTGTCACCAAAACAGAAAGCTTTAAAAATAAATCTAGACCCTACAATTTATGGTTCTATGGTAGAGATTGGAGCAGGGCAAGAAGTAGCAAGAAATTTCTTTAGGGCAGGATCCGCATCCGGCACTATAGCTAAAACAATGTCGGCATATGATAAAGATTTTTCTGACGCAATATATGGAAAAGAAGAACAAGGAAGATATGTTTGTAAATCAAGATTACTTAATATGTTATCTCATGAATATGGTTTACTAGAAGAAAGATTAAACAAAACAGATTTTCCTGAGAGAAGATATTTTGCATTTGCCGATACAGTTTCGACAATAAATTATCAAAAGACTACTAAAGGACATGGATGGGTGGGAGTTCGATTCCAAAGAGAAATAAACAGTAAACCAAACGACATTATACTACATGTAAATCTACATGATCAAGACGCAAAATTACAACAAGAAACAATTGGTGTTTTAGGAACGAATTTGTTACATGCTTGCTTCTACTCTACAGAACCAAAAGAAATTCTTAAAAATCTATACGATAATCTATCTCGTGCGAATATCGATATTGATATGGTAAATTTTTATGGTCCTGACTTTGATGATATAGACAATAGATTACTAAGCCTTACTCTAGTTAAAGAAGGGATGACAAATAGTGTTATATTTACTCCTGATGGATTAAATCACCAACCATACGATATATTATACAAAAAAAACATTCTAACTCTTAGAGGTAGTTTCAGACCTGTAACTAAAGTGAATATTGATATGTTAGAGAATGGGTTAGAAAAGTTTAAATCTGACCAAAAGGTAAAAGAAGATAACATTCAATTATTATTTGAAATTACTTTAAGTAATCTAAAATCTGAAGGAGAAGTTGATGAACAGGACTTTTTAGATAGAGTAGATATATTGTGTTCTTTAGGATATACAGTTATGATTTCAAATTTTAGAAAATATTATAAAGTAATCGAATACCTTTCTCAATTTTCATCTGCTAGAATGGGATTAATCATAGGAGTAGATAATCTAATAGAAATGTTTGAAGAAAAATATTACAGAAACTTAAATGGAGGAATACTAGAAGCATTTGGTATTATTTTCACAAGAGATGTAAAAATCTACCTATACCCATTTAAACCTTCTAACAATGCTGCAATCTTAAACTCAAATAACATTCCTATTCACCCAAGGGTAAAAGCGCTGTACGAATACTTATATATCAATAAAAGAATTGAAGACATAAATCATAATTCTGAAGTACTGAGTATTTTCTCTAGAGAGGTGTTACGATTAATTAAAGATAATAAACAAGGAGAATGGGAACATATGGTTCCGGAAGGGGTAGATGAAATAATAAAAGCAAAATGCTTGTTTGGATACAAATGTGAAATAAATTAATAATAGATTATGAAGAGAATATTTATTATCATCATTGGGTTTAGTTCAATATTTACATTTGGTAAACAACCTAAAGTTGATGCTTTTTCTGGTGCAACATGGCAAAAACCACAAAAGATAAATGGAACTATAAGTGGTAAAGTTACAGAAAAAAACACTAGAAATAATTTAGCTTATGCAAATGTATCCATCATCAATCCTGATAATCAAAAAACAATTGAAGGAACAGTAACATCAGAAAGAGGAAAGTTTAATTTTGAAGAAATTCAATCAGGTAAATACATCCTTTCTATTAGTTTTATAGGTTATAACACCAAGGAAATACCATTTGAAATTACTTCAAAGAATCCTAATCTGAAGTTTAAAACTCTCTCATTAACACCTACAAGCAAAACTATTAATGAAATAGAAATTAATGAAGAAAAAGCTGTTTATGAAAACAAGATTGATAAAATAGTTTACAACCCAGGAAATGATATCAACCAGAGCGCAGATGACGCTACTGATGTATTAAGAAAAGCTCCATTACTATCAGTAGATTTAGATGGAAATGTTTCATTAAGAGGGAGTAGTAATATTAAATTCCTAATTAATGGAAAAGCTTCAACTTTCTTGACTTCAGACATCTCATCTGCATTAACGATGATTCCAGCGGATCAAATAAAAAGTGTAGAAGTCATTACGAGTCCTGGTGCAAAATACGATGGAGAAGGTGATGCAGGAATTGTAAATATAATAACTAAAAAGAAAATAATAGATGGATATAAAGGAACAATTTCAGGATCTATAGGAAAACGAGTTAGTAGAAATAGTCTTAATTTAACAGCAGGTAAAAATAATTTTGGAATATCTTCCAAAGGAGGCCTTTACGGAATGTATTGGCCAAGAAAAGGCAAAACTAATTACGTAAGAAATGATTGGATAAATGGGGATACTAATAATTTAACTCGAATTGGAGAGACGTTTAGTAGATGGACTGGATATCGAACAGGAATAGATATGTTTTATGATTTAAATCCATTTAATAACTTCACTTCAAGTTTCTCATTTGGAGGGCGAGATAAATTTAGTGACGATACAACAAATATAAGCTACACAAGTCTTGGTGAGAATGATGAATATCAATCAATAATAAACACTAATTCTACTAACAATAATGTTGAATGGACAATAGACTATACTAAGAAATTTATTAATAATCCAGAAAGAGAACTTGTAATAGCATTCCAAATGGATAAAGGTTTCGAAGATGAAGGAAGTAGTATTTTTGAAAAGAATGAGTTAACAAAGAATATCTCTGACGGAATTTCAAATGACAAAACATTTCAGATAGATTACACTCACCCATTCGGAGAAAAAAAATCTACAAAGAAAAAAATAGAAGATAAAATAAAAAAAATAAAACAGTCTCGTGGTAAGAGAAATGGATATAAAGGAAAAGAAGGTAGTAGTGTTGATGATGGAAATAAGTTAGAAATTGGAGTAAAATATATCGATAGAAACAATAATTTTGACTACGAAACAATTATTGACTCTAATAATATAAGAATATACTCTGATAATGATGTGTTTGACTATAGACAAAGAGTAGCTAGTGGATACATGTCAAGTCAATTTACATTTTCTAAAAATATTGGTTTAGTTATTGGAGGACGATATGAATTTACAGATATTCATGGAAAATGGAAAAATAAGTCTATCCAAAATTTCGATAGTAAAACATATGGAAACTTTTTACCTAATCTTGTTTTAAGTAAGAAATTCTCAATGACAAAATCTTTAAAACTATCCTACAATAAAAGAATTAGACGACCAAGTAGTTACTATATAAATCCAAATATTGGTAGAACTGACAATAAAAATATAATAATTGGAAACCCAAATTTAAGACCAGCTATTTCTGAACAAATCGAGATAGGATATAACTCTTTTGGTAACTTCTTACAATCAAGTTATTATATTTATTTGAAAAACACAAAAGATGTGATTGAATCAATTGTTTCGATTGAAGATCAGACATCTATTACCAATTACGAAAATATTGGACTGAATAATAAACTGGGATTCAATTACTATGGATCAATCATGTTAAAATCAATTAATCTACGAGCAGGATTTAATATTTTTCAATATTCATCTAATGATGATAGATATGGTGATATATCAGAATGGTTATATAATTATAACTTTGGAGGAACAGTTGATTTAGGTAATAGATTAAAGTTTGAAACATGGGGATGGTATTCATCTCCCAATCAAACAATTCAAGGATATTCAGACAGTTGGTCTATGATGAGTTTTGGAATAAAGAAAGATTTTAAAAACAAAAGAGGATCATTAGGAATTAGAGTTGTCGAACCTTTCTTGAAAAATGGAGAAAAAGTCATGAGAACAATGTTAAGAGGAGAGAATTTTGAACAAGATAGTGAGAGAACAATAACTATGCGTTCAGTAGGAATAAGTTTTAGTTATACTTTTGGTAAGCTGAATTTTAAAGAAAAGAGAGTAAATTCTAAGATTAATAACAATGATTTAATGGAGGGAGGAAACTCAGACCAATAATATTAAAAAGGAGCTTACTCTATTTTTATTTAGACCTTACTTCTGCACCTACTTTGTTTTCGTAGGAAAGAATTAATTTACTCATTACTTTATCAATATATTTATCAGTAAGTGTTTTTGTTTTATCTTCTAGCAGGAAACTAAGAGCGTAGCTCTTCTTCCCTTTTGGAAGATTGTCTCCTTCATACACGTCAAACAAAGTAACAGACTTTAAAATGTTTTTTTCCGTTTCTTTTGCAATCTGGTTTAGTTGTTTAAAGCTAATGTTCTTATCTATCAACAAAGACAAATCTCTTTTTACAGATGGAAACTTCGACACCTCTGAATATTTTATCTTAGTATTTAAAACTAATTTTAAAATTAAATCCCAGTTAAAGTCAGCATAAAACACCTCTTGTTTTAATCCAAATTTCTTTGCAATTTTCTTATCTACTTTACCGAAACAAACTAATCTCTCTTTTTTATATTTATACATTAAAGCTTGCGAAAAACCATAGTTAGATATTTCCTCTGATTTTAATTTGGTAATTCCTAAACGGGATAAAATATGTTCTACTTTTTCTTTTAAGTTAAAAAAATCTATTTTAGTATTAACATACTTCCAGTTGTCAGATTTCACTTTACCTATAAGCAACAACATTAAGTGTTGTTCTTCGGTGTATTCTTCTTCTATTTTGTGGTAGGTTTTACCAAACTCGTATAATTTTAAATCCTGATTTTTTCTATTGATATTGTAAGATATGTTTTCTAAACCGGAAAATAACAAGGACTGTCTCATTACATTTAAATCTTGACTAAGAGGATTCAGTAAAGTAATATTTTCTTCTGAGTTTAACTCTTTAATTAAATTAGTATAATCTCCTTTTGTTAAAGAGTTATTCATTATTTCAGAATATCCGTTACTACTTAATAAATCTGAAATAATATTTCTAACACCTTCAAGATTAACACCCTCTGAACACTGAATAGAAGTGTTTAATTTTTTTGGTATTGAAACGGTATTAAATCCGTAAATTCGTAGTATTTCTTCAATTACATCTACTTCTCTTTGAACATCCGCTCTGTAGAGAGGAACATCTAAAGAAAGTCCATTTTCAGATTGAGATACTATTTTAATTTCTAAATCTTGTAGAATAGATTTTACCACCTCTCTTTCTATCCTTTCTCCTATTAAACTGTCCATTTTTTGGTAGTTTAACTCTACTCTAAAGTCAGAAATAGGATTAGGATATACATCTACTATTTCTGAGGAGATTTCTCCTCCCGCTACTTCTTTTATTAATAGAGCAGCTCTTTTTAAGGCATAAACAGTATTGTTTGGATCACAACCTCTCTCAAATCGGAAGGAGGAATCGGTATTTAACCCGTGTCTTTTAGATGTCCGCCTGACTGAAACCGGATTGAAGTAAGCACTTTCTAAAAAGATCGAGTTAGTTGAATCAGAAACTCCAGAATCCGAACCACCAAATACTCCTGCTAAACACATTTCTTCTTTTTCGTTACAAATCATCAAATCTTCAGAAGAAAGTTCTCTTTCTAACTCATCCAGAGTTGTAAATTTTGTATTATTTTTTGACTTTCGTACAATTACTTTATTTCCATTTATTTTTTCAGTATCAAAAGCATGTAAGGGTTGCCCTGTTTCGTGTAATACATAATTGGTAATATCTACTACATTGTTTATTGGCTCTAATCCTATAGATTTTAATCTGTTTTGCAACCAATCAGGTGATTCACTGATTTTGATACCAGAAATTGAAACTCCTGAATATCTAGGACAGAGTTCAGGATCTTCTACTTCTACTGAAATAGACACATCGGTATTATCTACTTTAAAATCATCTACTTTTGGTAAGCATATTTCTAGTTCAGAACCTCTGTGATTCAAGACCGCTTTTAAATCTCTTGCTACTCCTATATGTCCCATTGCATCCGAACGATTAGGTGTAAGTCCTATTTCTAGTACGGTATCATTTTCTATATTAAAATAATCGGAAGCTAACGTACCTACTTCTAACTTATCTGGCAATACCATTATTCCATCAGTCACATCTCCAAGACCTAATTCGTCTTCTCCACAAATCATACCCTCTGATATTTTACCTCTAATTTTACTCTTCTTGATTTTAAAAGCTTCATCACCATTATACAAAATAGTTCCAATAGTAGCAACGGGTACTTTTAGACCCGATTTAACATTAGGAGCTCCACAAACTATTTGTAAATTTTCTTCTTTTCCAATATTTACATTAGTTAGTTTTAATCTATCTGCATTAGGATGTTGAACACAAGTTATAACTTCACCAATTACTACACCTTTCAGTCCACCTTTTATACTCTCTATTTGACTTAATCCTTCAACTTCTAAACCAGAATCTGTAAGTAATTCAGATATTTTACCAACTTCTAAATCTAATCTAATATATTGTTTTAACCAATTTAGTGATATTCTCATCTTATTGTTTTATATAACTGCTAAAATATAAATTGTTATCGGAATATATGGGTTTAAGTATTTTAAAAATATGTAATTTTAGCACATGCAAAACATTCCCTTAGCAGAACGATTACGACCTGTCTCCATATCAGAACTAATAGGACAAAAACATCTTATTGGAACAGATGCTCCACTATTCAAGCAAATACAGCAAAAAGTTATTCCTTCTATTATTTTTTGGGGACCTCCAGGAGTAGGTAAAACTACCCTAGCCAATCTTATCGCTAAAGAGCTGAACAGACCTTTTTACACCTTATCCGCTATAAACTCTGGAGTAAAAGATGTAAGAGAAGTAATACAAAAAGCCTCTTCCTTAGGATTGTTCGGAAAATATATTCCTATCCTATTTATAGATGAAATTCACAGATTTAGTAAATCTCAACAAGATTCCCTTTTAGGAGCAGTAGAAAAAGGAATCATTACCCTAATAGGTGCGACTACCGAAAACCCATCTTTTGAGGTAATATCCGCCCTACTTTCCAGATCTCAAGTTTATGTACTAGAACACTTATCCAAACAAGATTTAACAGATTTATTAGATAGAGCATTAACAGAAGATGTGAACCTAAAAGAAAAAAATATTACCCTAAAAGAAAGTAATGCTTTACTCCGAATTTCAGGTGGAGATGCAAGAAAACTACTTAATATTTTTGATTTGGTGGTATCTTCACAATCCGAAAAGGAAATAGTAATCACAGATGAATTAGTATTAAAAACATCTCAACAAAATATAGCTGATTACGATAAAAATGGAGAAAATCATTACGATATTGTATCTGCATTTATTAAATCTATAAGAGGATCAGACCCAAATGGATCAGTCTATTGGCTAGCCAGAATGATAGAAGGAGGAGAAGATGTGAAATTTATTGCTAGAAGATTGATTATATCTGCATCTGAAGATATAGGAAATGCAAACCCAACTGCTTTAGTTATTGCTAATAATTGTTTTCAGACTGTATCTGTAATAGGATTTCCAGAAAGTAAAATCATATTATCTCAAACAGCTATTTATTTGGCTTGTAGTCCAAAATCAAATGCATCTTATACCTCTATTGGAGCCGCTCAGCAAGAAGTGCAAAAATCTGGAAATCTTTCTGTACCACTACATTTACGAAATTCACCAAGCAAACTTATGAAAGAATTGGGATATGGAAAAAACTATCTCTATTCTCACGACTATCCAAAAACAGAACAAGAATTTTTACCTGATGAATTAAAAGGAAAAGTATTTTATACGCCTAACAACAATGCAAAAGAAAATTCGTTTCGTTCTGTATTACAATCCATCTGGAAAGGAAAATATAAATATTAACTATATTTGCTTTATGACAAAATCTTTCTATTTAAGTATTCTTACTATACTATTACTTTCTTGTAAACATGACCTAGAAAACCCCAGATGGGAAGTAGACATGATAGTTCCTATTGCTCATTCGGAACTAAGTATCTATGACCTTATAGAACAAGATGATAATAATATAAGTATAGATACAAGAAATGACAGCTTAGTTTCATTAGTGTACAGCAGTAATATTCTACAAACAAATTACGATAGTTTATTAGATATTAAATCTACTACAGAAGAAAAAAGATTCCGAATAGATTCTGTACAATTTGATGATGTAGTAATAGAACACAAAACTACTATTGGAAGTGTTATTTCTCAAATCCCATTTGGAAATACACTTTTCCCTGATGGAAGTCAAAGGGATATTCCTGCAATTCTTGGGGTGATTCAAAATGACAGTATAGATATCGATGCAAGTGAATATTTTCAGACTATGACTCTATATAGCGGTATGATGAATCTGGAAATTACAAATGAATTCCCTACCGCAATCTCTAACATGACACTTTTATTATACAATTCTATCAATCAAAACCTAATTGCAAGTTATAATATTTCTAAAATTGAAAGTGGAGAGAGTTATACTGAAAGTATTTCTGTTGCTAATCAAACACTAGATTATCTCATGATTGGACTAATAAATAATATAGATGTAGAAGCAAGTGGAGGGCTTGTACCAATAAATTATACTGATGCTATTAGCACAAAAATATCTATAACTGACATACAGATAATGGAAGCTACAGCTTACTTCCCTGACCAATTGTTACATCAAGAAATTGTAGAACAATCCTTTAATGTAGGAACTGCAAGATTAACCGAACTTGGAATAAAACAAGGGTCTGTATCCATTGTAGCCTCTAGTAGTTTACCTGACACCATCAGTATAATTTACTCTATACCTTCACTAACAAAAAATGGCATTCCTTTTGAGACTCTTGTAAAAATACCACCAAATATAAATACTATACCCACTACATTATCCTTTAATTTTGATGAATACATTATGAAACTTACTGGTAAAGATGGGAGAATTGGTGGAGACACTGTCAATACAATCTACTCGGAAATGTATATTTACCTAGATTCTACTGGGGAATTAGAAACCATTCATCAAGTAGACAGTTTTAATCTAATCAATGTGTTTAACATAGTGCCAGAATATGCAAAAGGATATCTTGGCCAGGATACGTTAATATTAGGACCTGAGGTAAAACACACTTCTGTTTTTGAAGATATAACATCAGGATCAATAGATTTAGAAGAAGCGACAATTTCTTTAAAAATTGAGAATTTTGTTGGTGCGGATGCTAGTATTAGTTTTAATCAGTTTAGCACAGATAATACTAATGACAATCTTCCTTTAGTGTCTGCAACTACGGATAATTCTGGAAATAATATTATTAATTATCCTTATGAAATAAATAGAGCTATTTTAAACAATACTATTATTACACCTACAAATTGTATTATTAGTTTAGAAGCTTCAGAAATGGTAGAAATATTACCAAATCAAACAACAGTCGCTGCAACTATTATACTTAATCCCAATGGAGAACAAGAAGTTGAAGATTTCTTATATATAGAACATCCTATCTCAGCTAATTTAGATGCTAGTATTCCATTATCTTTTATTGCTAACAACTTAACTCTCAGCAAAACAATTGATACAGATTTATACAATAATTCTGAAAAAGAAATTGAAGAATTATTTATTAATTTAGAGAATGGATTACCCCTATCTGCAAACATTGATATTATTCTGTTAGATCAATACAACAACTATATTGATACACTAATAGAAAACATAAATATTAATTCTGCAATCACTAATAACAACATCGTAATTTCAAGTAGTAATAATACTATAAGTATAAAAAACATTAATTATAATAATGTGGGGAAAGTGAAATTTATTGCTTCATTTAAAAGTTCATCTCTAACAGAGCATGTAGATATTTATAGTTATTATAATTTAAAACTTAATCTATCGGCTAGATTTAAACAGATAATAGGTGAACAATGAAGAGAATAACCTTATATATATTCATAAGTGTTTCATTACTTTCTTATAGTCAAGAAGAAATGGTATTACCTAAAATCAAACAAAATACTATTGGTTTTTGTTCTTACATTTCTATTCAATCAGATGATTTAAACACTAACTTTTTAAACACTATGTTGTATGGGGGTTTTATCACAAATAGCATGAAAGATAATTGGATAAATAGTGGTGATGAGGATAATCGTCTAAATGCTGAAATTATAAACGGATTCAATTATAATTTTAGAAATCAAAATAATAGTATTTTATATCTACAGATTACGGATGTTAATAATTTGAACTCTAGTTTTAAAGACGATCTATTAAAACTTACTTTTCATGGAAATTTCGACTATCAAGGAGATACCCTTGATTTTTCAGAAACTATAATTAGGATAGACCGATACCAACAATATAAACTTGGATATAATTTTCATCTATTTACAAACAATATTAAGTGGAATATAAATACCGCTATCTCCTACCTAAACGGAAACCGTCATGCACAATTAAATATAGATAATGGAAGTTTGTATACTGGAGAGGAAGGAACTTCTTTAGATATAAATTATGATATAAACACAATGATGACCGACACTTCTAATCTATCTCCATTTGCAGGAAACGGAAAAGGAATTGCTATGGATTTTTCATTGGAATTGTTAGATGTAGAGAATAATACTTTTGGAATACAAATAAGAGATTTAGGATTTATTAAGTGGAATACAAATTCTATAATTAATAATACAGATAGTAACTTTATCTTTTCCGGCTTAGAGATTGATGAATTTAATAATTTACCCGAATTTAATGATTCTATTTTAGACATCTCATTTATAGAGAAAAACTCTACATTCCGATCGTTTATACCTGCAAAAATAACTCTTAGTTATAATAAATTATTAAATCATAATATATTTAAAAGTATATGGTTTGCTACACATAGTAGATGGCAACCTTATTATGTAAAAGGAGGTATTGATATTGATTTATTTAATAGAGGATTGGAAGAGTCGGGATATAAAAGCAGCTTAAATGTAATAACAAATATAGATGCAAGACTATTTTATACAGCTATAGGATTTATTAGAGGTGGGTTTACTGATAAAACAGATTTATACTTTAGTATTAGCGACAAAAAAGGAAATTTTAAATTAGGGACATATCATCTAAATGAATTTTTTAATAATGAGAAAAGTTCCACATCTATATATTTTACACTAACAACACGTTTTTAATATGCTAGCAAAAATTAATAATTTACAACATAACAATAGTGGAAACTTCTTTCTAATATCTGGACCTTGCGCTATTGAAGGAGAAGAAATGGCTTTTAAAATTGCAGAACAAATCTTAACTATCTGTAATAGACTACAAATACCTTTTATTTTTAAAGGAAGTTATCGAAAAGCAAATCGTAGTAGACTAGATTCCTTTACAGGTATTGGAGATATAGAAGCGCTTTCTATCCTGAAAAAAGTGGGAGAGAAATATAACATTCCAACTCTTACGGATATTCATTCTGAAAAAGAAGCAGAAATGGCAGCAAACTATGTAGATGTACTACAAATTCCCGCTTTCTTGTGTAGACAAACAGATATATTAGTTGCAGCTGCACAAACAGGAAAAGTAGTGAATATTAAAAAAGGACAATTTCTTTCTCCGGAAAGCATGGAACATGTTGTAGATAAAATAACTAAAAGTGGAAATAACACCATTATGATTACAGACAGAGGAACTATGTTTGGATACCAAGATATGATAGTAGATTTTCGAGGAGTTCCAACCATGAAGAAATTTGGATTTCCTTTAATAATGGACGTAACACACAGCTTACAACAACCTAATCAAAACAGTGGTATAACTGCAGGTAAGCCTGAAATGATAGAAACTATTGCAAAAGCAGCAATTGCAACTGGAGTAGATGGTATATTTTTGGAAACACACTCTAATATAAAACAAGCAAAATCGGATGGTGCAAATATGTTAGAGTTAAATAAACTAGAAGAATTACTTACTAAATTAGTAAGAATAAGAAAAGCTCTTTAATTTACTAACTCTCCATAAAGGTCGTAATGATCAGCTTTTGTAATTTTAACATCTGCAAAATCTCCTATTCTTACATAAAAGTCATTTGCATTTACTATGACTTCATTATCTACATCTGGTGAATCGAATTCTGTTCTACCAATAAAGTAATCCCCTTCTTTTCTATCAAAAAGAACCTTATAAGTTTCTCCTATTCTTTGCTGATTCATTTCATAGGAAATGGAAGATTGCAAATCCATAACTTCCTCTGCTCTTTGATGTTTCACTTCCTCTGATACATCATCCTCTAATTTATGAGCATGAGTATTTTCTTCATGAGAATAGGTAAATACCCCAAGTCTGTCAAATTTACTTTCTTGAACAAAATCTAATAATTCCTGAAATTCTTTTTCGGTCTCTCCTGGATAACCTACAATTAATGAGGTTCTGATACTTATACCCGGAACATCCATTCTAAATTTTTTAAGTAAATTTTTAGTCTTTTCCGTTGTAGTACCTCTCCTCATAGATTTTAGTAAATTATCCGAGATATGCTGAAGAGGAATATCTATATAAGTACATACTTTAGGATTGTTTTTTATCACATCCAAAACATCTTCTGGAAATGCAGTTGGAAAGGTATAATGTATTCTAATCCACTCTATCCCTTCTACTTCCGAAAGTTTAGTCATTAATTCTGCTAGTTTCCTTTCTTTGTATAAATCAAGACCATAATACGTTAAATCTTGTGCAATAAGGATTAGTTCTTTCACTCCTTTTGCAGCAAGCTTTACTGATTCCATTACTAAATTTTCTATTGATGTAGACTTATGCCCTCCTCTCATAAGTGGTATCGCACAAAACGAACACTTTCTGTCACAACCTTCTGAAATTTTTAAATAAGAATAATGGGATGGAGTTGTTGTTAATCTCTCTCCTACTAGTTCTTGTTTGTAATCTGCACCTAAAGCTTTTAATAATCTTGGTAAATCCCTAGTGCCGAAAAACTCATCTACATTAGACATTTCTTTCTCCAAATCTGGCTTATATCGTTCTGACAAACATCCAGTAACAAATAGTTTTTCTATCTCTCCGTTTTCTTTTCTTTGTATCTGTTCTAAAATAGTATTTACCGACTCTTCCTTTGCATTATCAATAAATCCACACGTATTTACAACTACAATATTTGCTAGTTCGGTAGTTTCATGTTTTACATCTAACTTATTAGCTTTTAACTGTCCCATTAACACCTCAGAATCGTACATATTTTTAGAACAACCTAAGGTTATTACATTTATCTTATTTTTCTTTCTACTCCTAGCTCTCATCTAATTAAATAAAGAATCTACAAATTCTGTTTTATTAAACTGCTGAAGATCTTCCATACTCTCTCCAACTCCAATATACCTAACTGGAATCTGAAATTGATCCGAAATACCAATAACCACTCCTCCTTTTGCAGTACCATCAAGTTTAGTAAGTGCTATTGAATTAACCTCTGTAGCAGCAGTAAATTGCGTAGCTTGTTCTATAGCATTTTGTCCGGTAGAAGCATCCAAAACTAACATTACATCATGAGGAGTATTAGGTATTACTTTTTGCATAACGTTCCTAATTTTACCTAATTCTCTCATAAGGTTCACATTATTGTGTAATCTACCTGCCGTATCAATAATCACTACATCTGCATTGTTTGCCTTCGCAGATTGAAGAGTATCAAAAGCAACAGATGCAGGATCAGAACCCATATCTTGTTTTACAATATCAACTCCTACTCTTTCTGACCAAATAACTAATTGATCGACTGCTGCAGCTCTAAAAGTATCAGAAGCTCCTAAAACTACTTTTTTTCCGGCTTTTTTAAATTGATGAGCAAGTTTACCAATTGTAGTTGTTTTACCCACTCCATTAACACCAACTACCATTATCACATAAGGTCCATCAACTTCTGGTAATTCATCATAAGTATCGTGCATTAAAGAAGAAATCTCCTGTTTAAGGAAATTATTTAACTCTGTAGAATTTAAATATTTATCTCTAGATACTCTTTCTTCTAGTTTTTCTATTATTTTAAGGGTTGTTTCTACGCCTATATCAGAAGATATTAACGCTTCTTCAATGTCATCAAGTACTAGTTCATCAATAACAGACTTACCAGCAACAGCTCTAGACAACTTTCCAAAAACATTTTCCTTTGTTTTCTCTAGTCCTTGGTCTAGTTTTTCTTTTTTATCTTTTGAAAAGAATCCAAATATTCCCATAGTTTATAAATAGAAAAAGCTTCTTTCGGTTAAATGAAAGAAGCTTTTAGATTATTAGTTTATTAAAAGATTATTTCTTAGAGAAAAAATCGTTTACTTTATCTTTTGGTACAATTTCAGACTTAAAAGAGTAAGAACCGTTTTCGTTCTTAACCATTTTTACTGCCTTTGTAAAAGCTTTCGCTCCTTTCTTTTGTAATGATGCTACTGTCTTTTTTGCCATTGTTTCTTATTTTATTTCTTTATGAATCGTCACTTTTTTCAAAACAGGATTGAATTTTTTCAATTCCATTCTATCTGGAGTGTTCTTTTTGTTTTTAGTAGTGATGTATCTTGAAGTACCTGGCATACCTGAAGATTTATGCTCTGTACACTCTAAAATCACCTGAACTCTATTTCCTTTTTTTGCCATTTTATCGTTATTTTTCGGATTGCAAATTTAACTAAATAATCTTAAAATCAAATATTATTTTAGTTTTTTAATATCTAATAAAAATAATTCCTCTTTCACTTTAAATTCTGATAAATCTATCCTACCTAAACTTATTTCCTTCCACATCTTTTCAGGATAAATCCAAAAATCATCTTTTCCAGAATTTACTAGTATTGGCATATCAAATTCTTCTATCGCCTCCCACCTATATTTTAGTGTGATGTTTCTACCTTCTCGTATTAACTGATATTGAAATTCTGGCAAACTAGTATTATATAAATATTGATTGAAAAATACTGTAAAATCCTTTCCTGTCCTCTGTATAATATAATCTATCACTTGTTTCGCATCGATAGTCTGATATTCAAACTCATCTAATATTCCGATTAAAATAGAAAACCATAACTCATCATCTTCTAGTAATGTTCGTAGGGTATGTAGCATTACAGAACCTTTGTGATACATATCTCCACTTCCTTTATGGTTTACATGATAACAACCTACAATTGGTTTATTGTTTCTGATAAATCTTTTCTGATTATTTACATATTTCAACATCTCATCATACCCATAC
>MDSW01114314.1_pt1 | contig 20901 bp, 34 predicted proteins | sample 811171 | NCBI WGS metagenome assembly MDSW01 (sample SAMN05326641, study PRJNA326480) | marine metagenome | isolation source: seawater | place: Atlantic Ocean: North West | collected 2012 | reverse complement strand
TGTGTCAGTAAAATCTAATGATACTACTGGGTCAGTAGATGTAGCTACAACTGCAGTTTGTACGATAAATTCAAATCTATGGATAACCATAGGATGATTTACTTTGAAGGTAAAATCATCACCAGCTGTACCGTCAAGGTCTGCTGATACTGGAATTATCATAGCATTTGTTTTACTATTAAAAGCCATTGTTATTTACCTCCTTAGTCGTTACTGTGTATACGTAACATATGATACTCACCGTCAGTTGAATTAGTCCAAACTTTTTTGAACCCTGTCAGTGCGTTCCAGGCAACACCTGTGAATCTACCAAAGTCCCAAGATTCTACCATTGTAGTTTCAGGTTGTGCTAACACTTCTACTACTGGTTCAAATCCACAAACTATAGCTTCACCATTGTGTGATGACCCACCGATTGTGTTAGAAAGAACGTTGTTCTCTTCTATCATTCTCATTCCAAAGTATTGACCAATTTCACCATTGATTAAGTTCTCTGGTTGGTCATATTTGTGTAAGTCTACAATGCTTCCGCTTGCAGTATCTTCAAATAGTTTTGCCATTGCAAATGGTGAGAAGATTCCTAAGTAGGAATTTCCGTCCCATTTTGGTACGTTATCAGTTTTAAGATTTCTGATAATGTCTCTAATGTGTGCAGATGTAATACTTGCGCCTGCACCTGTACTTACAGTCCCATCTTTATCTAATGTTCCTGCACTTGCTGATGTTGGTGTATAGAATACGTCAGCGTTCTGGAATTCAGTACCAGCAATCTTATCCATAGATTCTGCAACATTCATTGACAATATTTTCTTTAGAGTTTCGTCTACAGAATATTCTGCTAATGTTTGTGCTTTTCTTGTGTAAGATACACCGTTACCATATTCGTTCACTGTCGCTACTACAAATCCAACACTAGGTTTTTGCATTGGTAAAGACTGTAGTTCAGAAATAGTAGAAGTAGCTTGTGATAATTTTTGATACTTCTCAATCTCTACTTGTGAACCTTTGTTCTTACCATATGATTGAATAGGCTTAGATAGCGTTCTAAATTGCATCATGTTACCAGCTTGAAATCTGATGTCTGAATCAATTTTGATTTTGGCAAGTCTAGCCTCTTCATTTAAGTAGCTTATTGCTCCTTGTGGCATGATTTAGTCCTCCTAATTAATTATTTCTTTTTGCCTTTTGACAGTAGTTTGTTTCTTATATCTATTTTCTAGAAACTTAAAATAAGCATCATCATCACCGTAAGGTGCATCATTAGTTTCAGTTAACAAATTACTATCTTTAACAGTGACTGGTGTAGTTACATCCATCTCTCCTTTAGGAGATACTTTAGCTGTTTCTGTATCTGCCACTGCTGCTTCTTCTTGTTGTGGTTTTTTCACCGTTTTTGTAAACAAGTCCTGCGCTTTTGCAAACCTTTCTTCTACAGCCATATCGTCTGGTGTAGCTAATAGTAATGCATTAAACACATCTTGCTCCTCGTCTGTTAATCCTTCTATAGCTTTCTCATGTAGTCGGGATGCTTTGACCATAGTAGATGTAACATTTAATTGTTGTTCTGGAGTTAGTTTATCTACGTCAACTCCTGCTGGCAACATAGCTGCTGCTGCATCTTTTGTGTTAATTTTAACACGTGTCTCGTTATTGTTGTCTTTGGTTTCTTCTGACATTTCTCAAGACCTCCTCTAATTGTTGTTGTGCTTCGTCACCTTGTGGGCTTGCTGGACCCTGACCATTCAGACCACCAGGCATACCTGGCATTGCTGGACCTTGTGGTGGAGTTTCGGGTACTGTACCCTCAGGTTGATTGACGTTCTCTATCATCTCCATATTTAATAAATCTTCAGGAGCTTCATCAAAACTCTCAAAGATTCTTCTTACAAACTTAGTAGGGTCTACTGCGTTTGCAACTTTTGGCATGTTGCCTATAACATTAACAATCTGCATAAGTTTGTTAAAGTTACTCATCTTCATTACTTTTCCGGATACTCCACGTACTCTTATCCTTGCATCTTTAACAAGTTTCATACGTTCATTAAATGACATACCTAGCAACGTTACAACAGCTTTATCTGTTTCATCTTCTGTAAATAACGGTGCATGAAAATCGTCATCCATATACATCAATTCTGTGTGTAGCAATGTTTGTAATGAAGGTTCTATGATACTTCGCTCTATCTCACTGGCAATATCAGTAAAGAAACTAGAAGTCTCTTGTGTTTTAGTTGCTACCTCTGATGCTGTAGGTCTACCTTTACTTGTGGGTGCGCCTTGAAAAAACTCGTTTTGAAACGACCTATTCTGAATCAAACGGTCTATTGTAAATAATAGGTTTACGGCATTGGGGTTTAACGCATTGTTATATACCTGGTTTATAGTATTTGGAGCAGAGACTGGGTACATACGTCCAGGTACTACGCTACCAAATAGATGGGCTTTGCCAGACTCTATGTTTGCAGTTACAACTTCGTATACGCCCAACGTTGAAATTGTAAATGCGTCTAGCAATAAATTCATACTTTCTACGTATGAACTTAACAGGCTTCTTAACTTTGTAATATAACCTCTACCGTAACGCCCTTGTAGTACTTTCATTGGAAACCCCACACAATATGGGAATTGTCCATTTGGTAAATTATTTTTACCATAATATACAACATGCTTGTCATTAGCGACTACATAATGTATATGTTCATCAAGAACTTGTCCACGAGCATCCGATATAAATTTACTATACACATAGTCTAATTTAACATCAGAGACATAATCTACATCCCCCTCTGACTTGTTAACTGACTCCTGTAATATAGTTTTTGTTTTGTTCCAATTGTTCACTCTAGCAAGAGCTTGATACTCTGCAACTGAACAACGCTTTGTTTCTATTATATAATTGTTACCGTCTGGGTCCATCATAACATTAAATGGATTAACGGGTTTTATATTTACTCTACCCACTGTTTCTTTCTGTGCTTCTATCTCTCCGTTAGTTTCATTAAATTGTGGATAGGTTTCTTCTGTGTAAGTGTAATTAATTTTTGTAATGTATGGTGCAGTTAGTAATGCCATCTTTAGTGCATCACCAAATACTAACGGAAATCTATTTTGTATTAGAGATTGCTCTAATAATTTATTTAATCCAGTTTGTATATTTTTATCTGGATGTTCTACAGTAAAGTATTTATTATCTGTAGACATAAGTATACGTACAAAATAGTTAGACATTCTAACTACTAAGTTGTCTACTATAGGGTCTTTTATTTTTGTCTGCCAATCTATCTTGTTTTGAAAACTATACTCATCCATATAGAAACGCATGTTTTCTTTCCATTCAGCAGATGCCATATCAAACTCACTTTCTGCCGCAGCTTTAATATGTGCATGAAACTTTATTATATCTTTTTCGTTCAATTCAATAACCTCTCTTTGTTTACCTCAAAATTCATAGCATAATACTTTGGTTCATTAGGGGTAAACGTATCCTCTCCCTGCATTAGTTTTTTTGATATGTAATATAACCCTAGTTTAAATGCATCACTTACATGTTCAAAATATTTATCTCTTCTAGGCTGACCTGTTTGTTCATCACGGGTATAGCTAGACAGTGCTTGTATAAGAGTTGTGCAATGCTTGGAGTCTAATTTAATTTTAGGCGTTCCGGCACTAAACTCTTTTAACTCTTCATTAGCTAACTCTACACTGGTATCACGTTTAACATACACAACATCTGTTTGTAATCCTTTGCGTTTAAATATCATAGCACTTGTATTAGGCGACACATCATACTTCCTATTTGCATCATGTGGTAACAAATCCATAGTGCTTTGCACTTCTGGCATTACCTCATTTTGATATGCGTTGACCTCATCTATGAAATCAGTTAGCTGTATATTTTTACCCATCTTACAATACAGTACATTTTTGTTGCCGTTTTTATCTATCTGAAAAGCAACACACGCTGGTCTAGTAAATCCTAAATCCCAGCCTCTCCATAATGTACGTAGTGGGTCGTACTGTTCTATCAAATCATCCTCTACATGCTGCTCACAAAAGTCAGGATAAACAATAGAACCTTGTGGTTGTAATTGAAACTTACCACCGTCACTAAATCGCCAATGCATAGCTGACTCAGTAAATCTTTTTTTGTATCTTTCTATCTCTTCTTTTTCTAGAGACAGATTGTCATATACATCTATAAAGTGAAACGATGTATTTTCATCTTCCTCGTTTCTACCATATAGGTCTTGTACTATATAATTACTTGTTGCGTCTTCTACAATAAAACTCATAATCATCTTGCCAGACTTTCTTAACAGCCTAGCTAATATCTCATCATGCATAGTCTGGGACGGACACTCGTCAAACCAACAGAAGTCAATACCGGAGGCTTGGAGGTTTTGCGTTTTCATCTCTGCAGATTTGAACTCTAACACGGTACCGTCCCAAAATCTTACAAAGTCAATACATCTATTCTTACCCCAGGCTACTTTACCGCCACGTTTCTCTATGCTTTCTATTGATGGCAATAACCCAATGTCATTAGGTGTATCTGTAGAGAACAGGTGTACCTGACTAGAGGTACGTTGTATATCAAACGATGGGCTAAATGCCCAGATGATTCTATTCCCATACTTAGGTTTAGGTATCTCAAAATTAGGATGCCAACCTATGACGTTAAAAGCTGTAACAGCCGCGCTGCAATATGACTTACCACTAGAATTGTTACCGTGGACATAAATAGAAAAGTTATTATCGTCCACAATGGGCTTTTGCGCTGGGTACGGATTAAAGAAGAATAGGTTTCCATACCAATATTGCAACTCTTGAATAACTTTTTTATCCACATTATCTAATTCCTCTGGTGTCATGTTGTGTATTTTGTGCCACAACGCTAACATTTTTGGGTCTTTGTACCACCAGTCTCTTACCATAATACTCCAAAGCAAGGATGTTTGGCTGCAATTCTCATTGCCTGTGCCACATCCCGCTTATCTTTTTTTCTTTTTCATGTTCTTGGCAATAGCTTTAGCTACACCCTTTGGCATCTTAGGGTTCTTTGCCATTAACTTCTTAGCTCCATTTTTCTTTGGAGGTCTTCCTTTTGTCTTTCCATATGTTCCTTTGCCCATTGGCATAATACTATCTCCTTAACAATCCCATGCTCTTAACGCCTTATTGATACGTGAGTTAGGGTCTCTTGCTGTTTTTGCTGATGTTAGCTTCTTTTTCATACCAGTCATTCTAGCACAAAAAGATTTTCTTCTTGAACTTCCTTTTTTCTTAGTAGGAGCTTTTAAGTTACCACCAGTTGCGCGGTTATAACTTGCCCTACCCTTAGCATTTAATCCACCTTTAGGATTTTTTCCTGCTTTTCTTTGCCATGCTGGGCTTTTCTTGCTGGATTTCTTTCGTGGCATGCTTTTCCTCTCTTCTCATCCAGGCAGGTAAGTATCTGCCGTTTGAGTTATTAAAATCCTCTACAATATTCTTACTATCTGGTAAAAAGTTACTGGATTTTTTCACCATACTCCTCCCATGCTTCATCTTGTAGTGTAGTTATAGCATTTTCTATTGCAATCTGTTGTGTTTCTGTATTTTGTACAGCTAAGGACGCCCTAAGTTGGTCCTTTAACACAGCTAGTTTTAATTTATAGTAGTTAACTACGTTTCTAGTATCTTCTTTATCTTCACATTCTTTAATCTTGTTGTCTAAGTCAGCTAATGTTCTCTCATATCTGTCAAAAATTGTACTCTTGAATTGTTTATCACTAAATGATTGTACAGTTTGTTCTACTTTTTTCATAAATGTAGAATATACAGAGCTATCTTTTACAGATTCTAAGATATTCTTTACTGTTTTATGGTCTATGTTCAATTCTTTGGCTGTAGCACGGTAAGACCACCCTTTGCTATAGGATAATTCTAGAAACTTCCATATCTTTTTATTGTAATCTTCAGTTTTAGGGAATAATTTACTTAGTGTATTGTTCATTAAGTGCCTCCTAATGTACCAAAATTAATATGTTAAATAAAAACCTTTGTTTTATAAGGATATACTAAGGAATTACAATAAGTCAAGCATTATTTTTGGGTAACTAGTGGGGTTTTCCTAAGTACCTGTAATCATTACATATTATAGTTGGGTACATGTACACTAATTTTTGGGTAAAAATGGGTAGGGTAATAAAAACCTGATGTATATTTATTATATGTAGGGGTATGGGTGGCAGCCTACGGGGGGCAACTAGGCAGCAGAAAAAATTTGACCAAAAAAATAGCAACCAGAATATTATACTGATTGGCGGGAACTTCCTAACTTTGTGGATCATAAGTTTTAATCTTAGAAGTTAATCACATAAGAAATATTATTAAAAAACTAAGTACAAAATTTTAATTGTAGATGTGTGTTGAGAAAATAAAATTAGTAGATGTGTGTTGAGAATGTGGAGTTGGATTTTATTTATTTTTTTTGTTTAACTTATTGAATTATTGAATCCGGGAATTCATTTCCGCGGTGGTCAACTATATGCTGAATACTAGCAAATAATTGCCTTAATGTTTTGACTTCATGGTCATTTAAATCATCTTGATTAATTCCGTTTTCAATCAATGACTTGAACTCCATGACTTGTTTTTGATAGTCAACTTTCTTAGGTTGTTTAGGTGCAACTGGTTTACTAACCTTGTGACCTAATTCATCTCCTAAGGTTCTGGAGCCCGTCATATTTGCGATAGTCTGCGGATTTAATAAAGCTTGTTTAATCCTCTTACGGTCAATATCTTTACCGTCAGCGGTTAACCACTTTCTAAGCTTGAAACACATATTTAAGAAGTTATAAGATTTAATCTTACTCTTAAAATTAGTATTCCAATTATCTTTAGCATCAGGGTTAAGCTTATCAACACTACTAGCTGAGAATTTCCAACTAGCTAACATCTGTTTTCTAATTGTTTTATCCTCTATTACTGAGTATTCATCTTCAGCTACTGCTAGAATCCTAGCCGTTGCAACTCTATGCTTTAAGGCATCTTCTAAGCATTTATTAGCTGAATTATAATTGTTTATAATCCCACCAATATATTCTTTTTTAGTGACACTTAAAACACTAGCTCTACCCTTATGAATTTTTGAATCGTTGGTTTGGGTACTCGTACCCGCTTTTTGTTTAGCCATACTTTTTTCCTTACCAACTCCACAAAATAAATTAAACATACGACCATAGTATCATATTTATAGAACTAATCAATAGATTACAAAAAATAATTTAGGGTACACCGTACCCGAAAATAAGTTATAAAAAAATAACAATACAAAACAGGGAAAGATTACAGGGTACAAAAGGGTACATAAAAACAATAGAGATGTGTAAAAAGGATTTGTTTTCAAGTATTGACTTATTGAACTAATAGTGTATAATAGGATTTATGATTACTAGTATTAACTCATTGTGTGTACAAGCACTTATATATTTATTAACTAGGTGGTTGTCACTAGTAGTTTATACTTGTATCTGTGTCGTGTCAAGTGCCCGTTTTTTGGGTACCTGTACCCGACAAATTTTATTCTGTGAGGTGATGCTATGAGCATTAAATTTAACGACCTAAAGAAAGGCGACAAGCTCAAGACTACTCAACTAGGTAGTCCTGTAACTAGCTTTTTATTAGAGTCACCAAAGCAAGGCAGAGGCACTAAAAGTGTTGTCCTTGTAGATACTAAAGGTTCAGAACTTGGTGGATTTGACGAGTGCGGTTCAGTCTATGCCCAAGATGTAGTTTCTGTATATCGTGACGAGTTATGGCACGATGTAACAGACCAACCTGAATCTGTTAGCGGTTATAGTTACTTTGGATAGTAAGAATATGCTATCAAAACACCGTTTCTTTGATTGGTTGAATGATGCCGAGGGTTTTATTCAATACTATCTTGACAATAAAGACCGCATTGAGTCAAGAGATGGCAAAGATACAACTGCCCTACAAATTCTTGATACTATTGTACATGATTTGACGGGGCTAATTTACGAGGACGATAGTATGCTACCTAAGTGTAATGGCTATGGTAAATATACACATGCTAGGTCAAGAAGGTCAGGTGCCAATTAGGGTACCTGTACCCAAGAGGGTAACTGTGAGAAACGGTTACTCTCTTATAGGAGAATATTATGTCTTTTCATTTGAGACATTATCCACGAAGTACCCGTAATTTTTATTACTGTATACAAGATGGTCTTACTGTCTGGTATAGCTATAAAACTGCGGTTGCTGTTGAGGTTAATGATGAAAGATATGTTTGTGAAAACATGTGGTCTGTGACCACGGGCAAACATCTAACATGGATTGACGGTGGTGATAAAGAAGCTAAAAAAGCTAGGGTACCATACCCTGCTTTCCGTCAGTTATGTGACAAATATGCTATTGAAAAAACTAATGAGTACCAAACTCACTACCTTACACCGGAAGATGTAAAACGAATTGAGTTACTCAAGGCAGGTGGTGTATGAGTTACGGTGCTAAAGTATATGAAGAACTAATGCTACAAGCACCAGATTATCAAGAGTGTCATGTGAGGTGGCACTCTTGTATTTGTTTGTTGTATTTCCATAAATTAGAACCTGTAGCCCACTCTGTTCATCAGTGGTTAAGAGATATAGGTATCAAGGAGGGTTATAATGGGTAGATATTATGACGGTGATATAAGTGGCAAGTTTTGGTTTGGTGTCCAGAGCAGTAATGATGCTGACCATTTTGGTGTAACGGGTACTGTACCCAACCAACTAAATTACTACTTTCATGAGCTAGATATTCCTTACATACTAAAAAAACTAGCTGAGATTAAGTCAGAAATGGGTGAAGATTTTAACGAACTAGCTAATTTCTTTGCCGATAACAATGGCTACAATGATGAGATGATTGTAGAACAAACTAAAATCCCAAGAGATAAAGTAAAAAGTGCACTTCAATTGTATGCAAGATATCAATTAGGTAATGAAATACTAGAGTGTCTGCAAAAACATAAAGAGTGTTCTTTTACTGCGGAGGTGTAATTATGATGAAAATGTATTTGTCAGTAGATTACATTGAATCAGTCATGGTCTTGTGGGCTTTGAAAGATTTGTATAGTTTCAATGCCCAGATGGCAGATGACGAATACCTAAAAAAACTAGAAGGTTTAATAAAACAAGCAGAACATTGTGCTGATAAATTATATGAGCATGGTGGTGCTGATGAAGTTTTACCAGTGTTAGACACTAAGGAGGCAAAGTAATGAGATTCAGAAGTAAATCACCTAAAGATTTAGGACTAAATGCCATAGACAATTTTATGTTTGATAGATTTGTTGCTGTGCAGTACGAAGGTGCATACAACATGATGAGTCAAGAAGCAAGAGTCGCGGCGGAATTATCCCGTGATGAGCACTTTACTATTATCAAAAGATATGGTGAACTAGCAGAGAAATACCCTGCTGTAGTAGAATACCACGAAGAAGTAAACTACAACGAATAACTAATGGTAGGTATCATGTGGTTACGAATGGAATACATAGCTGTATTAAATAGAGGGAATAGATGCACCGTACGAGCAAATCCAACCTCTAGCCACATAAGGTACTGTACTCAAAGGAGATTAATTATGTCAATGTATTATTATGATTTATGTGATGATATGCATGGTGAGATGTTAAATGAAGACATGTTACATGCTATGTCAAATGGTCATGTATCTAAGCATACTTTATTGTTTCACTCTAAAAATGACTTAGATACACTATTAGGGTACTTTATGAAATATGGGTATCGTACCCGATTTGAACGAGAGAGAATGCATGAACCAGCTTGGTGGCACTTGCATTGTATCCATATTGTAGAGAGAATTAATGAACCATTTACTGATGATAAGGAGGAGATATGACAAATGAATATATTATTATCCTCTATGCATTTATTATTATATGGTTTGTTATTGTTGTACTGTTTACTTTGTAGTATGATATGTTATTATGATTTAAATTTATGAATATATTTGTATTAGATAAAGACATAGGTAAATGTGCGGAGTATCACAATGATAAACATGTTGTCAAAATGTGTTTGGAATCCGCACAAATCCTGTGTACTGTGTGTCACAACTTAGGTATGGATGTTCCATGGAAACCAGTACATACTAATCATCCTTGTACTTTGTGGGCTATGGCATCCTTAGGTAATTGGTTGTGGCTACGAGACTATTGCTTTGCTTTGAACAGCGAGTATCTGTGGCGGTTTGACAAAGGTGCAAACCATAGAGCCTGGGATGTTGTAAATAAGTTACAAGTACCCGATATGCGACACAAGAGAAAGACTGAGCATGTAATTTGTATGCCAGATGAATACAAAAGGGATACTGTTATTGATTCATACCGTGCATACTATGTGTGGGGTAAAGCATCTATTGCCAAATGGTCATTACCTGCTAAAATACCGGCTTGGTACAGTAGTAAAAAGTATCCAAAGGAGGACTTATGTCTACTCAACAAAACGACGAATGGATAGAAGCAGTTAGAGAGTGTTTATATGAACTAACTGTAGACATTCACAAGTTTGTAAAGACACTAGATGGACATACTAGTGCTGATATTATTGCAAAGTATGGAGAGTACCCACCACACTATGTGGCAGAGTTACTACTAGATGCATTGCATGAAAAACATGTCCAAAGTAAGATTAGTTAGGGTACATATACCCAAGGAGGCAAACATGGATATGAATAATCCAGTTAACGAAGTGAGACGAACACTTGATAAAATTCGTAATGACTATGCAGACAACTGTATAGTAATACACAAATCAGATGATGGTTGTGTAGAAGTGTGGGACAGCAAGGAAACAGAGTTACTGTACACTTGCATGGGCACACGAAAGATAGCATTGAGGATTGCCAAAGACCTAGAGTTAGAAGCAATTAAAACTGAGAGGAAACTAACTGCTTGGTTCAATGTTGATGGTAGCAAACGAGGCTATCGAACTCATACAAATAATGGAGGTATATAAATGGGTTACTATAACGAGAAACAAATACACAGGGACGAAGATAGACGAGAAGCTGAACGAGTAAAACAAGAGGGCATTACTATCTTAGCAACATTAAACACAGCTGTGGCTATACTACAGCATGGTCTTAACATAGATGATGTGTGCAAAGTGTCACAGCAACTTCTTGATTACAGAGATAAGGAGTTGTATGGTGAGCAAAACGATAAGTAATATAGGACAAGTCAAGCACAAAGATGTAAAGTCAAATGACTATGTACCTAATAGCCCCTGGCAACACAGGGCAATGAATAAAAAAGGAGTGTCCAATGGAAAATTCAGTACTAAATCTCATGGCTTTTCTACTAAAAAAGGAAAGACGCCACACTCTAAAAAAACAACTTAAGGGTGTACAATTAGAAACACCTTTTGATGTGTTAATGGAAGAGTTGTACTTGTGTGAAACAGATTTATCTAAACAAGATTTCTTAGATGTGGTAAAAGATAAATTAAATTCAACACAGTTTAACTTTGTCCGTGGTATGCCAGAGTCTGTTACTAGTGCCGTAGGTTTTAGGTCTATGAAACACCTGCGTAGTTTAACACAGGTAAAAGAAATAGCAGACATACTGAAGAGTAGGTTAAGACCAGAGAAGAAATTAACAAAGATACAACGAGCATCTGATGTACAAAGTTTTAACAGTCAATCACAATCAAAACTTATAAGTAGTTTTAATAGTGATGAGACTGAAGATATATTCAAACTATTTTACTATGGTTTGTGTAGAGAGGAATTAGCTGTGTTGTGTGCATTTAGTGGTAGAGGTAAGACAACGGTGCTCTTGTCTCTACTACGGGATGCTGTAAAAAGTGGATTGAAAACATTGTTTATATCCATACAAGATTTTAGTGAGGGTATGTTAAAACAAAGGTTAGAGGCAGCAGAGGAGTTTCCAGACTTTTATGCTTGTTGTTCTGCCTCGTTTGGTATACCAGAACTTGAGATAGAAGTAGATGCGCTGCGTCCAGACATTGTGTTCTTAGATTATATGAGTGTTATGAGTACACCACAGATAAAAGAAAAGCGTTTTCAATTAGAATATATATCTGAGAACTTAAAACGATTAGCACAAGAAAAGAATATATGTATATTGACAGCGCACCAGCTCAATGCTGATGTAGATTTACCTACAGAGCGCGAGTTGTTAGAGGCAAAAGCTGGACTACTAGCACATACTGATTTAGTGCTAGGTATTGGTGGTGATATGTATGAGACTGTTCGTAATGTTACTACAATTAAATCAAGAAGAGCGGCACCTGTTGATGTTTTCAAAATAGACATTGACTTTGCTAATCTTAAAACATTTTTATACTAGGGTACTGGTACCCGTGGAGGTTAATATGCCAGAATATAGAGTAAGACTAACAAACATACATTATTATGAAACTACAATTACGGCAGACACTGAGGATGAGGCATGGGCAATAGCAGAGACTATTGACTATGATTTCTTAGACAAAGCCGGTGACGCATACGAAACTGACACAGACGGATTTACCGTTGAGGAGGTAGATGAAGTATGATTACTTATGATGCACACAGTTACGGAAGTAACAGAGACAACCAAAAAGGACAGATAGCACAGCATGCATTTGCAAAAGAAATACTTAGAGAATCTGGTTGGGACGTAGCTTTCCCAGACTCACCTATCTCACCTGTAGATGCTTTTGCTTATAATGCTGAGGTAACATTAAGGTTTCAAATAAAATATTGTTCCTCTACAAAGTGTCCTACAAGTGGTGGAGCAAAATTTATAGTGCCCTTAAAAAATGGTGCTAAGAGAATTTATGCAAGGGGAGTAACCACAGGCATTATGAACAGAAAATTTTTGTATTTTGAAAATAATATAGATTGTATTTATGCTTATGTACCAGAACTAGACAAGGGTATATTTGTGTATCCAAGTATGGTAACACGAGGACAAACTATGTTTCATGTTCGTGTGTCTGCACCAACAAGATGGACGAATAGATGTCGTATGTGGTACCACTATGTAGATTTCAAACCAGAGGAGATTATTAATGGGTCAAGTTATAGCGTTGACAAAATGTCCCTGGCATCAGGATAATACACCGTCACTAGCAATCTATAAAGATGGTTATTATTGTTTTGGGTGTAAGAAAAGTGGTAAATTAGAACCATGGATGACAGACTTGGTATCAAAAGAAGATAACAGGGATGTGTCAAAAAGGTCTATAGATATAAGTAAGTTTACTTACACTTATGAAGATGAGCACAAAGAATTTTTACAGGCAAGAAACATACCAGCAACCACAGCATTAGAGTATGGAATGTCAGCTAGGGCAAATCAATTTTTAATACCAGCATATGATTTTGATGGGCACCTACACGGCTACCAGATACGTAACATTACAGGCAAACCCAAGTATAAATCTCTACCGGTACATGGGCAATATGCTAAGTATAGTTGGGTTGATTACGTAGACGTTGGGGTGCCTATTACTTCAGGTAAACTAACATGCTGCATCGTAGAATCAGTTGTAGATGCATTGTACATGTCACAGTTAAACATGCCATCTCTAGCATTGTTAGGTACCAATATACCTATGGATATTATACCATTCTTTGAGAAGTTAAAAGTTTATATTGTCTTTGACCCAGATGCTATCGTTATAGCTTCGTATTTGCAGGATGTTATAGGTGCTTATGGTATAGATGTTGAAGTTGTTGACTTACCTGATGCACCATATAAAGTACCTATTAAACAAATAGGAAACAAAATACTTGGAGGTAGTTTATGATTAGTAAATTTGTAGATGAGGTGACTGCACAAATCATGACTGGTTTAGAATATGATAAACGCAGAGACCCAATTAAATATACATTAGAAGAAAATATAGTAAGACGTATTTTGATGCGTAATTTAGATTCACTATTAGAGGAGATACAAGGTGTTCAAAAAGATACAAGCGGGGACAACCAAGAGAGTAGTCTTAATACTAAGTGATAAACCATGTGAGGCAATGACCAGGTTAGGACAACCAAAAGGTACTAAGATGTATGACGACTTAGAGGTATTGTGTCGTGATTATCTACCTAAGATACAAACTTGGTGGTGTTCTTGTATTCCTAAGTATCAAGACAAAGTAAAAATTGCAGACATTCGTAAACATGTGCCATTTGTCAGGCAGGTTATTGATAAAGTAAAACCTGTTTATATTATTGCCATGGGACGTGATGCGTCACGTACTATTGATGAGATAGAAGGTGATTTACCAGAGGTATTTTCTTGTGGTAGCTGGTTTGATGGTGCTTACAAATCTTTTACAGAAACTTTTAATAGAGTACAGCATGAGTTTAGGGGTACATTGTACCCAATACCTGTAACACAAAGTTTAAGTAAGATAGTTATGCAGTCAGAAAGATATAAAGAGTTAGCTATAGATTTTGAATGGAACCCAGACACAGGTGTACCCCATTCAGTGGGTTTAGCTGCAGGTAAATGGTGTGGTGGATTCATTCTTACTGACCAGATAAAACAAGTTATATTAAAAGCTGTACGTGATAAGGACATGACTATCGTAGGGCATAACATTACAGCTGACTGTACTAAAATATTAGACTACTTAGGTAATAATATAGAGTGTAATTTTATGGACACTTTATTATTAAAACGTCAGTTAGATTTTAGTAATAAGAATAATGGATTAAAATATTTAGCTGACAGATTTTTGTTACTAGAAAATTATTGGAGGGATATAACAATTGAAGATTTTGCAAGCCCTAGCCCTAAGTTGCTTCGCTATACTGCTGGGGATGCTTGGGCTACTCTACGTTTGTGGGATACATATTACCAAAACTATCAAAAAGATTGGCAGTTTATGGACGTAGCCCGTAGGTTAGATATGGAGATGGTTCTGCCAGTAGCACACATGATACATGGTGGAATCAAATTAGATAAAAAAGAGTTGGTAAAGCAACGTAAAAAATTGCATAAAGAACAGATAAAACTATTAGAATATTTTGAAACAAATTATGACATAAATCCTTCAAGCCCATTGCAAGTGTTAGAGGTATTGAAGAAAAAACACAAGATTAAATCAACTGGTGTAGATGTGTTAAGTAAATTAAACACACCGTTTACTCAAAAGATATTAGAGTATCGTAAGGTTACAAAACTATTAACCACATACATAGACAAGATACCAGACTTAGCAGATTCAGAAGGTATCATTAGATGTAATTTACATTTAGGCAGCACTGTAACAGGTCGTATGAGTAGTAGTAATCCTAACATGCAAAATATACCACCATATGTACGCCCTATATTTCAATCTGTATTTGAACAAGATGGATGTTTAATGACTGTGGATGCTAGTCAAAGTGAGTTGCGCTGTTTAGCATATCTTAGTGGTAGTCAGTACTTGATAGATGCATACAACCAAGGGACGGACATGCATACCCTTGTGTCAGAGTTAGCAGGGATAGAACGTAAAAATGCTAAGACACTTAACTTTGCTTATGTGTATGGTTCATCTGAGTTTGGTTTAATAAATCAATTAATTATGTCAGGTGTACCTAAAGCACTGTCTGCACAAACTGTAAAATTATTTATGAATACAATGTCACAGATTGGTATAGCAGATTATCAACGTAAACTTATTGACAAGGCTAAAGGGCTCGGGTATATATATTCACCATACGGTAGAGTGGGTAATAGGTTGAAGACTACACAAGTTGTTAACTATCCCATACAGTCATTTAGTGCTGACATAAACAAGCAACGCATTATACAAATGTTTAACTTGTTAAAAAAGTACAAACTAAAAAGTCGTATCTGGTTAGAGTTTCATGATGCGATGGAGTTAGATGTGTATGGACCAGAGTTAGAACAGGTCAGAGAAATATTACAAACAGAAATTAATGAAGATATCCCTGATGTCTTGGGTAAAGGCATAAATTTACAGCTCCCTTTGGATGTTAAAGAACATGGCGTCAACTGGGAATAGGAGGTCATTTATGGCATACGGTGAACCAAGAGCCGGAAGAGTAGGAGGACATAGTAAACCTAGTGCTCCAGCAAACAACAATGAAGGTCAAAAAAGTTTGGTCAACATTGGTGGAGGTTGGAAAAAAGACTGGGGATACTCATGTGTTCTTACAGTAAATGGTAGAAAATACAAAGTTCTAGCGTTTTGGAATAAATATAGAGATGGTAACAATCCACCTGATTTAGCATTTAGTTTACGTGCTGAAGAGGTAGATGGAGAACCAGCTGAGCCCAGAACATAGGAGATTTGTATGAGCTACACAGTAAAACAACTAATGACAGACCCAGAGTTGTTTCTGGAGGCTTTACACGACTCAACAGAGTCTGTATTGGATGACGAGTTTGCGTTAAGATTTGAAGAATGGAAAGCACGCGGTGTAGGTAAAGACAATTTAGTACGTTCTTCAAGTCTGGGTACGTGTATACGTCAGGCATATTATTCTTATTTAGCTGATGTGGAACGAACACCGGTATCGGACCCACTAGCTAGGCGTAGAATGTTTATGGGGTTTGTTAATGAACAGACCATGGGTAGAATCATAGACAAAATGCCCGGTAAAATACATGGGTTAGATAGTGCGGAACAAAATCAGTTTCCTATTCATGTAGAAATGGATGCTGACAAACCCATTGGTTTTGCAGCCACTACAGACTTTGTTAAAGAGTTTGAAGATAAAGATGGTAATAAATATCTGATACCTATGGAGTTAAAATCCACGGATATTTACAAATGGAAAGATTTTACGTTTTGGAAGTACCACTTAAAACAATTATTGTTATGGGTGTATATAGCTAAACAACTGGGGTACAACGTACCCTATGCTATTTTACTATATACAAGACGTAGCACTATGGAGATGAAACATTGTGTTATCTCTGTAGATACTAAATATACAAAAATGGGCAGGATAATAGAAAGCTGGGAACATTGGCAGCCATACATTCACCATCTGGTGGACACCTTGCGAAACTCCTCACAGAGTAAACAAGTACCCGCTTTACCAACTGATGTTCCTAAATACATCTGTGCATCTTGCCCTCACAAACCGGTATGTGATAGGGATGGTAATTATTAATGCCTAATAAAAAGTACCAAGCTGGTTATAGATTTGAAAAACGTACTGTTGAGTATTTGAATAATCAACTTGGTCCCCTAAAACATATCAAGTATCACATTGTAGAATCAAGAGGTAGTAAAGGTATAGCTGATATCATGTGTGGTGTATATAACATGGACACAGGAGAACGTTTCTGGTTTGGTGTGCAGTGTAAAAAAGGTTACATTAGTAGACCACAGATGAAACGTGATGCTTACCGTGCTATGAAAGAAAAGGGCATGATGTTATACCATGCTACCTTAGATACAAGAAAGAATTTTATTATGACACCAGAGTTTTCTGATTGGATTGAGTTACATTTAACAATACCAAGTTATGCGGAGGGCACTAGTGAATAAAGAATATATCTTAGTGTTACAACGTTTAGGTGTTATATCGTTGATGTACAAAGATAAGTTTGGAGCAGGTATGTTAATGCCTACTATGTTCCAAGATAGTAGACTTACCATGATAAGTAAGTTATTAAATCTAGTCAGTCAACACTGGACGTCATTGCATCTGTCTCGTTTTTTACCACAAGAAATATCACCGGTTGAGTTTCACACATGGCTTACAGAGACAAAGATGTCTTACTTAAACAAAGAAAGTTATTTAACAATGACTTACAAAAATTTATTACACGACTCTACTCGTATTATAGAGTTACCAACCGTAGGTAAAATAGAGCACTTGTGTAATATGAAAGTACGTATTTATTATAATCTAATACCAGATATTGTTGTGCATATTTTGCAACATAATCCTATTAAATATCCAGGTACTATATTTCCAACTAAATTTCATTTCTTTTTTATCTCATGTGATTGGGATGATATACACGACAGTGTATTAGAAGCGTACAAAAAATTTCTATATACTGGAGAAGAAAATGTTAGTAGTAGTTAGCAATTTATCTGATGTGTTTAGCATTAAGAATTATTGGTCAGTGTCTATGGACCAGCAGTTATTAACTAGTGAGACTGTTAAGTTTATGGTAAATCCTGGTTATGCTGCTTTACAAGATAAACACTTTCCTAGCCTAATTGCATTGATAGCATTAGAGGAAGCTAAGTTAATTTTTATTGATGGATATCATCAGAATATTTTTTATCGTTGTTCTCAAATGATACACAGTTTAATGTCATATATGTTACCAAGTGAGTTGACTAAAACTTTAGTACGTAACAGAATTACTTACAACCGTGTAACTACAAAGAATGATGAAACAAATACAAAGATTAGGATACTAAAAGAATCCGTAGATGCTGGAGAAGATACAGTGGATTTAAGTGTGGTGCCTTGGGAAGTATATTCTAAGGAAATATTACCAAGTTTGTACGACCCATACACTGATGACGAAACATCTACATTAAATTAACCCTTAGTAACTTATCGGCGTTCGGTTACATTGGGTGAGCCCCACCGGGTTTTCTGGTTATATTACTGGTGGGGTTTTTTTCTACCATTCTTATGGTATCTGTGTACAGCACGTTCTAAGTAGTCTACTTTAAGTGTAAGTTCTTTTAAGGTTACATCTTTCTCAGACATAAGGTCATACAATTTATCTACACTATCTCTTAATTTATCTAAACTTTGATTTAGTTTATACAAAACAAATATAGCTACAGCAATAGGGAAACCTACATTTGTAATCATACTTTCTACCATGCCGTACTCGTCCATTAGTCTCCTATAGGTGGGTTAGTTAATGTTATATCTGCTATGTCCTTAGTTGGTTTTCCTTGTGTTTGTCTTAGTAAATTGTCAATGTTTATCCCGTTATCTTTCTCAATCTGTGTGCGTATTCTGTCGTCATTTGGATTGTGTATTGAGTTTAAACTATTTCGTACAAATCCAAGTGCTCCACCATTTGGTCTATTTAACCGCCAGGTATCTGATTTCAATTTCTCTTTAACTTTAGCGTGTAACTCATCTCTCTTAGGGCTTGTATCTTGTAAATAATCTATGTATCCATTTTCGTACCCATATCTTTTAAGTACTGCGTCATAGTCGTTCATCATAGGTTGTAATGTACTATAGATTCTTTTTAAGTGTGCATCAGCTCTAGCTCTGTCTTCATCCTCTAAGTCATCATAACCAATCTCCATCAGGTGTATGCCTAATACTGTGTTTAATAACTCTTGTTTAGTAGTTGGATGTGTTTTATTATTATTGTATGGTTCCCAACTTTGAAACCAAGTACTATCTGTCTTATTTAGTATCTGCTCTACCCTCTTAATATAACTATTAGCTTTGGATAAGTATTCTTCAGTAGTAGTATTTTCTGCAAAGTTATCTCTCCACTTTACACGTGAGTCAGTAGCATCATATTTACCCTTATAAGTAAATCCATGCATATGTCTAAATAACTGCAATACCATATCTCCGTGTGTCATATACCTGGCTACACCTGCACGTTTTTCGTACTGTCCAGTTTCCTTGTCATAATTACCAGCAGCCCTCATGTGTACAGAAGGTACAGCACCAGTAAAATATTCTCTATCTTGAGTAGCAATTGATGATGAGTAATTCATTTTACCATGGTGTATATCTAGGGCTGTATTGTCAGTAGGATTGTACAACGCGATAGGATTCTTAAAACCAGTTTTAATTAAATAGTTTTGTACAGTGGTCGGGATATATTGTTTATACCTATTAAAATCATCTTCTGTTTCAATCCTAACAGGTGGCAACATTCCAGAAGAATAATCTTGTACCTGCTGCTGTTCTTCTAGAGGCATCTGAGATACTTCTCTTGCCCAAGGACCAGAAAAAAATTTGTTTATAGGATTAGCAACTTCTTTATTAAAAATATTTGCTTCTTCTTGTGTTTCAAGTATCTCAATAATATGTGCGCTCTTTGAGTTTATTGCATCTAATGCACACTCATCATCTGTGATATATCTATTTTTTTCTAGTTCTGCATCCCAACGGTATGGGCTAACAGCAAAGAATCCATCATCTGTTTTTATCACACGTACTTTAGGTATTATCATTTTACTTATCTCCCTAATGGATTATTTAAACCAGACCTAAATTCATCTAGTTTAGCATCCAATACTTCTACTCTTTTATCTAATAGATTTACTTGTTGTTGTAATTTTTCTATTGTATCAGAACCTACTGCTTCTGACACTGCATCTAGTCTGTTGTTAAACACACCCCATGCATAGAATCCACCACCAATGGCAGATACAACCCCAATTATCATTGCATATTTTTGTAATTTATCTAGCATATTGTCTCCTTAAAACTTCTAATTCTCTTTCCTTAATTATTCTATTCTGTGTAGCTTGTTGTAAATTTACCTGATATTTTAATACAGGGTCGTTTACTGACATAGCTAAGAATTTGTTATTGTTATTATAAATTTGTATATCATAATTATCTAATATACGCAAATCCTCATAAATACGCCCACTATAAATCTCACGGTTATCTGTATATTGTTTGTAGTAACTAGATATATCTACTTGTTTTTCTTCTATCATTTGTGCTGCAACAATATTAACTACAGCTAACTGTTTATCTATTGCTTTAACAGTCACACTTACTTCGGTCTGTATATCACCTACATCTATACTAGGTGTTTCTTCGGGTACAGTACCCTGGTCTGAGTTTTCCTCTACTGCCACTTGCTCGTTACTAGATGGTTCACTCTTAGGTTCTTCCTGAACTGTTGCCACAGTGGTACTTTCAGTCTGTTCAGGTTGTTCTTCCATG
>MDSW01039776.1_pt1 | contig 20903 bp, 26 predicted proteins | sample 811171 | NCBI WGS metagenome assembly MDSW01 (sample SAMN05326641, study PRJNA326480) | marine metagenome | isolation source: seawater | place: Atlantic Ocean: North West | collected 2012 | reverse complement strand
TCTACAACTTCTGGTAAAATCTTTTCTATTTCTTGAGCTATAACACCAATTGACTTTTTATCTTCACCTATTTTATTAAACTCAACACCTCTAAGTTTATTTACTTTTTCAAGTGAATTATCAATTGTTTTAATATTTTCTTTTACTCTTTCATCAGAGAAAGCTATAACATCACCAGTTGCTCTAATAGTACCATTAACATCTAATTTATACGAAGGAGTGCTATCACCTATACCAATATTACCAGTTTCTAAAACAGTAAGTGCTTCTCTAGACTGACCACCGCCACCCATATAAACTCTCCATCTATCAGCGTCACATCTTAATGTAGCTGCAGATGTACTACCATATTCCATTTGTTGACCTATATCACTACCTGTGTTTAGGTTACCAATATTACCACCAGCTGCGTTAACAGCTCCACTAACATATATACCACTTGATGTGGTTTCCATTTTCAACGCGTTGTTGTGGTATAGTTCTACTTCAGCATCGTGTTTTATTATAATACCATTTTCATTATCATGAGGTCTTAAATGTATATTACCACCAACATCACTAGCAACATTTGCTCTTATATATAAGTTTCCTGTATTATTATCAATATACGAGTGACCACTAGTGTGATATAATCTCATATCAGCACTATTACCTAATCTAACGTGTTTACCGTCTTGCCACTCTGTGTGAGCGGTAACATTGTCATCTGCGTTACTAGTTATGTAATTACTATGTGAGTGTGATTCCGCTGCAAAAGGTAAATCACTTACTAGAGCTTTTGTTATAATCTTACTGTTACTAGTATCTTTATATATAATAGTACCACCAGTAGGAACTTCACTCCCTGTTTGATCACTAGCGTTGTCTATAAAGTTATTAGTACCGCTATAACCTATATAGTTTATATCCGCACTTACTTGAACTGGTAATGAGTTAGAAAAACTTATACCATCACCAGCTGTAAACTGACCTGTGATATGAGATGTAGATATATTACCATTATGTATATTAGTACCACCTTGATCAGTAGTCCAGTCTATGTGTTCATTAGCAACAAAACCACTTAAGTTATCATGGTTAAAATCACTAGATGAATAAGTTGTATTTGTCCACGGAACGTTTACATAAGCATTATTACTACCGTCTAGTTCTACTGGGTAGTTTTTACCACTTTCACTATATCCAAAAGCTAAACCACCAGCATGCCATATTTTATTACCCTCAATAGATACGTTACCAGCACTATGTCTACTTAGTGTTGTGTCTGCGCTATCACCTAAATTTAAAACACCAACAACATAAACACCTGATGTGTTAAGCTCCATAACAGACGGTGTGTTAACAGCTGTACCGTTACTAACGTCGCCTTTTAGCTCAAAAGTCATTTTAGCTGTAGTAGAATCTGTAGTTACAACTATTCTACCAGAGCTACCAGCTTGTTCAGGTGTACCATCTACATGGTTAAATGTTACGTTTGCATTTCCATAACCATCATTATGAGTTAGCGCCACACCACCGCTGCCTCTACCAGCTTCCAAATAACCAGTAGTAGAATAATTACCAGTACCAGATCCTTTATTACCTAAAGCACTAAAATTTAAACCTGTTATATAATTTGGATTAGAACTTGGTACCCAACTTGGTGTAACATCTGCACCAGCAGCAATACCATCTAATTTACTATGATCGTCATCTGTAAAGTTATTCTGCGTTAAACCACCATCACCAACAGAATAAGTTGTGTTTGTGTAATTGTCACCGTGTATATTAGCTGTTTGACTTACTGTCCAATCTATAATTGCATTGCCTGATGGTATTGTAGGTTTATTTAAAATTTCAGCATCACCAGAAGTAGCACTCCAATCAGCGTTCACATTTGCTTCAGCGTCACTAGGAGCGTGAGCAGCTTGTGAGTGGGTGTAAGCAGTATCCCAGTTAGATACATTAGCATCACTTGCACCCGTGATAGTACCACCGATAAAGTTACCACTACCGTTAATACCTTTAGCTGTACCATCTACAAAGAAACCACCATCAGCTCTTATATATCTTGGAGTGTAAATATTTTTAGCTGTAGTTTGGTTAATTCTTAGCCAAGTAGTGTCTTTTGTTCCAATTTCACCGATTCTAGTAGTACCATTAAAAAATTGAATATCATCAGCAACAGTACCATCTACTCTTTTAATAATTAATCTAGTATCAGCAGTACCATCACCAATAGTTAAACTACCTGTCGTTGTATCGCTAGCATCACTTCTTAGATACTTAGGATCTGTGTGTTGGGTAACACTTGACGCAGATATTCTATCATCTGCAAATGTTCCAGATGTTATCTCGTCAGCAGAATGTTCATGTGATGTAGCTGCAGCACCTAAACTAGCTAATGTTACATTTGAGTTTAATATACTGGAGTTATTACCAGTGTGATATATATTTTGTCCTTTGTATTGAAAAGCGTCTCTTTGAGCTTCTAAAACTTCTGTCCATGTTATAGATGTACCTGCAGAACCAGCATCAGCAGCATAAACAACTATACCGTTATGTAAATCTATTCTTGTAGGAATATCGTTAAATACTCTATTATGTGTGCCAGATGTTGAGGTAAAATCAATATTATAACCTAACTGACCATAGTTACCACCACTATAACCCATAACAACAGCTCTTGGATCTCCAGCGTATTGACCAGCATTTAAGTCCCAATGTAATTCACCAGTAAAGTTTTTAACACCAGTTATTGTTTGATCACCCTCAGTAGTAACCATTAAAGCGTCTCTTGCAGCTATATCAACCCCATCAACTGTACCAGCTACAGTAACATTACCATTTGTAATATTAACTTTAAAATTATTGTAATCACTAGAAGAATCTCCTATAGAAAAATGACCGTCTTTAGTAATTAAATGAGTATCTGTGTTGTCATCTTTAATTCTTATAAACGCTTTATCATCTGTGCTTTCAAATATAGCGACTGTATTTGTAGCGCCAGTGTTTACATCAAGAATACCATCAATATTAGCGGCTCCATTTATATCTAAACTAGTTCCCTCTATTTCACCACCGGATATCTTACCTGATGATGATATAGGGCCTGATGATATTTCCCCTGCAACATATAAATCACCACTTTGATTTACTGCTATTAATTCATTTGCACCGGAAACACTGTGTTTACATACTTCAAACCTATTATTAGTGTCGTCATCGTTATCGTCGATTACAATTCTAACGTCTCTTGCTGAAGATATTAAAACTTCTTTACCACCACCACCGTCAAAAGCAAATGTAGTACCATCACTGGTAATTGAACCATCGTTAAAAGTAATACTATTACCCGACATGCTTAAGTCTGTCGTAGCAGTGTGATTACCTAAATTATCTCCACCTGATCCTGTACTATCAGTAAATTGAGCAGTTATAGTTCCACCGTCTTGTTGTGTTAGTGTTAATGTTTTTGTTGTTGTACCAGTAAAAGCAGCTGAGGTTATAGAATTATTATATGCTATGTTCCAGTTTGAGTTGTTATAACCTGAAGCTGTAATTGTTCCTGCAAAAACTGCGTTACCAGAAGTATCTACTCTAAAATAATTTGAACCACTACCACTATGAGGGTTTGTAGCGCTGTCAGTTGCTTGTGCGCTATCAGTGGTATTCATTCTACCAAACCACAAGCCATTATCACCTATAATTAAGTTACCATGGGCAGATGTACCATTCCCTGGAACTTTAAATGATAAATAATCTCCTACATTGCTTTTCCAACCTGCGTATAATACATTATGTTCTGACGCGTTACTCCAAGAAGAAACATCAAAGTTTATAAGTTTACCTTGTCCATGAAACTCTAAATATTTAGAAGCAGCTATACCTACATGGCCTGTAAAATCTGCATTACCATTATCTGCTATAGATAATCCACTAGTAGCATCATCAGCTGTTAGCATTACTCCATTACCATCTCTTGCTACAAATTTACGAGCTGCAAAAACATTACTGTTGCTACCTAATAAAACATTACCAAAAAACGTTGTGCTTTTATCAGCACCAGTTAATCTTACTGCAGTACCAATTACACCACCGTCTCTTACTTTAAAATCTGTATTTATATTAGAAGAATCACTTTCACTAGGTGTAAAAGTTTCAATAACAAAACCTTCTCTTTGATCAAGACCACCAGCGGCAGCCTCAGAAATACCCATTGCAAACCTAACAGTTTCATTAGTACCTGTTCCTGAGCCATATGATTTTTGATTTGCTAATCTAAGTGCTGTAAAGGGTCCATCTACTACTCCAGAAGCCTCTATAGTACCAGAGTCAATAGTTCCAATATTTACTAAGTTTCTACTTAAATCTATAAATTGTGTTCTACCGCCGTCACCTATGTATAATCCATTTTGACTAGCTGTTGTACTATCTGATCTAAATTGAAACTCATTTCTATTAGACCAAGTTGTATCGTTGCCAGGAAAACCATAAGCAATAAAACCACCTTCAGCTGACATTAATACTTGTTCTGCTGCTAAGTTTACGTTTGATTTTATAACAGATCCAGTATCACCAGCTCTTAACCATACTGTATCGTCAATACCTAAAACAACAGCTCTGTACTCACTTAATCTTGCAAGTATTGTTGATTCTTCACCGCTACGATCAACTTTTATTAAAGGTACTTCTGTTGTATATTCACCTGTGTCACCCGATGGTTCGTAGTCAAACAATATAAAACTGTTTGACGTTGAAAACACCATTTTATTATTTACAGTTGATGTTCCGTTTATTACAGGATTTTGTAAATCTAACGTTGTGCCACTACCACCCAATGTTAATGTTAAAGAACTACCGTCACCTTTTATAGCACCTGATTGCTCAAATATAATATCAACGTTATTAGTTCCATCACCAATATAAACATCGGAAGAACCATCACCAAGTAAAACATCACCAACAGCATTAGTTATAACTAAGTCGTTACCGTTTTGATCTATTTTACCAGCGTTAGCGCCTGCAGAGCTTTTAAACTGTATTTGCCCCGCGCCATGTATATTTAAGTCTTCAAAAAATTGTGCCATATTTATATTTTAAATTCTTCCTGATATTCTTTTTCTACTAACAGTACCTCTAATCTTACCTCTACCGCCTACTGATTTTATTTTAGGTTTAGCACCTGTAAACTCTACTGTTATGGGTTTGAAATAAGCTAACTCTTCTTGTTGATCAGAATCAGGCGCGTAAAAAGTTACTAATTGATAATCATATTTTTGTGAAGCTATTGACAGTGATTTTTGTTGCCAAACACCAGATGCGCTATCAAATCTTACCGTTTGCCTAAAACTATTAAAAAGGCTTTTAACAACATCTGTATCAGAACTTGATAGATTACTTGTTTGACCATCGTATCCTGTTTGATACCTGCCAAAAGAGCTATTATTTATTGGATAAGCTACTAAATACGGATACGTCCAGCTTCCTGATGCTTGACCCCTGAACTCACCTTTTATAGTTACAGCTGTATTACAAGGAACATATATAACTTGTTTTAAAACTGGATAATACTCGTTTTGACCATTTAAAACAGTCCATACATCTGCACCGTCTTTTCTATAAGCAAAATGACCTCCTTCACTTAAACCTTCTAAACCTTCGTAAAAGTTGTGATTTAAATATTGTATGTTTTGCCATTGCCCTGCACCTCTATCCCAGTTATTTCTACCTTCAGGACCACCGTGTCCCCATAAATCGTTTCCATCAACAGCTCCATACCCGGATGTTTGTAACTCAGCTAAATCGTTTCTAACAGTACCATGTGTATTACCACCACCACGCCACTTTGGAACTATATAAGAGTCTACAAATTTAATATCAGCACTACCAACTCCATTATAAGGCATTGTTCTAAATCCTTCTATATACCATCTTCTAAATTCTTGGCCAGGAGGTGAGTAGTAATGGTAGAAAGGTCTTTGTTCGTGGTTTATAGCTATGTTGTATTTTATTGGACTGTTCTCTCTATTATGGTGAAATAAATAACCATAATCATCAGATCTACTCATGTAGTTGTAAGCAACTTCACAGTAAGGCTCGTATAAACCATCTCCATAGTAACAAGAATATCTGGATTGACTTCCATAGTTACCAACAAACTGATGATCATGATGACTAGACCAGTTCCAATATTGATAATTACCATTATCTATAGATAAACAGTTTCTGTGAACAAAACCATAAGTATGCCTCGTGTTCATACCAGTATAACTTTGCCCTTTGTTGTTACCGTCCCATACTACAGAGTTTTCAAACCTACTTTGAAAGTCTTGTCTTGAATTAGTTGTATACTCATTGTCTCTATATCTACTGTTATAACCAGCTACGAAAACACTAGCTCTATACCACGTTGAATTAGTATTTCCACCCATGTTTTTCCACTCTACATTTTTTAACAGTATTTCTCTAGTACTAGCTCTATTATAATCAGTCCAGTACTCAACTAAACAAAAAGCCCTAACATCTTCGTCCATACCATATATTTGTATAGGTCTTGTTAGTTTTTGTACTAAGCTACCAACTTTTCTTATATTTTCTATAGCAGGACTTACTGTTAAAGTGTTTCCACTTTTACCTGTTATCTCATAAGCGGTGTTGTAATCCCAGTTTGTGTCAGTATCGTTATTAACGTCTACACTTATAAATTCGCCAACAGATAAATCACTAGCATCACTAATAGTTATTGTTGTGTCATTAACAGCTGCAGCTGTAGAAACAGTTGTTGCGTTCCGTCTAACTTTGTGACCAGATAAATGCTTTTTATCAGCACCAGTCTCATAGACATACGTGCCATTAGAAATACTACCTGCATTATTAATGCTAGCGTTAAGTGTTATTGTTTTTGTTGCGTGATTTAATGCGGTTATTGTTCGTACGTTTAATGTACTACCTGTTCCAAATATAAGTTTGTATCCTACCCTGAATATTTTTGTTTCATCTACGACTAATGAAGAACCGCTGGCAGAAGATATTGTTGCCCTAGGACCTACAAACTTTCTTAAATATATTTTATTTGCTGCTGTATCGTGAACCCAAAAACTTTCATCAGATCTAACTCTATAATCTTGATGATCATTACAGTAAACACAAACCCAATCACCTTGTTGAAAATTATTTGAACTAGTAACAGACAAGTAAGCATCTTCTATATCAGTGTTAGCGTTTAATGTGGTTAAAAGCACATTATCGTTACCATCAAATTTCCAAGATGAATATGTTTGATTTTCTATCCATATACCGTGTTGGTCCGAGTTAGTGCCTTCAAACTCAATTCTTATGTTTTCACCTGTTGCAGATAACAAAGCCCCAGAAGAACTAACATCTTCGGTAAAGTCTTGCGTGGAAACTCCATTGCTTTTAGAATAATCAGTAGAACCATTACCGTTTACGGTTATTCTACCATTCATTCTAATTTTACCGTTTGTTGCAAAATGCAAGTTACCTCTAACAGATATATCACCAAAACCAGTACCAGCTCTTTGATCAGAGTTAATAGTAACTTTGTGACCCTGTGAAATAGTAAATGTGTCTCCATCAGCTGGAGTGGAACCTCCCCATGTAGATGAGCTGGTCCAATTACCAGACTGACTACTAGTTAAATTCGCCATCTATTTGCATGTATTTTTCTTCAAGTTCAGTTGTATCTAACGATATTTCAAATGACAATACATCACTATTATCAACAACTGTAGAGTCATTGATAATAGCTGAAATATCATCACTTAAGATCGTTAAAGTAGAATCTGACTTGTTATATTCTACTTTAATTATCATTTAATTGTATTTTATAATTCTTTAATAAGTACTCTAACAGCGTTAGCCGCTAAACCTATATTAGGTGTTACAGTAATAGTGTTAGTTGTTGCTCTAGTGTTTGAAAGCTTTATTTCTTCCCACTGATCAACTTCAGCACCACTATCACCGGTTGATTCGTTGCCATCAAGGTTTGCTACATTAGCATAAAACTGTACGATAACATCTCTTGTTCCTAAGTTGTGAGTAATTGTTGTTGTTGTCCCAGCATCTGTAGCTGAACTTGGGAAACTTGTTTTATACTCTCTAGCAGTAATTCTGTTGTCAATATAAGTAGCGATACTGGTTCCTTGAATTGTAAGACCATCAGTTTCTAATGATCCGTCAATATCAGCGTTACCAGAAACATCTAATGAACCAGCATCTAGTTCGCCGGATAATGTTATGTTTCTAAATCCAGTTACATCTTTATTACTATCAACTACAACTGCTTTACTAGCGTTAACTGTACCAGCTGTTGTACCATCTATTTTTTGTACCTCACCACTAGTTAAATCCGCTAAAGCTTGCGAAGTAGCTAAAGCCATAGTTGCTAATTCAGTTAATTTAGAATTAAGTGGTTGATATAACGAAGCGCTATCTGTACCGTTGATTTTTATAGAAGGAACTGTAATACCGTGAGAGAAATCAAACTCATCATCAGTAGCATCCCATAACATAGTAGCGTTGGTAGAAGCGTTTACAGCATCTTGAATAGTAAGACCAGCGCCGTTTGCAGTACCAGAAGTATCATTACTAGCATGGTAATTTAATGTTATGTTTTTATCTTCAACATCTAGTGTGCCAACGTTAGCAGTAATAGTATCACCTGAAACAACTAAATTACCAGCAATAGTAATAGTATCACCAGAACCACCAATGGTAGCGTTACTTAAATCTTGTGATAACTTTGATTTTAATGTTGATACAGTCATATCAACACCAGTATTAGTATTTGCTCTAGAGTTTGTTAATGTGATAACATCGCCAGATCTAGCAATACTCATACCACTACCAGCAGCTATCTCAATAAAATCAGTTGTACTACCGTTATGTCCTGAACCAGTTAATACAATCTTTTCTCTTGAAGTGGTTGTTCCATCAGCAGCGCTAATTGCGTATTGGTTCTGCGTGTTAGTGTTTGAATCAGACCACGGTACGTTAACTACAAGATTGTCTTGATCATCTGTTTCAACTTGGTATAATCTATTTGCAGTTGTTGTAATTGATTGAGGTGTTTGAGTTGTTCCAGTAGCACCTACGTTTACGTTAAGTGTATTACTACTTAATGATAAACCAGTACCAGCAGCTCTTTGTGTGTTTGTAGATGCAAATGTAAAGTGACCAGTTGTACCATCTTCAGTAATTGTTACGTTAGAACCTTCGATAAGTTCTATTTCACCAGATCTTTGTGATCCTGAAGTTTTACCAACAGTAGTTGCAGCAGCACCAGCAATAGTTAATTGAGTAGCTGAGTTTCTAGTTACAGTAATATTAGCGCCACCTGTAATTGTAATGTCATCATTACTACCAGAGCTAGGATCTAGTCTAAGTATTGGATTATCGTTAGAACCACCATTTTGTGCGACTAGTAAATCGTATGTTGTATTATCGTCGCTAGTGTCTGTTGAAAGTTCCATCCATTGACTACCGTTGTAAAACTTAATAGTGTTTGATCCAGTATCATAAATTATTTTACCTTCTGCCGCACTAGCTACACCAGAAGTCGTCTTATGTAGTATCGCGTTCTGTATCTCCGATACGTTTAATAAGTCTAAGTGATTTAAAAAGGGTATTTTACTCATTTTTTTTTAGTTTAAGTATGCGTAGCCACTTTGAGCAGCTGACAGGTTTATTGTTAAATTATTTTTATCCGTATATGTTACGCCGGCAAAAGCGCCTACATTAGTATATACTTGATTACTACTTGAAAATTTAATACTAACACTTGGAAACTTACCTAAATTATGGTTAATACTCCAAGTTGCTGACGCTAGTGTTTGGTTATGTGTGTATCTTTTATTTGTAGCATATACTTCAATTGAATACTTGGATTCGTTTTGTAAACTACCATTAGATAACGTTGTTTCACCGTAAGGATTAGAAAGCGATATATTATAGAAGTCTGTTTCACCTTCTTGTGATATACTAGTTACTTGGTAAACACCAAACTTATTTATATCTTCTACATCACATATAATCACATGTTCTTTCTCAAGTTCATTTATTCTCTGTAACGCTGAGTTATTTGAATCAAAAGGAAACTTACTAACTCTTATCGTTGTAACAGTAGAAAAGGCAACAGTCTGAGACGTGTTACCTGGTATTATAAATGTTCCGTTTTGTTGGGAACCTAAACCACCATATTGGTGATCATGAAACATAACGGTATATTTACCACTAACGCCTATATCTCTCAAATAGGATGTTATATCCGCAATGGTAAAGTTTTTAGTACTACCGTCAGAATTAGAGCCTAAAAGCTTATCATCTTTACTAATAGTACTATCTATTCCGTATGTACTAATTCTAGCCATTATTTATTTTCTTTTAAATATATTCGTAGCTTTTTCTGTTGTACGTCCGCCGAAATAGGCTAATACAACCGCCATCATGACCTTCTCAAAAGTATCGTTCCATAACGCATTTATTTGAAAGTCAATAGCAGTTACACTATCTAATATTCCAGCTAAAGAAAATATAGTAATACACCAAACTAAAACAAGTGGACGAACGTTTTTAGATAACCATGAGTCGGATATTGAATCTGCTTGCCATCTTTTAGTAACAGACTCTATTTCCTTATTTTGTTGTTCGTATATTAACTGTTGTAGTTTGATCTTGTCTTCAGTGCCAATGTCTGATTTATTAATTTCAGATATAGCTTCCATAGGTGACATAACCCCATTAAGTACTTGACCTAATGCTGGGTTTATCATAGAAGCTGCTCCAAGCAAAACTTTTCCGACACCAGTGTCTTTAAACTTTTTATTACTCATTTATTTTCTGTATTTACAGTTTTTCTTTTTAAATGGTGTACCTTTTGAGTTATCTTGAATTCTTGTTGTATATGGAGCACCTCCATTGTCAAACTCATAAGAACCACTACCACCAGCTAAGTTAGAAGAGTAGTCAGCAACATTAGGACTAACTCTGTTTGCTCTTTTGTTTAATCTATTTGCTTTTTTATAGTTACCTTGTGCACCAGCTAAGTTAGCTTTGTTTTCTAACTTTTCTTTCTTCATTTGCTTTCTAGTTTTAATTTCTGGCATTTTAGAAACATCTGAAGCAGGATTAGAACTTGGTTTGTCAACTTTTGGCTTAGACTCAACTTTTGGCTTAGACTCAACTACTGATGATTTTTTAACTTCACTAACAGGTGCAACACTTTTCTTACTACCATCTCTATTGTAACCTTTGATAGTATCGTCGTATTTCCAACCTCTATTATCGTACTCTTTTCTTCTTGCCTCACTACCAATAGCAAAGTCTTTCATATTAGTATTGTACTTTTTTCTAGGTCCGCTGTCAGTTGGAGTGATGTTAGTTTCTGTTGATGGTGACTCTTCACTACCAAACATACTACCGATTCCAGCCCCTAAACTAACGTTACCTAAAAAATTCAACGCTTTTTTACCAAAACTAGTTTTAGGTACATATTCTACTGCTTTTTTAGCTCCTTTTTGAAATAATTTTTTAGCACCTTGTTTTACAGCTTGCCCAACCGCTGTTCTACCAGCAAGAGCCACAGCACCTCTAGCTAAAACAGGTAGAAATGGACTTGGTGAAGATACGTCTTTCATAGGTACACCCATACCTTTTAATAAAGGTGGTTGACCTGGTGTATTGCACTCAGATCCTTGTATCTTGTGAAATAGGTGGTCTGAGTTTTTATTTAAAATGTTTTGTTTTTTACTCATGATTAATAAGGTTTATTGTTTAATTTAAATGGTGAACCACCATAATGTCTTTGTAATTTCTTTTTCATTGGAGTTCCGTCTCCTGTGTACTCTTCTAAATTTGTAGTATCATCTACATATGTAACGTCAGAACCTTCAGTTTTACCCGTGCCACCACTCATTTCATAGTCGTATTTAATACTACGAGTTTTATTAGGATTAACACCTTGCTCAGCTCCAGCAATAGCTCTGTTCATACCACCACCATACATATCCATATCTCTTTTCTTAGACTCCATTTTTCTGGATAATCTTTTACCTTTAGGACTTTGATCAAATGTAGACTTAATTCTTTCGTTTTTATTAAACATCTCCATTTGCTTGTCATACTGTAAATTAGGTACTTCATTACCTTCTTCATCAGTCACAAACTCTTTAGGCTCAGTCATACCTTGTATATAACCAGCTTTACCTAGTTGTTTCATATACTTTGACTCTCTTCTATCAAAAGCGCCCTCAGATCTATCATATCTATTTCTATTGATTTTATAATCACGTATAGCCATTCTAGTATCTGTAGGTGTAAATGTATCCATTTTATCACCTGGTGTGCCTGGCTTACCTGGAGAAGCTACATCTTCAACTTTATCAGGTGTTTTACTAACAGTAGTAATGTTTTCAGTTTTACCCTCAGCTGTAGGATTATGTGTGCCATATTCTTTCATGTTGAAAGTTTTAGCAGCTTCAACTTCTCTATTTGCGTCTTCTTCGGAATATCCTTTATTTAGAAGATCGTTGTACATCATTTTATAAGTATATGTACCTTTTGTTTCTTTACCCTTTGTTACATCAACAAGCCTGTTGTCGTCTCCTTCTTTAATAAACATTCTTTGTTTATCATTTTTAAAGGGAGATCCACCGCTTCTTAATTTAAAAGGAGTTCCGTTTGGATGTCTTTGCATAGTTGTACGATTTATTTGTTTATTATCCGCCAGATTGATCAGCAACATCTAGGTCAACACTATTTGTGCCAGTTCCTGAAACAGTACTATCATTTGCTAAGTTGTTATCAGGTGTGTCTGCTGTAGACTCTGATTTTAAACCTTCTTGATAAGCTGTTTGATCTGCGGCTAGTTGTTTACCTTTTTTAGTACCTTCTTCAAATCCTTCTGAAAACTCTTCAGCATTACGGCTAATCATATTAGCTGTGTTGGCTCTAAACTTGTTTACATAGTACTTCATTGGGGTACCATCGCTGTTCATCATTGTAGCGTTTACTTTTTCTATAATTGTTTTACTCATTTTATTTCTTTTTTACTTTGTCGCTCTCGTTATACGCTTCAGCTTCCCATGCTAAATCATCGTCACCTTCACGCATTGTTTCTCTTGTATATGTTTTCATGTGGGATCTTGTAGTTGGTTTCCAATAAACATTATGTCTATCATAACCTAATCTACCAGACTTCATTTGATCATGATGTACGTTTTCATGTACAACAGCTTCTTGAAGCTCGTCTTTACCACAGTTTTCAGGATCTATAAAAGTAGTTCCATCTCTATTGGCTTCAGCTTTTATACTGCCTTCTAGGTCTTTAAAAAACACTGGTCTTCCCCACTCTGATAATTCTTCGTGGATACCGAAAAGTTCACCTATAGTTTTTAGTTTAAAAGCCATTATCTATCTTTGTCTTTAATCATACCATCTATAGCTTTATTATAAACTTTATCAGTGTATGATTTATTATTAAAAAATACGTTTCGATCTGAAGTTGGGAGATCCTCTTCCCCTAGTAGAATTCTGTATATACGGGATATAAGTTGAGAACATTTAAATGAGGTTTTGTATATACTATATTTAATTGAAGTGCGGTTGCGGTGTCTCCATACTTCGATCCAACCTTCTCGTCGTAATCGCTCCCATCGGTTCTTGTCCCATGAGTAAGTATAAACACCGTCTATAAAATCATTACGCGTAAATCGCGATTTGCAATCTAAATAGACTAAAAGTTCTAAATCAGCGTCTTTTAACCCGTAAGTTTTACAGGCCCATTTACGTACGAGCCTGTAATACTTAAATAACTGAATATCTCTTATGTCGCTTGCTGTTAATCTCATTCTACTAAAACAACGTCACCTATTTTTATAACTTGATAAACAACGTCATTAAAGCTTATAGCGTGACCAGCGTGTCTATCGTAATGAACAACATCACCTTGCTTCACACCTTCTACAAGATTACCAATAGATATAATTTCTGCTTTTTTATATCTACTTTCAGTGTCAGTTTTTTCTGTTAATATAAGTCCACCTACTTTCTTCGGTTCAACTTTTATTTTCTTTACGATTATATAATAATTAACTGCTTGCATTTGCTATTCTTATATTATTTATTACACAATCTGCGGAAATTATAGTAGAAACTACTGAAACCGCGTTTTTAAGCGCTGTTTTTGTGACCAATAGAGGATCAACGATGCCTGCTTGAACCATATTTACTGTATTTCCACTAATTACATTGTACCCTAGGCCTTTTTTACTAGGAATTTGGTAGTCAATTATACCAGCATTGTACATAATAGTGTTAAATGGAGCTTTTACGGCCTCAAAAAGAATTTTTTCACCGATTTTATCGGTTTTTTCGATTTTTTTTGACGCATTTAGCAAGGCTACGCCACCACCCGGGACTATTCCTTCTTTCAAGGCGGCCTTAACAGCGTAAATTGCATCCTCTACTCGGTCTTTTTTCTCTTTTAACTCAACTTTTGAGTCAGCACCTACTTTTACAACAGCTACAGAGCCATTTAACATAGCTAATCTTTGCTCTAGTCTACGTTTTAAGTACTGGTTTTTCTCTTTTTTGATGAGTTTTTCAACATCTTTAATTCTTTCAGCAACTATATCACCAATATCGTTGGTTGTTAGCACTGTAGTTTTGTCTTCTGTTACACATTTCTTAACTTCACCCAAAACATCTGGCTGTATAAGATCCAAATCATCACCTAATTCTTCATTAATAACCGTTGCACCAGTTAAAAACGCTAAATCTTCAATAGTATCTGCTTTTGTAGGACCAAAACCAGGTGGATCTATATAGTTAACTTTAATATTACCTTTTACTTTGTTCATTAATAATGTAGCTGATACTTGAGCTTCTACATCTGCTACAATAAGTAAAGGTCTTTTGTTCTTTATAACATGTTCTAGTATTGGTTGTATTTTTCTGATGTTAGGTATCGGTGAAGATACTATTAATACAAGTGGATTTTCTAAAACACATCTTTGTTTATCTTTATCTGTAATAAGATGAGGTGACTTTAATCCTGATTCTAACTGTACACCATCAACAACTTCAGCATAGGTTTCATCTGTTTCGCTCTCTTCCATAAGAACTACACCATTTTTACCTACTTTTGTATATGCGTCTGATATTAATTCACCAAGCGCAAGATCATTGTTACAACTAATAGTACTAACATGCGTTAACATATTGTCTTCTACAGCAACACTATTAGCATCTAGTTCTTTTAATACAGTTTCTAAACCAGAGTTAATTCCTTCTTTAATCTCTCTAATACTATAATCTTTGTATTCTGGTTTATTCACCTCTAATAAAAGTGATTCAGCAAGGACGGTAGCCGTAGTGGTACCATCACCTGCTTCTTTCACTGTGTTTTTAGCAGCTTCCTTTATTAAGGTTGCGCCTATGTTCTCAACCGGATCAAGTAAGACTACGCTGTCAGCAACGGTTACGCCATCTTTTGTTATCACCGGTTTCCCGCGAGCGTCCTCGTAGATAACACATCTACCAGAAGCACCAAGAGTAGATTTTACAGCTTTTGCTAATTTCTCTACCCCAACAATAATTTTTGTTTTAGCGTTATCACCAAAGTTTAGATCTTTGACAATCTCGCTAGGATTATTATATTCCATTTAATTAGATTTAGTTGTTGTTTTATTCAAATGTCTTAACTACTTTCGGTCCTTTAACGTAGTCGATCTTCTTATTGTAATGGTCGATGCTGCCATCAATAGCAGTTTCTGCACCCTCAATAGTTTCACGTCTAGTAACGTCGACCCAGGTATCATCTTGGTCTTTGTACTCTGTTTGATAGAAACCGTTAGGTAATTGAACAATGCGCCAATTCTTTTTATCAGCGATGTGTTTCCAGAAGGTTATTTGGTCTTCTGTAACTTTGGTTTGTGGTTGACTAGTCCACGTTTTAGTCGAATAAAAATACGTCATAGTTTTTGGTATTTTAGGTTATTGTAGGCTGCTTTGGTGGACGGAGCCTAGTTACGTCCTTCTTTTTTGGTACCTTTTCCGTAGTTGCCTCTGTTTTCTTTTACACTGACAAACTTACGTTTTTTATGGTCGTAGTCCTTACCTTTAATATCTTTTCCTTCGGCTTTAGCTTTACGTCTTAGCCGCTGATTTTCTGCTTTTTTACGTTTTCTAGCGAATGTCTTTGCAAACGCTAAATCTCTTTTCTTTTTAGCAGCTGCAGCTTTTGGGGATAATTTTTGCTTTGCCATATCACTATAATTACATAATAGAAACCATTTTTAATTAAGTGACACTTGCCTATTACTAGGTATATTATTATAGGCTACTGTCATACTTTTTTCGGTTATTAGATATATTGTGGTATAGGGTTACCCCACCTCTCCTCGCTTTTTGCTTGTAAAGAAAATTGATTTTATTTTAGCGGGCCCCACCTTGATTTCCCCGTTTAGCCCCCGCCTCAGCAGTTTATACATGCTCACCACTATATTACTATATTTATATAATTCTATAATTTATTTCACAAATTCGTTACATACATAATACGACTACATTTGGATAATAATAATGTAAGTAATTCACAAACAAACTTTCAAACTTTATTAGATAATGTGAGTGAGTGCGGAATACTACTAACAACAAAACAAATAGTAAACAAAGTATATACTTTTATTACAAAGCAAATACGAACTATTATGGATAATATAAATGTAAATAAATAATAACTTAAATTTAATAACTATGTCAAATTCAATTACTTCAAAAAGATTTGTTATCAGAAAATCTTTAATCGGTCAAAACACTACAATCAATGTAGAATTCAAAAGTGGTAAAACATTCTCATACAATCATGATAAAGCGTATGAACTAATGAAAGATAACTTATCAAAGTTAAACTGCTGGGAAAAATATAAGTCTTACACTTCAAGTACTTCAATTCCAAAAGTTCTACAAAATGTAGAGTTAGTTTAGCCACTAACAACCTCTTGTGAAGTACAGATTAGCAAGAGGTGGCTAAAGTCGTAGTTGAGCTATCGCCTTAGCGACTATAAACAATGCGAGCATGCGGTAAACTGTCACAATGGTTAATAGTGGTTCGATTCCACTCGTGACAACTAACACTTAAATATATAAAACTATGTCTAAATTTAAATTTCATTACAACAAAGCGTATAACTACTTCACTAATACTCATCCAATTAATATGTTGTTTGATGCAATAGTAGTAGGTTTAGGAACTTTAGCTATTACAGGAATAGTAGGAATTATCTATCATCTAACTGTAAATGGTGCAACTGCTCACTTTGGAATATATTAATATGAGAAAGTTCTTAAATAAATTCAAAAAAGAAATAGATATTGTAACTAGTTTTCTATTCGTAGCACTACTGTTCTATCTATTATATGTATCACTGTGGATATTTTGTCCATGTTAATACAAACTAAATACGAATACTAATGGATAATAATATAAAATAATAATATGAATAAATTTAAATTCACTAACTACGACAGACTTGGCAAAGCGCAAAATGTTATATTAACTACAAACGAAGGCACAAAGGTGTTACACTGGTGGCCTCACACTATGTACTATGACAAACACGAGCAAAAATATGTCTCAATTAAAGAATACTATAAAATAAATAATGAAATCTATGTCTAATAAAAAATACTTCGACGATTTAACATTAGAAGAAATGTTTAAAAATCACGACTTCACTTATCAAATGAGTGATGACAATCGCTACTACGAGCAAGGTCGTAGACAATCAGAACTAATTAATGCTAAACTTAAAGAACGAGGTGGCTGGACTAAAGAACTAGTCGACGAGTGGAATAAGTATGCACCAGGTGATAAACCATGGGAAACTAATGTAGAATATCCAAATATGACTTGGAAAAAGAAATACAGTGACGTATTATGATAGAATTAATAACAGGAGGACTATATATAATAGTATTAATCCTCATTTATAACAGTAAATAATGGGAGCAATGAAAGAACTAGATATTCTAGCTAGTAAATTAGCTAATGAAATGTCTTACGAAATAGATAAAAAAGCTGATTGGCTTTGCGGAGATGTTAAACTTGATGGTGATGACTATCAAGAGATGAAAGAATATGTAATAAACTTAGCGATTAACAAATTATTACAAAAGTAATACGATCGCTACTGGATAATAATATAAAATAATAATATGTCAAAAATATGCAGATGCGGTAACGCTATTCACCCAGTAAGAATAAAGTATAACTATAATACTTGTGTTAGCTGTAGTAATACAGAGTCATATGGCTGTGTACCTATTACTAATCACAAAACAGGTAACAGTATACAAATTATGTCTAAATCACAAGCTGAGGTGATCAGAAAATCCTCAATGCGTAAAGGTTATGGCACATGTCTAAGATAATAAATAATATAATATGAATGACTATCCTTACACTTGGAAACAAGAAAGACAAATGCTTTGCGACTCGTTTGCAAGAGCATTACTAGTAGAGCACAATATTAAAGAAGTGACTACACAAAGACAAGCTAAAAATGGTACGAGAGAATTTGAGTTTCCTGTACCTGCTAGACAAAGCTACTACAACGGTAAACTACAATCTTCAAAAGAAAGACTAAGATTAGCTGTATTTAAAAGTGGTTATGTAAGAAATCAAAACAGTTGTTCGTCTAACTATCAACTAAATAAAACTTATAATCAAGAACAAAGAACTACGTTCTTCGATAGCAGTAGAGGCGGTTTATATACTAGTGTATGGATCGGTAAAGCTAGACAAAAAATATACAGCGAGTTTGCAAGATTAAACTATATGTTAGATTTTTATCTACGTAATTACAAACAAAATACGAATAAAGCTGGATAATATATATGAATATGAAACAACAACCTACAACTATGTCAGAATTATGCGAATACGTAGCGCAAAAGAGGTCAGAGCAAGCACGTAGACATAGGCGTGCAGCTCTCATCGATGGTTATTGTAGTGGGCTTACAGATGCCGAGTACAGTCGTGTGCGAATACCTCAGAAAAAATCCTTTTCTCAGGCACGTAAGTTCACTCACCATCGTATGTGGAAAACACACAGTGAAAAGTATGATTTAAAAACTATAAAACTAAATACACTATGAGTGACTCAGTAAAAGCATATCATGAAATGATGGAAGAAGAAAATAATACACCGCGAGAGCAATGTAAATATATATACGTATTAGACTATGAAGATGGTAAAGTATATAGATATGACATTAGCGCGTTATGTAACGAAGATAATAAGTGGAATCCCCAATGTGAAAGTTGTGAAGCTTTTCTAATTGGTGCAGGACACAGTATAAGTAACATCGAGTGGATGGTTGTAACAAACCTCAACGGTGATGTTGAATTAGGAAATTAAACAGTAAGACAAAGTCTGGAAGCAATTGGAAGGTGCTGCTGTTAGCGGCAGATTGCGAAAGAGAGTATAAACAGAAAAGAGTATAAGACGCATTCCATCGGACCCTCGCATCTCACATTCCAGTTCTCTTCTACTTACTGCAGGGCGTGACATGGTTAGGTTAAAATCAAGGGAGAGTATACTCGCTGGTAAATAGCAACCCCACCAAAGATTTTAACGACGCAGGTTCGATTCCTGCCACGTCCACTTATTGGCGGGGTGGAGCAGTTGGTCAGCTCGTCGGGCTCATAACCCGAAGGTCGGTAGTTCGAATCTACCTCCCGCAACAAACTAAAAACGATAAACCGTGGATAATAATAATGATAAAACATTCAAAATAATACCTAAATATATAGTGTTGGGTATTATACTATTTTTAATAACAGCAAAAATAATAAGTACACTATGAAAAACTACACACTTTATGACCAACTAAAACCAGAGGTCAAACAAGCATTAACCGAAAACCAGTCTAAATACAAGTTTTCTGTTAATAAAATTATTGACAAACTAAAGTCTACTAGATTTTACGGCGATCTAACAATTGACGATATTTCTAGTATACACACATTTTCACACATTGAAACGCTAAGAGTCTCAGCATGGGATTTTAGATATGGCGATCATCTATTTAATACTTACAATGATTAATTATGAGCAAAACTTTACTAACAGACGAAATAGTCAACGAACAATTAGAGCAAGATGGTATCATGGCAGAACCAGATGCGCCTTGGCTTCTAGAATATATCACAACAGAATATGGTGGTGAATTAGACACTACAACTGATTGGTGTGATAATAAGCACAACCTAAAAATATATAGCGAATCAACAGCTGATAGCTATGACATATACTGGTGTACTTATGATGAAAAACCTTATGTATCACAAGATGGTTATTACTATGAAGATCACTCAACTTGGTCAGAACAAGCTATTGATGAATTAGTTAGTGGTAGTGATGTATGGGTAGAACCTCACTTATGGGACGATATGGAGTGGGAGTTCAATCATCAGCTAGAAGCTTGGTGGTCAGATGTATATGATGATAAGTTTAACAATAAAAAAGATGAGTTGTTAGACTCAGGAGATTATTATGAAGAAGACGAAGAATAAACAACAAAAACCTAAATGGTTTAAAGGAATGTGGTACAGTAAGGGTGAAGTAGTAACTAATCCTTATTCAGGTGAAGAGTATGAACTTACTGGTCCTGAATTAAGTATGTATGACTTTATTAAAGGTGCTGAGTTTACAATAGCTACACAGTTTAATGATGATATACTACACCCTGATACTAGTAAATTGCAAGATGATTTATATAAAGCAATTGACTGGTTTAGATCAGAAAACCCTGAAGCTTATATGGTATTACTAGATTAATGCTATACACGCGCCACACCAGTAGCTCAGTTGGATAGAGCATCTGCCTTCTAAGCAGAC
>MDSW01154220.1_pt1 | contig 20904 bp, 16 predicted proteins | sample 811171 | NCBI WGS metagenome assembly MDSW01 (sample SAMN05326641, study PRJNA326480) | marine metagenome | isolation source: seawater | place: Atlantic Ocean: North West | collected 2012 | reverse complement strand
GCGTCGCGCGCGCGTCGGTGAGTGGGACAAACCTCGACGCGCGCGCGCGTCGACGCGCGACGTCCTTCGAGCGCAAAGGCGCGCGCGCGCGCTCGGACGACGAATGATGACGAGCGGCGCGCTCGGCGCGACGCGCGCGGGCGCGCGCGCGAGGGCGCCGTCGGTGGCGACCGCGAAAAGCGCGCGCGAGAGGTTGAGTCAGCAAAGCGCGCGCGCGCGCGTTCCGAGCGCGGGCGGCGTGCGAGCGCGTCCGAGCGCCCTCGCGCGCGACGACGACGAGATGCGACGCGCGTCGGTGGTGGTGACGCGCGAGGGAGGGAGGATGCGGCGCGCGGTGCGCGCGAGCGCGACGAACGCGACGGCGGCGGCGAGCGACGAAGCGAACGCGAACGCGCCGAGCGCGTTCCTCGTCGGCATCGCGTGGTTCTTCGCCCATCAGTTGATCGGAGTCGGGAACGACGTGATCATGAAGTTTACCGGTGCGAATCTCGGCGTGGCGCAGGTGGTGTTTCTGCGATTTTTGTTCGCGACGTTGACGATGGTGCCGGTGATGGCGGCGGGAGGGAAGGAATCGTTCGCGACCGATCGAGTGCCGCTGCACATCGCGCGTTCGGCACTGTTGGCGGGTGGTATATTTTTATACGTTAAAGGTTTGACCATCGCCCCCATCGCGGTGGTGACGACACTGAATTTTACCATTCCGTTGTTCACGCTCGTGCTCGCGCGCGTGTTTTTAAAGGAAAAGGTGGACGCCACGAGATGGATCGGCACTTTGGTCGGTTTCGCGGGCGTCATGGTCGTAATGCAACCGGGAGGAGCCGTGTTCAACCCGATGTGGCTCGTCGTCTTGCTCAGCGCCACCATGTTCGCGTCGTTGGACGTGTTGAACAAAGTCTTCGTCGGCAAAGAAAGCTTTTGGGCGATGATTTTCTACACCGCCTTGTTCACGACGCTCATCGTCGCCTACCCCGCGCTCACGTCCTGGGTACCGCCAACGACGTTGCAGTACGGACTCATGGCGGTTCTCGGCGCCGGGGCGAATGGGTTGCTGTACTGCCTGCTGAAATCCTTCAGCATGGTGGACGCGAGCGCGCTCGCGCCGTTTAGATACACCGAACTCATCCTCTCCGCCACGGTCGGTTTCTTACTGTTCGGCGAAGTCCCGGCCTCGAGCACTTTGCTCGGCGCGTTAATAATCGTCCCGAGCACGCTCTACGTCGTGTGGAAAGAAAACCAAAAGGTTTCCGATTATTAATAAACATTAATAATAAACTCGTGGCGAGGGAGCGAGAGACGATGTTATACAATTTTCTTCAATGCATTACACGCGACGCGCGACCGAAACTCGCGCGAGCGAATGACTCTCAACTCGCGACGCTTAGAAGCAACACCAGCAGTCGAAAGGACAATCTCCGCCCGGTTCGCCGTTCGGTCCCCGTTTCTTCCCGTTCCCGTCGTCGCACTGCCCCGCCTTCATGTCGCTGAAATCCCCGTACGATTTATACACCGGCAAACCGTCCTCATACCTTCGCGGTTTATCTACGGGCGTAAACTCTGGCTTATCTCTCTTCTGTTTCGGTTTCTTCTGTCCCGGGAGCAGCACGCGCACGCGCGGCGCCTCCGCCGCAGCCGCCGCCTCTCGCGCGCCCGAATTCATCTTCACCGCGCGCTTCTTCGCGTCCCCGAACAGCGCGTCGACGTCGAACCCATCGTCATCGTTCGCTTTCGCCCCTTCCTCACCGCTCGCGCGCGCGTCGCGTCCCCGTTTCGCGTCGTCGCGCGCCGCGCCGTCGCCTCGCCCACCGTCGGCGGCGCGCTTCGCCTTCGCCTTCGCCTTCGTCGTCGTCGTCGTCGCCCCGACGCCGCGCGCGGACGCCGCCGGCGTCGCCTTCGACGCGCGCGCGCGCTCGCGCGACGGTTTCGTCATCGCGCGCGGCGCCGCGCGCGCGGTTTTGCGACGTCGACGCGTCGCATCGCGTTCGCCGTCGCACTCGACGACGCGGACGCGCGCGAACGCGTCCGTCCATCGCGCGCGAGGCGCGAGGCGCGCGAACGCGAATCTCCTCTCCCCCGCCGCGCGCGCGCCGCGTCGCGCGCGCGTCGACGCGCGAGCGCGGAGGATAACGACGCGCTGACGTCGGCGACCGGGTGTCGGCGACATGTCGACGACGACCGCGAGCGCGGTGATCGTGAACGTCGCCGCGGCGACGAAGAACGATGGAACGCGCGCGCCGAGCGCGTCCGAGGCGGCGAACGGGGGATCGACGAAGAAGAGCGAGGCGGAGGAGTCGTTTTGGAGGCGACACAAGGAAGACCTGCGACATCTGCTGCCGTACCTGTGGCCGAAGGATCAACCGTTGCTCAAAGTGATGTTCACGGCGAGCGTGATATTTTTGTTCGCGTCCAAAGTGGCGAACGTCGCGTCGCCGATCGCGCTGAAGGCGGCGGTGGATAAGATTGCGAAGGGGGAGAACGGGTACTTGCAGCCGATTTTGATTTACGGCGCGCTGCGGTTCGGGGCGAATTTGTGCGCAGAGCTGAAGGATAATTGCTTCGCGTACGTCGCGGCGCACGCGAGTCGTGGAATATCGCTTCGAGTGTTCACGCACGTCATGGATCTGAGTCTGAGATTTCACATCAATAGAAAGACGGGGGCGGTGATTCGGGCGTGCGCGCGAGGTTCGGAGTCGTTCGCGAACTTGTTGCGATATATTTCGTTTCAGATCGCGCCGATCTTCTTAGAGGTTGGCTTGGTGTGTGCGTATTTGTTTTCGCAATACGAATGGTTCTTTGCCGTCATCACCGTCGGCGTGATCGCGGCGTACATCGGCTTCACCGTTCCGTTTACGGAGTGGCGAAACAAGTTTAGGAGAGAAATGGTTCTTGCGGACGACGCGTTCAACCAGAAGGCGACGGATTCGCTTCTGAATTTCGAAACCATCAAATTGTTTTGCGCTGAGCCGCACATCTCTCACACCTACGACGAAGCCTTGCGCTCGACGCAAAAGGCGACGTTAAAGACGACGCAGTCTCTCGCCGGATTGAACCTCGGTCAAGCGCTCATCATCACCGTCGGTATTACCGCATCTCTCGCTCTGGCGGCCAAGCGAGTCGTGGAGGGAAAGATGACCGTCGGTGACTTTGTTCTAGTGAATACGTACATTTTGCAGCTGTACGTGCCACTGAATTTCCTAGGGACGTATTATCGCATGATAAAGCAGTGCATGGTCGACGTCGAGTCAATGTTCAAACTTCTCAGAGAACACCAAGAAGTGGAAGACTTGCAAGATTCGAAAGTGCTCGTTCTTAAATCTAAAGCTGACGCCAGAGTGGAGTTTGAGAACGTTACTTTTGCGTATAATCCTAACGAGAGGCTTATTCTCAATCGCGTATCGTTCATCGTCGAGCCCGGCACAAAGGTGGCGCTCGTCGGACGATCCGGCGCTGGAAAAAGTACGATAAGCAAACTCATCTACCGCCTTTACGACATACAAGGTGGTGTTATACGTATAGCTGGTCAAGACATCAAGCGATGCACGCAGCGAAGCGTGCGGTTGCACATCGGCATCGTCCCGCAAGACTGCGTCTTGTTCAACGACACCATCGAGTACAACATTGGCTTCGGCAAGCTTGGCACGGGGGAAGTCGCCACGACGGATGAGGTCACGGCGGCTGCGGAGCACGCCCAATTCGATGATTTTGTCAGGCGCCAACCTTTAGGGTACAACACTCTCGTCGGCGAACGAGGTTTGAGGCTCAGCGGCGGCGAGAAGCAACGCGTCGCCATCGCGCGAGCGTTGTTGAAGAATCCACCAATCATGGTCTACGATGAAGCGACATCGAGCTTAGATACGCACACTGAGAAGCAAATCATGGTCGCTATCAACTTTGCGGCGCAAGGAAGAACAAATCTCGTCATCGCGCATCGTCTGAGTACAGTTATGGATAGCGATAACATTCTCGTCTTGAAGGAGGGCGAAATCGTCGAGAGTGGCGATCACGTCACGCTGCACGGGAAACAGCGTGGCTTGTACAGGGATATGTGGGAGCAACAACTTAACTCCAAGAACTCTCGCGAAGATCGAGTGGCGTCAGCGGCGGCTTTGAATGGAGGCGCATCATAGAAGATGTTTAATCAGAATTTTATTCATAAATTCCAACCACGCGCGAACGGCGCGCGCGCGGTGGTCGAGGCGGTCGACATGGACGCATTCGCGTCGGCGCTTCGCGGTTCGTTCGCTCGCGGCGGTCGCGGCGGTCGCGGCGCGTCGACGCGTTTTCGTTCGACGCGTTCTGACGAGTTGGCAGCATTCTTCTAATCTTTCTCGAGCCCCTCCGGGTGAGTCGCGACTGGTCGGGCGCGGAGCGCTCGAAGACGAAGCGCGGTTGCGTGAATGCGGGGTTGTTACAATCGATCGGCGCCGTAAGGGCGCGCGGTGAATTTGATACAGAAGTTGCGAGTACAGGAGTAGAGTTCGAGCGCGCGCGGTGGATGAATCATCTCGATTTCCGCGCAGAGTCGACTTTTTGCGATTTCGCTCGCTTGGCGCTCGGTTTGCTCGGCGTCGGCGGCTTGCGCTTTTGTCCGGCGACGGATGTCTTGAGCATGAGTAGGTTGGCGGCGAGAAGGTTGTCATCATCATCTTGAACGCGCATTTGCTTCGCGCGTGCTTTCGGGACTCCACGCTTGGCGTTGACACGCTGACGCTCGCGGTGAACATCGGAGAAGGCATCCGATTCCGTGCGAAGCTGCGGATGGGGATTGTTCGCCGTCTCGGCGACTACGTCGTGCCGCGCCCATCCTTCGATCGGTTCCTGAGTGATGCGTAAGCGCATGCCCCCAACGATGGTTTCAGTGATGGTTCCCGACGCTCCGTGCGGAGAAATCGGGACCGGGAGGTAGTACACGGTGGGACTGACGAAGCGCTGCGCGGCTACAGGCGGCATGTTGTGAACCTGCGATTGCGGCAGTGACATCGTCAAGGGCGATCCGCTAGGGACGTATGTGTCGGTCGTCACCACGTGTTCTCTGTACGGTCGCGCAGCGTCAATGGTGGCGCGTTCGTGAAATCGGTCGTAAAACTCTCGCAGTTGCGCTCGGCCGTTGTCGAAGAGCGGCGAGTCGACTGTCCGTTTGCGCGGGGTCTCAATGTGACGCTGTTCGATGCCACCGATTTCACCGATCGTAAGCACTGGCGCACCCAACTCGACTTCTGCGTTCGTTGCGTTGCGCGGTTGATCCCAGAATGGCGTGCCCAAAACGGGCTTGATGACGGGCAAACTGGATGGAAGTTTGCTGTGCAATCCATTTTCTGGGATGAACGCTTCGCCCAACTCTTCGTCTTCGTCTTCGTCTTCGTCTCCGTCTCCGTCTCCGTCTCCGTCTTCTTCAGCGTCTTCCTCGTCTTCGTCTTCCTCTTGCGCTTCCAGAGCCTCAGCGGCGGCGGCGGCGGCGGCGGCGTTCGACGGATCGCTCGTTCGATCCGAGGATCCACCGTGAGCCCGGTTCTTTCGCTTCTTCGGCGATGGTGTTCGCATTCTCGGCGGTGTGCTCGGTCGCACAACGCGCTCCGAATCGAGCGTAGACGGTGACGTCGCACCCTTCGTGCTCTTGCGCAGCTCGCTGAGATGACCATTTGAGCCTATTGGAAACCTGAAAACGCGCAAGCATCCGTACGCCGCCTCTTCGGTCAAGTTGAAAACGAGCTCCACGCCGGCGGCAGCGCACAACGGAAGTATGTGCTTCGGCCCATGTCTATTCCAGCGTAGCGGCACTACTTGCACCGTCGTGAGCGTCCAGCCACTCACGTCTAAGTAATGCGACATGACCTTGACGCGAACAAATTTCTCGACTTTCTCTCCGTTGGCTTCGTCGCGCAACGCGCTAGAAATCGCCGCCTTTGTCGGCGCCGTCAAGGACTTTGATGATATGTCTAACAACGAGCCCGGCTTGCACGATCCAACCAATTGCTTGTTCGTGTACCATTCCTTACCTCCGCGCGTGTTGAGATGTAAACCCACGATGACGTTTCCAGGCTGGTACAGCGTGTTGTTTTCAAACGGCTTGTTTTTCGCTCGACCGCGCGGATCAAGCGATACGCGCCTGGTCTCTGACTTCGCACGTAACGCTTGCTTCTTCGTCTTTGATCCCGCGCCACCACCACTCGTCGACGGCAGCGGCTGTTCGCCTCTGCCTCGCTTCGCGCCGCTCGCCGTCGTCTTGTAACCGTTTCCATTCGCACCCGCGAGACCGGCGCCGCCACCATCGTTTTTACCGCCATCGCGCCCATTCGGCGCGCCCTCCACCGCTTCCAGCTCGCCCGCCTCGTTCAAGTACTTGAAACTTTCCGACCGAACCAACTTTCTCGGCGGCGGTTTCTTCTTCGTCTCCGTCTTCGTTCTCTTCCCTCGCTCATTCGCGCTCGCGTTCGCCTCTCCTCCGCCGCCGTTCCCCCCCTTCCCAGCGCGTCGATTCATCCCTCGAAGCATCGCCACCGCCGCCTCCGGAGAGAACGCCAATCGCGTCCTCGCGCTCACCGCGCCCGTCCTCGTGCTCCTCGGTTTTCCCTTTCGCGACCGTTTCGCCGGCGACGGCGACCGCGTCCGTCCCTCGCCGCGCTCCCGCGCCTCCGCCGCGATCCGCGCTTGCGTCGGCGACGCTCGCACCGCCTCGCTCGTCCCTCGCGCGCTCGTCGGCGCGCGCGTGAACCGCATCGTCGCCGCGCTTCCGAACGCCAGGTCTTCGCGCGCGTCGCGCGTCGCGCGCGCGACGTCGCGCGCGACGTCGCGCGCGAGCATCGCGACGCGCGCGACGCGCGCGACGCCTTCCCGCGCGCGTTCGAGCGCTCGAGCGCGCGCGGCGCGTTCGCGCGCGTTCGCGCGCGGCGTAATTGCGACGACGACAATCGCGCCAATCCCGATCCTCGGCCGAACGACGGCGGCGAGCCCAGCCCTGGGGGGCCGAGGGCGAGCGAAAGCGACGCGGACGAGCGCGACGAGCGCGGGGAGACCGACGCGTGAGATTGAGAAACGCAGACTATGAATCGAGTGGGATGGCGTCGACGACGCGAGACGAACGCGATCGTCGCGATCGTCGCGGCGGAGACGCGAAGGCGTCACGCGAAGGCGGCGGCGGAGACGCGAAGCCGAAGCGGCGGTCGCGAAGCGCGGACGACGTCCGCGGAATCGAGAGATACGGCGAGGAAGGCGTCCAGCACGGGCTGAGGAATGTTTTTGTCCACGGCGATGCGCTGCTTGACGAGCTTGAGGGAGCCGTCGGAGGCGGTGCGAAGGGATTGCGTCGTCTCGAGGGCGACGCACGCCCACGGTCGTAAAGAATCCGACGCCTCGGTCGCCCGTCGCGCGGAACGAGCGTTCGATGCGTTCGTTTCGTCGGCGAAGCAGTGTTTGACGATGACGAACACGTCGACGCACCGAATGGTGACGATATCTCTCGTGACTTCGACGACGATCGGCGTGCCGATCGATGAATTTTCGGCAACAATCTTCTTCGTCTTTCCCGGATCCACGAGAGAGACGCTAAACTCGGGCGGCGGGCCGAACAAGTTGTGAACGAAATCCAGCCCATCGCCACTGCGCATCGTTCGAGATGCGACAAACATGACACGCGCGGCCCCTTTCACGCACGCCTCACGCTTTTCATCCGCGGATACGTTGTGCACGTTGCACGTCGAGCAGTCTTGAAGCGCGGCTTCGATTTCGGCGCACGCGCGCATAAAGTGCACGCGAAACGGTCCCGTGGATACGTAGGACTCCTTCCACGCGTCGTCGGAAATATTCTTAAACCCAGCTGCATTTCCACTCGACGCTCCACCGTGCCGGTTGGAAAATCGTAGCACGAATCCCTCCTCTCTCTGCCAATCCTTCATCATTTGACCGCCGCTGTCGACGTTTTTGGAGGACTTTTTAGCTGGTTGAGAAAAAGTCGGCGCATCGACGAGTGCTTCTCGCATCCATCGCGTCGTGAGAAGAGCGCACACGTCGTTGGACGTTTCAGCCGCGCGAAGGGCTTGAATTGCGTGTTCAAGCGTGTGCTTGAGCTTCGTCACGTCGCTCGGTGGTCGCGCGGAGCGCTCGAGTTCCGCGGTCTCTTTCGCCAACTTCTCTGTCTCTGTCTCGCGCACGAGTTGAACCTTGAATGAGCTCTTGTGAACGCCGTTCGCGAACGCAGGGAGCTTTGTTCCCAAGAACGAGTACAAATAGTCTTTAAATCCTTCGTGGTCCGGCGCGGAACCGGTTTCTCGTCGCTGATGCTGCGCGTGCAAACGCCACATCTCCGTCCATTTATCGAATCGTTTATTCACCATGTCTTCGACCGCGTCGTCGTTCACCACCTTACGATCGCTCAGTAACTCGTACGCGCGCAGCAAAAGCCTCGGTTTGATTATGCTCTTCAAGTTTTCCTCGGGCTCGAGCTTTTCCAACAACTCGTCGCGCCACTCGTCGATCACGCGCCCGCGTTCAGACGCCCTATTCTTCGTCGCGGCGACGCTATGAAACACATCCATGCGCCGATCATCCACGTCTGCGTGCGCCGGACTCTCGGGATTACTCGCGCTGAACTCGATCCCTCTCCATCCCGCCGCGAGGCTCGCCTCAAAGTCGCTCAGCCGCAACTCGAGCTCGTGCAACACCTCCGAGATCGTCACCGCTCGTCCCTCCTCGCACGCCCACGCGATCGTCCCCTCGCACAACCTCTCGATATCCCTCAACGTCGCCTCATCGACGCGTCGTCCGACGTCTCGCAGCGCTCGGTGCGCCAACACCTTCGCCGCCGGCGCCGCGCACGCGCGCACCGCCTCGCCGACGCTCATCTTCCTCGTCAGGCATCCCGCCACCCCGCGCACGCAGCGCGCCGCCCGCGACGTTCCATCGTTCCCGCCCGCCGTCGACGCGCGCGCGGCGCCCATCGCGCGCGCGAGATCGTCCGTCAGCGCGTCCACGTCCATCGCCTCCCGGCCGCCTCGCTAACCACCGCGCGCCGATCGATCGCGCTTCTTCGCCGCGCGCGTCCGCGATCGCGTCGCGACGCCGGCGCGCGCGCGATCGCGATCGCGACGACCCGTTCGTCCGCGCGCGGATCGCGCGCGCGCGCGCGTCGCGGTGCGCGGCGCGCGACGGGTCGACCGACCGCGGACGACGCGTGTGTTCCGTGTGTATAATTCGAGGAGTCCCCGGTTTCGCCGTTCGTGACTCGCGAACGACCCCCACGAGACCCGCGCGGACGGGAAAGATACGATGGCGACGACACGCGCGAGCGCCACTGATCCACGCGGTGCGTCGAGCGACGACGAAGAAGCGACGCGCGCGCGCGACGCGCGAACGATCGCGGCGAGACGCGCGCGAACGACGCGAGCGAACGCGCGAAAAACGACGCGGGTGGACGCGATGCGGACGATCGATCGGGCGTGACGTTGGCGCGGGCGAAAGATTGATTGATTGGATTGCGGCGAGACGCGGTCGCGGATGGAGGCGAAAAACGACTGACGATGCGCGCGCGATGGCGAACGAATGATAGATAAAGCCGACGACGATGCTTGCGACGAGAATCACGGCGAAGGCGCCGACGACGACGCGAATGACGATGAAGTCTCGCGCGGCGCGACCCGCGAGATTCGTGGCGCGCAGAGCCGCGGCGGACGACTTGCAAGACAAGTTGAGAGAAGTCACGGACACGCTCTCGGAGAAGTGGGAGGAGTCGGATGAAAAGCCGGCGATCGTGACGCTCAGTGTGTACGGGTTCGTCGGTCTCGTCGCGGCGAACGGTACGCTTCGCGCGGTGGACTCGTTGCCGCTCATTCCGGACCTTCTCGAACTCGTCGGGATCCTCTTCTCGGGTTTCTTCGTGTACCAGAACCTCCTCTACAAGCCCGACCGCGCGGCGTTGAAGGAGACCGTCACTAAGACCTTGAACAAGATTTTGTAATCTTCGAGAATCAGCCACCGTAACGACTTAAGCGCGTTCGCAGAGACGCCGACCGGGACCTCGGAGTTTATTATGTTTAGCTAAAAATGCGTCTTCGACATTAAAACAAACGTGACTAACCAGCGATTGCGAACGACAAAGAAGCTTACGCTTGCTTCGTCGTACCGAAAACCTTCGCCTTCTCTTCGGAGGTTTGGAAGCGACCGTGACCGAACTTGGACGAGGTGTCGATGAACTTGAGCGTAATCTTCTCCGTGGCGACGCGACGCGTTTGCTTGAAGAGAGATTGACGCATCGTGATCAAGCGCTTGCGCGGGCCGACGACACCACCCTTGATCATGACGTAGTCGTGCTTGACGATACCGTAGTGCGCGAAGCCACCCATCGGGGTGATTTCCTTCTCCGTCGGGTCGTGGAACGTACTCGCACCGAAGCTGTCTTGACCAGCCTTGCCGATCTTGTACACCTTCTTGTTGATTTCCGTACGGTGATGGTAACCGTGTTGACCCGCACGGGCAACCGTGTAGGAAACACGCGACGGGTGCCACGCACCGATGCAACCAACCTTACGCAAACCTCTGTGGGTCTTGCGCGGAAGTCGGGTGACGCCCCAACGGGTGACGACGCCTTCGTAACCCTTACCCTTCGTGACGCCGATGAGATCAATCATTTCGTCTTGCTGGAACACGGTGTCGACCGGCACAGCCTTTTCGAAGAGAGCGTAGCCAAAGTCAACCTTGGCGGCGACGTCACCACCGTTAACTTGAATCTCCATAATGTGAGCCTTCTTTTGCTTCAAGCCTGAAACCTTGCGCACTTGCGTGTGCGCGATGACGCGAATGACGTCACAAGACTTCTTGAGCTCGTCCAAGTCCTTGTCGATGGAACCGTTGGTGTAGTTCTTCGTGTACTTGGTGAACGCCTTCTTCTTGGACTTGAACCAGTTCTTGTAGAATCGACGGCGGACTTCATCGTTCAAGTGTTCGGCCCACACCGTCTTCTTCCCGCGCAAGCCCTTCGGCGTGCGCACGTAACCGACGAGGCCAACCACGATGAGTTCCGGGCACTCGATGATCGTCACCGATTCGCACGTTTCCTTCTTGTGCATCTTCGAGCCGGGCTTATCGACATCGCGAACGATGTGCGTCATGCCAGCCTTGAAGCCCATGAACGCGGTGAGGTGCGGCGGCTTGCTCGCGTCATCCTTCGGGAACGACTTGACCTTACCCCGGCTGCGCTTCGAGCGCTTCTTCGGCAAGAAACCGAGGTTACCGTAACGCGGGTCTATATTTCACACACAACACGTCTTCGTCAGTCATCGTTCGCGTCGCATCACCGAGTCGAGTCGCGCGAGGTCACCTTCGCCGCTAGGGCTTTGCGCGATCGCGTCCCGAGATCATCGTGCCGCGCCTCGCGTCGCCACGTACGTTCAAACTTGCGATGAGACACTGTGAATGATGAAAACGAAACGCGCGCGTCGATCGTCAGTCTCTTGTTCGCGCGCTCGCGCTCGCGCGAGAGGTTTCACGCGCGATGCGCGATCGCGGCGCGCTCGGGGTTTGGCCCGGTGCGTCGCGGCGGTCGGTGCGTCGGTCGCGCCACGCGTCGCTTCACGAGCGCGCGCGAGGCGACGCGAATGGTTCGATTGCGTTCGCGCGCGCGCGTCGGCGGTCGTGACGTACTCTTCTCTCGCGTGCGTCGTGAAAAGGCGGATGCGAGCGCGCGGGAGGCGACCCCGTCCCGCGAGGTCCGTTTTTACCATCACTTGGCGAAAAACGCGGCTCGACCATGATTTGGCGAAATCTCTCGAGGCGAAAGGCTCGCCGCTACAACCGCTACAAGCTACAACGAAGGGCTACGGCGCTAAGAGCGCGAGGGTCGACCATCGTCGGCGTCGACGCGTAAACGGGCGAGAGTTTCGCGAAGAGCGTCGGCGCGAGGACGCCAGGACGGATCGATGCGGACGTCGCCGAGCGCGCGCGCGGCGGAGAGCGCGGATTCGCGAGCGTCGGCGGCGGCTCGAGCGCGCTCGGCGCGAGCCTGAGCGGCGGCGGCGCGACGCTCGAGAAGGTTTCTTGCGCGACGTTCGCGGTCGAGATCGAGCGCGCGCTGAACCTCGAGCTCGCGCTCGCGGACCTCGAGCTCGCGCTCTCGCCGGCGTTTGGCGCGCTCGAGTTCCAGGAGCGCGTCGGCTTCCATTTGCGCGCGAGCGTCGAGGATGCGGCGCGCCGCGGCTTCGGCCTCGAGCTCAGCGCGCGTTTTTGTCTTCTTCGTTTTCAGTTTCGCGCTCGCTGCATCGGTCTTGGGCTTTTTCTTTTTCGGTTTCGGATCCTCCTTCGCGCGCTCGGCGACCAGCGCCTTGCCGTGGAATTCCCGTCCGTGCAGAGCCTCGATCACGCCTCGCATGCCATCGCCGTCCGCGCACTCGATGAACATGTACCCCATGTGCGACCCTCCTCGCACGGGCACGCGCACGTTCTTGACGCCCGGTAATCCCGAAGCCAACGCTTTGACGTCCGCCGCCGCCGACGACTTTGAGACGCCGGACACGTACGCCGTCCGAAGCGCCTCACCCGCGCGTTCACCACCGTTCGACGTCGTCGCCGCGCTCGATGACGTTTGACGCGCGTCCTCGTCCTCGTCTTCGTCCTCGTCCTCGTCCTCGTCCTCGTGGACTTCGTCTTCGTCGTCTTCGTCGTCCCAGCGCGCGCGCGTCACCCGCCCAATCTCCCCGCTCTTCAGCCGCACCTTGATCCCGTCCGCGTGAAAGCTCGAGTTCGTCACGAAATCTGAAATCTCTCCCACCGCCGTCGCCGCGTCGCCCGCGCTCGCGCCCGGTCGACGCACGAGACGCACCTCCACGACGTCACCGAGCGCGAGCGCGTCGCGACGCCGCCCGAACCGCGCGTCGTCGTCGACCGCGGGCGCGCGCGAGGCGCGGACGCTCGCGCGCGCGAGGCGCGCGCGCGCGCGAGGCGCGACCAGCGCGCGCGGCGGCGCGCGGCGCGCGGCGAGCGCCATGTTGTGACGGCGCGGCGGCCGCGGCGGCTGCGCTGCGCTGCAAACTACTAATACAAAACTACGCGAGCGCGATGCGATAAATAGCGATGCGCTGATCGGGAAATAACGATTCGAACGGCGGTGGGCTCGGCGGTGGACTCGGGGCGCCGCGCGGGCGAACCTCTTCGCACGTCAACCCGTTCGCCGAGACGTTCGCGAAAAAATCCAAATCCATCCCGTCGTATCTGTGCTTGGTGTGCGCGTAATAAAACACCGCACCCGACCGCGCGCGCGAGAGCAACGCCTTGACGACGCGCGGAAGCGCGACGACACCGGCGTCGTCGTACACTAAATCCGCGCCGAGCACGACGTCGACGTCGGCGAGTTCGGGCGAATCCGCCGTGAGCGGCGTCTCGTCCTCCGTCCTCGCCGAGCCCCTCGCGTCCGCGTTCGCGCCTTCCTCGCCGTCGCCCGCGTCGCCCGCGTCGCTCGCCGCCGCGTCGGACGAAAACGCGTTCCATCCGACGAACGTATTCCAATTTAACGCTCGACACCGCGCGCGCGCGCCGTCGTCGCCCTCGATCCGTCCCCACGCCGCGTTCGCCCGCGCGCGCGCCTCGAGCCATCGCAGCGCGCCGCCTTCCGTCGTCTCCGTCATCGTCACTCGCACGTCGCGCGCGCCGCGCGCGCGCAGCACCGCGAGGCCGAGCCAACCGTTACCGCTGCCGAGTTCGAGCACCTCGCGCGCGCGCCGCAGCGCGTCGCTCGCGTCGAGAAACGCCGCGAGCGCGCGCGCGGCGGGCCACGTCAGCTGCCCCGTCGTGTTCGCCGTCGTCCGGCGCGCGTACTCGAACGCGTCGCCCTCGACGAAGGCGTCCGACGACGCGCCCGTCGTCGAGCGACCGCGTCGCGCGTCGCCGTCGTCTGGAGCGCGCGTCGTCATTCGTCGACGCGTCGACGAATGACGCGCGCGAGCGACGACGGCGACGAGGACGGCGACAGCGACGCGCGGCGCGCGCGCGCGACGACGGGCGCGTGCGTGGACGCGTTCGTCGTGTGCGGGTTGCCGCCGAACCCGCGCGCGATGCGGCGCGCGCGCGCGCGAGGGGGCGGGACGTCGAGCAACGGTATCGCGAGCGGAACGGCGACGGCGACGACGGCGGCGGCGACGGCGGACGCGCGCGAGTGGACGCGGACGGTGTATCACGCCGGCGTGCTCGATGAGTGCCCGCGGGCGAGCGCGCGGTACCCGGCGCAGTTGGCGACGCTGGCGCTGCCGCGAGGCGTCGACGCGTACGGCGACGACGAACGCGCGGACGACGAACATCCGACTCGGTACCCGACGATACTGACGGATGAAAACGGGGATAGGATATACGTCGCGTGCGTGTCGTTCGTGGCGGCGACGCCGGAGCGGAGCCTGAGGACGATGAGCGGGGAGACGGCGGGGGCGACGCGCGCGCGGGCGTGCGTGTGTTTGGTGTCGCGAATGCCGTGCCTGGACGCGTGGATGGAGGCGTTGGAGCACGTGTTCGAGGCTTACTTTAGAAAGCCAGGGCGAGGGCACCTACCGGTTCTGTCCGTGATCGCGGAGATGGTGGTGGATAGGTTGATGTGGCGACGCGATCGCGCGGTTTTGTTTCCAATCGGCGGCGCGTTGGTGACGGTGCCGCCGCGGGGGGCGGCGGATCACGGCGCGCGCGAGGCGTTTGCGGACGGTAAAGAGCCGCTGATGCGGTGTTTGCCCGTGCGAACTGTGTTCAAGTGTGTCGCGGCGATCGCGTGCGAGCGTCGGTTGCTGTTGCGAAGCAAGCAGGTGAGCTTGTTGGTCAAGTGCGCCGAAGCCCTGCGCGGGCTCGCGCATCCGCTCGTGTGGAGACACGTGTACATTCCCTGCTTGCCGATTTCAATGGTTGATTACTTGGATGCGCCCATGCCGTTTATCATGGGAGCCACGCACGACGTCGACGTGGATGAACGCGCGCTCGAGGGTGTTACGGTGGTAGATTTAGACACGGGATCGATGCGAGACGGCGGCGAGCAAATTCTCCTGCCTCAAGAGAGCATGTTGCGAGATTTCATCGAACGCGTGCGAAAGATAATCAAGCCTGGTATCGTTGATACGGACGAGCTCGATGCGAGCATGTTCGTCAACTGGGATGCGGACGTCAACATGCGTGTGACTGCGGTTTTCACCGATTTTTGGTACGAGTTACTTCAGCTCGATTCTCTTCATCGTTACGTCGTGCAGGACGCCAGCGGGGCGGCGCAACTCAAGAAACACGATTATAGGCACGAAATCAGTCGTTGGCGCGGTGCGTTCACGGATCAGATTTTGGAAACAAATGCGTTCTTGTCCTTGCTAGACGACGCTTCGTCGCTGTCCAGGCTTGGAAAATCTGTAGCAGGAGACATCGGCAGGAAGAGACGCGCGAAATTTCGTTCGACACAGCTGACAGGCGACTCGTTGGTTTTACCCGCTTCTATCGAGTCTCGGTCGACGGACTCGCTTTTGATACCGCGTCTTCATATTTCGAATTTCGATGACGCCCAGCAAAGCGCAAAGTCTATGCGCTCGCTTTCGATTTATCAAAAGATCGAGGCAAAGTTTATGGACTCTTCTCCTTCGCTCGGCGGCGAAAACGTCGACAAATTCAACGATGTTCCCGTCCGAGATGCTCGGTCGTCAACCAATTCGACGCTAAAGCGAGCAACATGGGGATGGTTAAAAGATAGAGTGCGACGTCGAATGGGGTCCGACGCGTTGCCCGAAGAACGCGCCCTAGCAAAAGCGATACAAGTCGCCGAGAACGCTGACAAGGCGGTCAACTTTGACTGGTATTACAACACGCTGACAAAGAAAGATGCGGCATCATTGGCTGACTACATCCGTTCGCACCGTGATGATTTGGATGTGCTTGACGACGATGAGGCGATCGATACGGTCGAGGTCCCGCAAGATTTGCAGCCATCCAATGACGATGACGACGTCGACGAGGCGACGGCGCTCGTGTATCCAATTTTCACCAATCACGACGACGTCGTGGCGGCCGCCTTGGCGGAGCACGCCGCAACTCTCAACTACATCGCTCTTCTCACTGGTGTCAAAAGGCATTTGATCTCCGGTACCAGGCGTTTCAATATTGTTTCAATCGCGATCAGCGCAGCCGTTCTGCGCGCCGATGCTGCCGGCGATGCCACGTCGCTGGCGCACGCCATCCGCATCGTACGCACTTATCAGCCTTCGAATACCCGCACGCTTTGGTTAAAGGGAGCCGCACGATGGGATGCTGTCAATCTTTGGTGCGGTTTATTTGCCGTCAATACAGACGTCGCATGGTTACACGGTACCGACGCCGAAACCAGGACAAGTGATCTGGTTCGGTGCTTTGCCCTCGTCGGACTGACTTCGGACCAATCCTCTGCGTTATTGAACGAAGTCATGGTGAGATTTGATTTTGAGAAAATGTGTTCCGTTGAAGTCGACGTTAGTGTTGGCAGAGCTCTGTCGGCGTCGGCGTACTCCACGATTTCATTCGAGTCTTGGGTGGAAAAGTTGCGACAATCGAGCGCATTCCACTTTGGCGCAAACGACAGAGCCTTACATTCGTACGCACCCGTGCAAGATTGTTGTCCTTCGGACGTTATTGAAGCACAGATATGGGATCGATCAGCCATTACGGCGATGACTGTGCAGTCTGGTGTTGTCTCGTCCTTGGTGGCTCTTGGAAGTGGCCGAGGTGACGTCGCTTTCTTCGCTCCGGATTCAGGCGTCACCACGCGTTCGCACAGTCCGCAAATTCACGCATCACCGCTCTCTGCGCTGACGTTTATACCGCGTAGCGCGCATGCGTTCTGCGGTCGCCGTGATGGGGTGATTGAGACGTGGGATTCGGTGACGGGCACGCGTATATCCATCGTTCCGGACGCGCACAGAGGAGAAACCGTATCCTTCGTGTCTCCGGTGGTGAATCAAGTAATATCGTCTGCGCCGCTCACCGCATCGGCGGGAAACGATGGCACCGTGAAACTCTGGGACGCTAGACAAAGCGATGCAACGCGTGCAGTGAGCGTGATTAAAGGCCACGTTGGTGGCGTCACTGCCTTTGCCACTCGCGACGCGCGCGGCGGTGCCGTCGGCAGCATTCTCACTGGCGATGCCGCGGGCGTGGTGCGCGCTTGGGATCCTCGTTACGCCACAGCAGGGCCAGTGTCGCTGGCACACGCGCATCAAGGCAGAGTGACGTATTTGGCACCTTTGCGAGGGTCAGACTCTACCGCCAGCGCGGGTGCGGACGGTTTAGTGCGAGTGTTGCGTCTCGATGGCGACACCGGGGGCGACATTCGTCTGAGCGGGCACTTGGGTGACGTCACCTCGCTCTGCGTACTTCAGGACGAAACTCGTGGTCGTGAGCCCGTGGGTATAATCGCATCTGGTTCCAGCGACGGCGAGCTGTGCCTTTGGTCCGGGGGCGAACTCGTGAACGATGTTCGTCAGGCGTGGCGCTGCGTGAGCAAGTCTCGAGCGCACGTCGGAGCGGTGACGTGCCTGACGACCGAGGGGAGTGGAAGACCGAAACGGACGAATTCTGTGAATGCGGGAAGCTCCGGTAAGGGAGTCAGAGACATGGAGATGAAGCCATTACTCTCAGCATCTACAGACTGTTCATTTGCGTGCTGGAACCTCTCCACAGCGCGTCTACAAGGACGCCGCTCGAGCTGGTCGCCTGTCGCAATGTGCGCGCCACCTCTGAAGCGCTCCACTAGCGCGCTGTGCTCCGTGATTGAAGTATCTCGAAACAGATATATCTACGGTGATCGATTCGGCATGCTCTCTTGCGTCGCGCTTCCGACGCCCGCGGCTTAGGCCGCGTCAACCAAAATATTTTGGTCAACCAAAATATCTCTAGCCCGTAGGGCGTTGTCACTGTGAGAGAGCGCCAGCAACAACATACGCACGCGCGCGATGAACGAATTCGAGCGTCAGCGCGAGGCGCGCATCGCGCGCAATAAATCTATCCTCGAGCGTCTGATCGCGTCAAATCCCGCGCACGCCGCGCTCCACGCCGAGCGCCCGACGCCGGCAAAGCCTCGCGGCCCTCGTCCCAAGCAACCCACAAACGAGGCTGATTTACGTCGCTCAGGGCGCGTCCGTCGGCTCCCAGCCCCGGTTTACACGACCTTCGACGTCAACGATGATCTCGGCGACGGTGTTTCGGCGCGAAAGCGCGCGAAGATGACGCAAACGTCCTCGAGTGCGACGACGAAGAAATATTTCTCTTCGAGCAAACGCGAGGCGCCGAGCGCGAACTCCCTGCGTGCGTTGAACGCAAATCTCTGGGATGTGTACGCAAATTATCTAGGTGAACCGATCCATCCACCTGAGAGCGACCGGGGGGCGTTGAAGGCGGCGGTAGTTCACGCGTTGAGTCCGGTGAGCAATCCAAAATTTTCCAAGATGAGTGGAATACAAGAATGGAAAAATTGCGTCGCGCTATACGTGAACGTCGGAGACAAGCACGGGAACGCGTATGATAACGTCTTCACTCGCGCGGGGTCGCGAATCACGTGGTTCGCGCAACCGAGACAAGATGAGGATTCACCCGTCATCAAGTCGATTATGAAGACGTCGACGCTAGAAGAGGAGAGCGTGGAAGACGCCATGACACGCGCAGAGAACGGCGAAGAAGCGGCACCAAAATACGTAGACTGGCCTTTACATCTTTTTTGTCGCATGGAAGGGTGCGAGTACGTCTATTGCGGTAGGTTGAAGATGGTGGATGTCGACACGAAGAAGCGTCCCATGAAATTTACGATGAGACTCGTCGACGCGCCGCTACTGAGAGGAAGCGAACACTTCTTAGGTTTGGTCGATCTCGCAGACGCCGACGCGACCTCTTCCTAGGCTTAGTCCATGCGTGGATATCGGCGCACGTTTTTAGCTATAAGTAGTAGATAATCATCACAATCTCTCAACTCGCGGACCATCTGGCGACGCCACTCACGCTCGCTTTCCTAGACTAGAGCCCGCTCCGTGCGGGCTCACTCGCTAATTCCGCGGCCTTGGTCATCGGAGTGTTGCTTCGCGTGTGATCCAAAATTTCTTTCACGCGGGCAAGCTGCGAGCGCAATGCCGACGTGGATTGCACCAATGTTTCTACATCATCGTCCAACAAGCTGCCCGTTTCCTCCAGTTTTCGCATCTTGTTCCCGATCGCCTTAAGTTCTTGCAGTGAAACTGAAAACTCCGTGTGTGACACCAGGTCATAAGTCTCAACTAATTCTTCTAGCTCCTCCTTCATGTCTTCTATTTTGCTGAAACGATAATCCACCGTGCGAGCAAGTATCGTGACCTCCTCCTGTGAAGACGTTGGCGCCATCTGCAGAACGTCGTCGAGCAATTTGCGAACGACGCCAACTTCGCGGATGATGGCGTTCTGAATCGCGCTGATGTGATCGCTCAAAGCGCTGACCACTTGTGAGTATGCGTACATCTCTTTGAGCAGCAGCTCTGAATGATCTTTGATGTTCAGCCTGACAACTTTGCGATGCTCCTTCGCCTTGAACGCGAGCCACTGCTGCGTGAAGTTGGCGCCGATGACAGAAATCGGGAGCGCGGTGATCACCACGGAACCTAACATCGTGATCGCCGCGACAGATTTACCCCAAATCGTCGTCGGCACGGCATCACCGTAGCCCACGGTCATCAAAGTAACCATGCACCACCAAAACGCGCTCGGAATGGAATCAAACTCGTCGCCTTCGTTGGCGTCCCACGCGTTCGTCGGCGGGCTTTGTCCGTTTTCGGCAAAGTACATCAACGCACTGAACATCACCAGTCCTAAAGCAAGTAGAAACCCTAGCACGACGAACATGTCCGCGCTGTCTTGCACGGCGATCAAGACCACTTGGATTTTCTTCGCCCGACTACCGAGTCGGAACACCTTGATGACGCGAAACAGTCTAAAGATTCGCAAAACTCGCGCACTGGATGTCGACGATGAGCTTTCCGCTCCCTCGTAACCAAATTGCAAGCCTGAAATCGCTATCTCGGCGTACCACGGAATAATGGACGCCAGGTCGATCAAGTTGAGCGGGTCCTTCACCGCCATCCACCGCTTTGGCGCGCAACATATCTTCAGCGCGTACTCGAGAGAAAAGATCAGCTGACACACCATCTCTATGATGTCCAAACTCGCCTTCCCCGAGTGCTCCGGCATTGTACTCGCGATGAAAGAGCTGATCGACACGAAAATCAACGTAAACATCAACGCACTGATCGACAAGGCCAGCCTTCCCGACGACGGCTCCGTGAGCGCGAGATAAACCTTTTGCCTGAGCGTCAAAGCCAACAGCGTCTTTCTCTTCGTCGGCGCGCTAAACTTTTCCTGCACGCGGCGAATCTCATCCCTAATATCCGTCCCCGTCACCCCCACGAACTCGATCAGAAGCTTATCCTTATCGTGCAGCTTTTCAAACTTCTCGCCCCGCCGCACGCGTCCGAGCAATTGATTGAGAATCACCACCACTCGCACCTTGGTCCACAGCCCTCTCGCTCGCATCCCTCGCCGATCGCTTCGAAACCTGCGACACCGCGCGCGACGTGCGCTCGTCAGTCACCTCGCGCGCGCCCTTCGCGTCGTCGCGTCGCTTCGCGCTTTCGTTCGCTCGATTTCCTTCGCTTCGCGCGCTTCGCTTCGCCGACGCACTTCACCACCCTCAGCGGGCTCGCCCCGCCGTGTCGCATCGCGACGTTCGCGTGCAGGCGCGCGTCCAGCGCGTCGTCGTCGTTCACGTTCGCCGCCACCGCGCCGCCCAGGTACGGCATCGCGTCGCGTTCGCGTTCGCGATGAATTCAATGAATTCAACGCGCGCGTCGAATGAATGAATGCACGCGCGCGTTGAATGAATGCGCGCGACGCGGCGTCGCGATCGACGTCGCGATCGACGTCGACGTC
>MDSW01028813.1_pt1 | contig 20908 bp, 18 predicted proteins | sample 811171 | NCBI WGS metagenome assembly MDSW01 (sample SAMN05326641, study PRJNA326480) | marine metagenome | isolation source: seawater | place: Atlantic Ocean: North West | collected 2012 | reverse complement strand
GGGCGCAGCAGCAGAGGATGGCTGGACGGGGGAAGCTTCCCTCAGCGCCGGCATGACGACTGGCAACACCGAAACGACAGAAGCGGGACTGGGTGTCGATGTTGACCGCGCCGCCGGCGCGTGGACGTTCGGCCTGCAGCTTTCCGGGGATTATGGCGAGGAAGACGGGGTCGAGAACCGTAACCGCTATTTCCTTGGTGCAGATCTCGATCACGACTTCAACGACACCATGTTCGCCTTTGGCCGGGTGTCCTACGAAGTGGACCAGTTCACCGGTTTCGACAGCCGCTCTTTCATCGGCGGCGGCGTCGGCTGGCACATACTGGACGATGAAGACCATAACTGGACCGTCCGCGGCGGCCCGGGTCTCAAGATCGAGGAAGTGAAACGCCTGATCACGACAGACAGCATGGGCGCTGCGCTGATCATTCCTGCGCGCACGGAAGAATCCTTCGGTGCTGTCGCCCAGTCAGAATATTTTCTGGCCTTCAATGATGCTGTGTCGCTCAGCAACAAGACGGGCGTGATCTACAGCCAGGAAACTACACAGCTGAACAATACGATCGGCCTGACGGCGGCCATCAATGGCCACCTCTCGGCCCGCGTATCATACGACGTACGTCACGATACGAACCCGCCGCTGAATTTCGAGGCGACCGATACGGCAACCCGCTTTTCGCTCGTCTACAAGTTCGAATAGATCAGGCCGGGGTTTTCAGCCTGCCGGCCACGGCTCTTGCCATCAGGCGGCCGAGATTGGGGCCTTGCTCCGGATACAGATAGGGCTCGATCAGTTCGAGTTCCATCAGGAGCAGGGCCCCATCCTCATCGCGCAGCATGTCGACGCGGGCATATAACGGCATCTCATCGAGCGTGCCGAGAATTGCGTGTGCAGCGGCCATATCATCGGCCGAGGGCTCGATGGCTTCTTCAATGCCGCCATAGGAGGACTGGATCCGGTAATCGCCCGGTTTCGCCCGCTTCATCAAGGCGTGGCTGAATTGTCCGTCCACGAAGATGAAGCTCAGTTCGCCTTCCTGCTGGATCATCGGCAGGAAGGGTTGAACCATCATGGCGTGGGGCATGTCAGGAAGGGTGTCGCCGGGAGCAAGGCGGTGCTGTCCGGCGGCGCCGGCTCCAACCTGGCGCTTGAAGACAAGGTCGTCCGATCCGAGGGCGACGAATGCATGCTCGAACGCGTCCTGGTCAACCTTGTCCAGCCAGAGTGTCGGGATCAGGCGGGCGCCTTTTTTCTCAAGGTCCCGGAGATAGGATTTATGGCTGTTCCAGCGGACCAGCGCGGCAGGATTGTAGAGTGGGATCAGGGATTCGATCCGCTCCAGCGTGTCGAGAAACCTGGCCTGATGATCCCAGTAATCCCATGTCGTGCCGATGATGGCGGCGCCGAAGGAAGCCCAGTCGGCGTCTGCGTCGTCCCAGCAGATATCCACGACATCCATTCCGCGTTCGGCGAACTCCGGACGGAGTGCGCGCATCATGTAGTCATGTTCGAAAGCGTCCGCGCGGCGCGTTGGCGACCCGGGGATGGTGACCTGTGAGGAGAGATAGGCGATTTTCATCCGCCAGCGTTTAGCATGTCCGGCAGTTGCGTCCAGCGGCCACGTCTGGCAATGGGCGCGAAAGCCGCAGGGAACTGATAAATGAGTGAAATTCGCTACGAAGTCGTCGGGCTCGGCAATGCAATCGTCGATCTGCTGTCACCAGCCACGGATGCGTTTCTCGAGGAGTGGGGCATCCACAAGAACGCCATGAACCTGATCGACGAGGAACGGGCGAAATTGCTCACGGAAGCGGCGAAGGATCCGCTCTACACATCGGGCGGCAGCGGCGCGAATACGATTGCGGGACTTGCCAGCTTCGGGGCGAGCGCAGGTTATATCGGCAAGGTCGCGAAGGATGCGCTGGGAGAGCAGTTCACGCGGGAAATGGAAGCCACCGGCGTGCCGTTTTCTTCCGTGCCGCTGGTAGGCGGTCCTGCCACGGCACGCAGCATCATCTTCGTGACGGATGACGGCCATCGCAGCATGAATACTTTTCTTGGCGCATCGGTCCTGTTTTCCAAGGATGACGTGGATGAGGAAATGGTCCGCGCAGGCGGCATCCTCTATCTCGAAGGCTATCTGTTCGACAAGGATGAGGCGAAGGAAGCCTTTATCCACGCTGCCGAGATCGCCCGTGCTGCCGGCCGGAAAGTGGCGCTGACCCTGTCGGACAAGTTCTGCGTAGATCGCCACCGGGCGAGCTTCCGCCAGCTTGTCCGCAACAATATCGATATCCTTTTCGCAAACGAGGAAGAGCTGTTGTCGCTGTATCAGACGGAGAGCTTCGATGAGGCGATGACGGCGCTGCAGGCGGATACGGCGATTGCAGCGGTCACCCGCAGCGAGAAGGGGTCTGTCGTGATCGGTGACGGCGAGCCGATCGCCGTGGCTGCTGAGCCCGTCAGCCAGGTCGTCGACACGACAGGGGCAGGCGACCAGTATGCGGCCGGGTTCCTGTTCGGCATTTCCCGCGGCTTGCCGCTCGCGACCTGTGCCCGGCTTGGTCATATCGCGGCAGCAGAAGTCATCAGCCATTTCGGCCCGCGCCCGGCTGTGTCCTACCAGACCCTGGCAGAGGCCGAAGGCATTTACGTCTGGACCAACGCCTCTTCGGCATAATCCAGCCGATCGTGGCCAAAGAACATCTCGTCGCCGACAAAGAAGGTCGGTGAGCCGAAAGCGCCGCGCGCAATGGCGGTATCTGTGTTGGCTTTGAGAATGTCCTTGTTGGCCGGATCTTCGGCGAGCGCCTTGATGTCGGCATGGTCGAAGCCTTCGGCGGCGCACATTGCTTCAACCGAGGCATCTTCGCCGGGGTTCAGCGGCTCCGGCGTCTGCCACATGTGGCGGAAGCAGGCGTCGATAAAGGCCTGTTGCTTTTCCGGATCGCTCGCCATGCCGATGGTTGCGCGGAGCAGGCCGCGCGTGTTCACCATCGGGAAATGCGGGTTCATCCTGACGGATAGCCCATAGCGCGCCGCGCAGCGGTTCAGATCCGTCATCATGTAGACGCCCTTGGCAGGCACCATGCCGGGAGGACGGTTCCCGGTGCCCTGCATGACGGCGCCAAGGAACATGGGCTTTATCTCGACCGACGCGCCTGTGCGGGCGGCCAGCTGCTTCACGGCCGCATTCGCAATGTGGGAATAGGGGCTGATATAGTCGAAATAGAATTCCAGCGATTTCGCCACGCCTGTCCCTCCAATTAAGTTTCGTTTTGGAACTCTAGCAAATCAGGTTAAGGGAGTCAGTCATGAAATGGTCTGATCTTTCCGATAATTGGTGCCCCGTTGCGCGCACGCTCTCCATTGTGGGGGACCGCTGGACGTTGCTGATCCTGCGGGACTGTTTCCTTGGCATGTCGCGCTTCGAGCAGTTCATCGAGTCGAGCGGGATGACGCGGCATATTCTGGCCGACCGGCTGAAACGGCTGGTGGACGCGGGGGTGCTGGAACGGCAGGCCTATTCGACCAGTCCGAAGCGGTACGATTACGTTCTGACGGACAAGGGCAAGGAACTGGCGCCCGCCCTGATGACTCTGCGCGACTGGGGCAAGCGCCACATGCCGGTCCGGCGTGCGACGACGGCCTAGTCGTTCAGCAGTTCCTCGGCCATTTTCTTCACGGCCCCATAGTCGACCTTGCCCGTGCCGAGCACCGGGACTTCGGCGACATGATAAACGCGGCGCGGAACAGCCAGCTCCGGTACGCCATGGTTCTGCGCCCAGGTGAGGATGTCGTCGCGGTTGCAATCCGGTGAATCGCTCAACAGGATGATCTGCTCTCCCTTGCGGGGATCAGGCATGGTGACGGCGGCATGGAGATTGTCGGGCCAGATGGCGCTGGCGCAGTTCTCGACCACGGCGAGCGACACCATTTCTCCACCAATCTTCGCAAAGCGCTTCACGCGCCCCATGATGCGGATGAACCCTTCTTCATCGATGGCGACGACGTCGCCGGTGTCATGCCAGCCGCCTTCCGGGCGCTCGAGAACGCCGGGGTTGGACGGGCGAAGATATCCCAGCATGATATTGGGGCCCCTGATCAGCAGCCGACCGCCCTCGGGGATGCCATCCACGGGGATAAGCTTCGATTCCATGTCGGACATCAGCAGGCCGACCGTGCCGGGCTTGTTGCGTTCCCACTGATTGGCCGCGACGACCGGCGAGGCTTCGGTCGCGCCATAGCCTTCGAGAATCTCGATCTCGAACTTGCGCCGGACGAGGGAGCGGGTTTCGTCCTTCACGCGCTCTGCGCCGCAGACGGCGAGGCGGATCGAGTCCATGTCGCCGTCATGGCCGATACGGGCGTACTGGGAAATGAACGTGTCCGTCGCGAGCAGGATGGTCGACTGGTTTTCGCGGATACGCTTGACGATTTCGCGCGGTTGCAGCGGTGTCGGGTGGAAGATCACCGGTATGCCGGCGACCAGCGGCAGGATGGCGCCGACGGTCAGACCAAAGCAGTGGAAGGTGGGCAGGGGATTGAACAGCTTGTCCGTTTCCGTGCTGAGGCCGATATGTGCGCGCACCTGTTCCACATTCGCCATGACGTTTTCATGGCTGAGGACGACACCTTTGGGTTCGCCCTCCGTGCCGGAGGTGAACAGGATCACGCCGGGCGATTTGTACCGGGCCTGACGGCGTACGAGGCTGGGAAAGATGGGGCCAAGGGCCGCCGTGATCTTGTTGCCGAGTGTGAGGTTCTCGCGAACATCCTCAAGATAGACGATTTCCGCGACCTTGGAGAGTTCCTCGATCAGCGCTTCCAGGCCGCCCAGTTCAACGAACTTCCGCGCCGTCACGATTCGCGAGATATCTGCCGCTTTCATCGCCGCCTTGAGATTGCGGGAGCCGGCCGTGAAATTCAGCATCGCGGGCACGCGGTTGAATGCGCTGAGGGCGTAGAACCCGACAACAGCGCCAGCGCCGCTGGGCAGCATCAGGCCGACGGCTTCGCCTGCCTTTGTCCCTTTCCGGAGTGCCGATCCGAGCGCGAATGCGCCGCGGATGATCTCTTTGTAGGTCAGCTCGCGGTCATCGCCGTCCACCAGAATCACTTTGGATCCGCCGAACTCCTTCTGGGCCCTGTAGAGCGCCGTGAACAGGTCGGTTCGGGTGCGGGAAGGGCGATACGGCAGGGGTGCCGGGATGGGTTGTCCGGTCATGACGGCCTTCGTTTCCTCAGAGGCTGAGCCTCACTTTTCGTAATAATTTGTCACGTAAGGACATTGTCGCAAGCGATATTGCAAGTTTGCATATGCACTCTGCAGTGTATTTTGCTTGATGAAACAGGCGGTCACGTCCATTTTCCAGACATGGCAAACCTAATTGATCTCACCACTGGCGGACAGAAACACCGGCATCCGGAAAAGCGGAACCGCCCGGATACCGAGGTGCTGCGCAAACCGGAATGGATTCGCGTGAAGGCGCCGGTCTCGAAGGGTTATGCGGAGACGCGCCAGATCGTGAAGTCGAAAGGGCTGGTAACGGTCTGTGAAGAGGCGGGTTGTCCGAATATCGGAGAATGCTGGGACAAGAAGCACGCCACGATGATGATTCTGGGTGAGGTCTGCACCCGCGCCTGCAGCTTCTGCAATGTTGCCACCGGAAAGCCACCGGCTGGCGTCGATGAGGACGAACCGCGCCGCGTTGCTGAAGCCGTTGCCGAGATGGGCCTGGAGCATGTGGTGATCACATCGGTGGACCGCGATGATCTTGAAGATGGCGGTGCGATGCACTTCGTTCACACGATCGAGGCCATCCGAGCCACGTCGCCCGGTACAACAATCGAAATCCTGACGCCGGACTTCCTGCGTAAGGATGGCTGGGAGAACCGGGTCATCGATGCGAAGCCAGATGTCTTCAACCACAATCTGGAAACAGTGCCGCGGCTGTATCTCTCGATCCGCCCGGGGGCGCGTTATTATCATTCGCTCCGCCTGCTGCAGAAGGTGAAGGACCGCGACCCGAACCAGTTCACAAAATCCGGCCTCATGGTCGGCCTTGGCGAGAGCAAGGAAGAAGTGATGCAGGTGATGGATGACATGCGTTCCGCCGGAGTCGATTTCCTTACCATCGGCCAGTACCTGCAGCCCACGCGCAAGCATGCTGCGATCGACCGGTATGTGTCGCCGGACGAGTTCCGATCCTATGAGGAGATCGCGCGCGCGAAAGGATTCCTGATGGTGTCGGCATCGCCGCTGACGCGGTCGTCGCACCATGCCGGGGAAGACTTCGCTCGCCTGCGTGCGGCGCGTGAGGCCCAGCTCGCGGCTGCTGCCGGGTAGGCATGCCGCATTTTTCGAAATCCATCCGTGTGCCCTATACAGGGGAACAGGCTTTCGATCTCGTGTCCGACATCCGTGCTTATCCGGACTTCATCAAATGGATCACCGCGATGCGTGTCAGCGATGAAGTGCGCGAGGCCGATGGCGGCTTTACCTGCATCGGGGATGCGGTGGTTGGCTTCAAGGGGTTCGTCGAGCGCTTCTCGACCCGCGTTGTGGGCGCTCCGCAAGCGGGGAAGGTGACAGCGTCGCTCGTCAAGGGACCGTTCAGGAAGCTGAAGGCGGAATGGCGCATCAGCTCGGTTGACCGCGGGGGCACGGATATCGCGCTCGATATCGATTATGATTTCAAGAATCCGTTCATCGGTATGCTGGCTGCCGCCAATCACGATCTTGCCGTCAACAAGATACTGGCCGCGTTTCTGGAAGAGGCTTCCCGGCGCTACGGAAAAGCCGCGCCATTCTAGCTCATCTGCATGCGGATCTGATTGAGGGCGCATTCCATCGCCGCCAGTCGGACGCCCTCGCGGCCGATATCGCCTGTCTGCAGCATTTCGTGGACGACGGCCCGGTTCTCGCGGGCGCAGGCGACGTGCACGGTGCCGACAGGTTTCATCCGTGTGCCCCCACCCGGTCCGGCGACACCCGTGATGGCGACGGCGATATTCGCTCGGCTGGCCTCAAGCGCGCCCTCAGCCATCATGCGGGCAACGGGCTCGGAGACGGCACCATAATCGGCCAGCACATCACCGGGGATGCCGAGCATCTCTTCCTTTGCGCGGTTGGAATAGGTGACGAAGCCACGTTCGAAGACGTTGGACGATCCGGGGATATCGGTCAGCAGGCCTGCGAGCAGGCCGCCTGTGCAGCTCTCGGCGGTGCAGATGCGCAGCCGGGCCTGTTCGGCATCGTCGAGCAGCAGCATGGCCATATTTCGGAGGCGGTCAGGAAACATGGGCCTAGTCCTATAGCGGGGCAGGACAGGCGTGAAGCCATATTCTATCAGCTGGGGGTCAGGACGGCGACAGCTTCCGCCGCGATACCCTCGCCCCGGCCGGTAAAGCCCAACTGCTCTGTCGTTGTGGCTTTCACGCTGACGGCATCGAGCGGCAGGCCGAGCAGTTCCGCTGTCCGCGCGCGCATGGCTTGGCGGTGCGGTTTCACCTTAGGGGCCTCGCAGATAATGGTGATGTCGCAGCTTGTAACGGCATACCCAGCCTCAGCAGCGAGACGCTGGGCCGCCTTCAGGAAAAGGGCGCTATCGGCATCTTTCCATTCCGGGTCGCTGGGCGGGAAATGGTCGCCAATGTCGCCGAGGGCCGCTGCGCCGAGGATGGCGTCCGTCAGGGCGTGCCAGCCAGCATCAGCGTCAGAATGGCCTTTCAGTTTTGCCGTGTGAGGGATGGCGACACCGCAAAGCGTGACGTGATCACCGGGCTCGAAGGCGTGGACATCGAAGCCTTTGCCGACTCGTACCGTGCCCGAAGGTGCAAGAAGCCGTGCGACCATATCGAAATCCTCCGGATAGGTGATCTTGCTGAGGCGGACAGAGCCAGGCGTCAGGGCGACTTTGGCGCCGTGCGCCTCGACGGCGGCCAGATCGTCCACGAAACTGGCGCCGCTGTCCTCAAGAGCTGTGCGGATCATGCCGAGCCGGAAGGCCTGAGGCGTCTGCACGCGATAGAGACCGGCCCGTTCAACATCGCTGAAGCCGGCATCATCCTGGCGCTTGAGGGCATCCTGTACCGGCAGGCCGGGGGCGCAGGCATCCGCCGTTTCCAGTGCGTCCAGCAGGCCATCAATGGTGTCTGCCGCGAGGCCTGGACGGGCAGCATCGTGGATAAGAACTTTCGTGTTCTCGTCAGCATCGTCGATGGCGTTCAGTCCATTAAGGACAGACGCGCTGCGGGTCGGTCCGCCGCGGACGATTTTTACGCTCTCTGGCGCAAATCCGGGGGGAACCTCCTCACCTGTGACAAGAACAATGGAATTTATTGCCGGGTGTGACCGGAAAGCCTCAATCGACCAATCAACCACATATTTGCCGTGCAGCTTCCGCCATTGCTTCGCTGTATTGCCGCCAGCACGCTCTCCACGCCCTGCAGCAACGATAATGGCGACCGTTTTGCTCATGCGCAGCCTTCTAGGCCAGCTCTCCGGCGCTGGCTATACAGGTTCTGCCACAGCAGATCCGCATTGCTGCTTACATATTGAGCACTTGCAACATTGATAAAATGAGGAAAGATGCCGGAATGAACAAATTTCGGGCACCCAGGGTTTGGCTCGCGCCGATGTCCGGCGCTACAGACGCGCCGATGCGGCGTCAGGCTGTGCGCTTTGGCGCGCCAGCCGTTGTGTCTGAAATGGTTGCGGGCGAGATGCTGGCGCAGGCGCGAGAGGATGTCGTGCGCCGCACTTGCCGGCATGATGGCGAGGGCCTGTGGATCGTCCAGCTGGCAGCGCGCCGGCCTGAGGACATGCTGACCGGGGCGCGGCTGCTCAATGAGGCGGGTGTCGATGTCATCGACATAAACATGGGGTGCCCGTCGCGCCAGGTGACGGGTGGCCAGTCGGGGTCGGCGTTGATGCGCGATGTGCCCCTGGCGCTGGAGATCATGAATGCGGCCCTTGAGGGGGCGGGAGATATTCCGGTGACGCTGAAGATGCGCCTTGGCTGGGACGACACCATGCTGAATGCGCCGGAACTTGCCATTCATGCCGAGCGCATGGGTTTGCGGATGATCACCGTGCATGGCCGCACGCGCTGCCAGTTCTACAAGGGCAGGGCGGACTGGGCGCGCATCGCGGACACAGTACAGGCCGTCGCGCTGCCCGTCATTGTGAACGGCGATATCGGATCTGCGGAGGATGCCCGTGCGGCGCTGAAGGCTTCAGGCGCCTACGGTGTCATGATCGGCCGGGCAGCGATGGGGCGGCCCTGGCTGCCGGGTCAAATCGCGGCTGAGCTGGATGGCAGAGCGATGGCCACACCATCGCTTGCGCAGCAGCTGGACAGCCTGTGCGATCAGATCAGCGACAGTATCGACCTGTATGGCGAGCGGCTTGGCATCCTCACTGTCCGCAAGCATGTTTCAGCGGCAATCGATGCCGTCGACCTGCCACTGGCAGAGGATGCGCGCCGCGCCTTGCGGGCGGACATCTGCCGAATCGAGGGTGAAAATGAATTGAAGGGCGCGCTGCGGGGTCTTTATGCGCGAGGGAAGGAAGTACAGGTAGCGTAATGGTGACGAACACGACACTTACTCCACCAAGGCTTGGCGATCTTTCGCCAATTGCTCTGGTTCTGATCGATGCGCGGCGGCGGATCGTTGAGGTCAATGCAGCGGCGGAGAGCCTGCTGAAGCTCTCGCGCCGGTCTCTCAAGGGGCGGCCACTCAGCGAGATTGTCTATCATGACTCTCCGGTATTTGAGCTGCTGGACCGCGCGCAGCGGACAGTGGGCGATATATCCGCACCCGGAACACCTGTGAGCGGCCCGCATCTTCTGTCGCGCCAGATCTGCGATATCTGGGTGAAGTCCACCGACGATAACGGCTTCATGCTCGCCTTGTGTGAGGCCGCGTCGCGCGACACGAATGAATCTGCGGCCGGCGTTGCCGGGTTCGGGCGCATTCTCGGGCATGAGGTGAAGAACCCGCTCGGCGGGATTATCGGCGCGGCGCAGCTGCTGGAGCGCCAGGGTGTGGAAGGTCAGGCGGAGCTGCTTGAGATCATCAAGGAAGAAGCCCGCCGCATAGAGCGGCTTGTGAACCGTCTGTCCGCATTCGAACTTTTCTCGGCGCCGCGTATGGAGCCGTTCAACATTCATGCATTGCTTGACCGCGTGCTGGCGTCCGAAACGGCGGCGATGGGATCGAAGGTTCAGATCAAACGTGACTTCGACCCCTCCCTGCCGCTGATTATCGGCGACGCAGACCATTTGCAGCAGGCTTTCCAGAACCTCATCAGGAACGCGGCTGAAGCGGCGAGCGAGGACTCTGCCGGCGGGGAGGTCATGGTGCGAACGTCTTATGCTGCGGGGCTTTCATTCCGCCAGGCTCGGCTGGGTACAGGCCTCCGCCGTGCGATGCTGGTGTCGGTTGAAGACAATGGGCGGGGCATTCCGCGTCACCGCCAGAACACGATTTTTGATGTGTTCGAGAGCAGCAAGTCCGGTGCGCGCGGGCTGGGGCTCTCTATCGTCAAGGAAGTCGTGACCGCTCATGGCGGTCAGATCAGAGTAGACAGCGTTCCGGGAGCGACACGGTTTACCGTGCTGCTCCCACTGGGTGAAAGGGGCAAGACCAATGGCTGACAAGACAATTCTGCTTGCGGAGGATGATGCAAGCATACGGCTGGTCGTAAACCAAACGCTTGTGGCAGCTGGCTATGAGGTGCGCGCGACGAGTTCTCCTGAGGCGCTGGAGCGCTGGGTGCGGAACGGGGAGGGCGATGTCGTCGTCACGGACGTCTATCTCGGCGATGCATCGATCTTCGATCTTTTGCCGTCGCTGAAGTTGGCCCGCCCGGATTTGCCATTCATCGTGATGAGCGGTCAGAACACGATCCTGACGGCGGCCTCGGCAGCCCAGCACGGCGCATTCGACTATCTGCCGAAGCCGTTCGACATCGACATGCTTTCCGGTTTGGTTCAGCGGGCGCTGAAGTCTCAGCCAAAAGTATCAAGCCGCGCCATCAATCCGGAATCACAGAAAGCGATCAGCGATGCAGGCCTGCCGCTGATCGGGCGGTCGGACGCGATGCAGGAAGTCTATCGCATCATTGCCAAAGTAATGAATACGGACCTGACTGTCCTTATCGAAGGTGAAAGCGGCACGGGCAAGGAGCTTGCCGCACGCGCGATCCACCAGCTTGGCGACGCGAAGGATGGCAGGTTTGTCGCCCTGGATCTTGCCGCCCTGCCGGCTTCGGAAATCAACCGTCAACTGTTTGGCGCGGACGGTGAGCCAGGCGCTGTGCATCAGAAGGGCGGCACACTCTACCTCGACGAAATCGGAGATCTTCCCGCCGAGGCGCAGACGCAGCTCGTGAAGCTGATGCGGGATTCCAGCGGCGCGCGCATTATCGCGTCGACACGGCGCAATCTCAGCCGCCTCGTGGATGAGGGTAAGTTCCGGGAAGACCTGTATTATCGGCTCAACGTGGTCCGCCTCAACATGCCGCCGCTGCGGCTGCGCAAGGAAGACATTCCGGAGCTGGCCCGGGCGTTCCTTATCCGCGCGCAGCGGCAGGGGCTTGCTGCGAAGACGTTGGACAAGTCCGCGCTGGACCTGCTGACGGCCTATGACTGGCCGGGCAATGTCCGTGAGCTTGAGAACCTCGTTCTGCGCCTTGCGGTGCTTTGCCCGGACGAGACGATCACACTACGCGATGTTGAGCGGGAACTCAGGGCAGGGGCGAGTGAGCAGAAAGGCTCCAGTGCCGGCTTCGAGAAAGACGTTGAAACGCTGCTTCACCGCTATGTCATGGGAGACCTGATTGCATCGACGGATGAAGAGGGATCATCAGTTTACTCTACCGTCGTGGACCAGGTTGAGCGCCCCCTGATCAGGCTCGCCCTGTCGGTTACTGCGGGCAACAAGGTGAAGGCGGCACAGCTTCTCGGCATGAACCGCAACACGCTGCGGGCCAAAATTAATGCCCTTGGAATTGCAGATGAGTGATTGACGCGCACGCGAAGTGTGGCCTTAATGCACCACTGTTGCCAGAGAGACACGCGACTGTCTCCAAGATGCAACGGGGCCGGGGTGGCCATGTAGAGCGGTGTGTCTTTGAGTAATTCTCTCGGCCAACAGGCAACAAAGGCAAGTTGGGCCCTCTTTGAAGGCCTCTTTATCATCGCTGCGCTGGTTGCTGTTTTCGCAACATTCATTGCGATTTCCGGCGTCGATCCCGACAATCCGACGGCCGGCGCAACGCCCTGGCTGCTGGGACTCAACTTTATCGTCATCATTGTTCTCGCGACCATTGTTGTGCGCGAGTACCTCTCGATTCAGTCCGGCGGAGAGGCGCAGGGCAAAGGCCGGCTCGCGCGGCGCTTCGTCATGCTGTTCGGTTTCTCGGCACTGGTGCCGTCCGCGATCGTTGCTGTCTTTCTGGGGGCTGTCTTCACGCAAGGCCTCGACAACTGGCTCGGGGAACGTGTCGACTCCGTGATGGAGAAGAATGCCGAGATTTTCCGGAACTATGTCGAGAATTTCGAGACGACGTTCGATGTCGACATTCGTCTCGCGGCGCTGGACGTGGAGAATTTCGCCCGGGAAGTGGAGGCCATTCAGGGAGGAGAGGATCCCGGGCAGGTCCTGAATTCCGACGCCGCCCAGGCCTTTGCTGAAGGACTCAGATCCGAACTGGCGTTCCGGGATTTCCTGACCATTGCCATTCTGGGCGCTGATGGAGTGGAGCTGATCGCGGAGGAGAGCGTCCAGGACGCAATTCTCATTCCGCCGCCGCCATCTGCCTTCGCAGAGGCCGATGGAGGCGAGATCGCAACGACACTCTACGAGAACCGCGGCGTTGCCACGGCCATTATCCGCATCTCCGAACCGCTTGATGGCTATATCTATGCCGTGAAGAATTTCGACCGGAACGCGGCCATCCGCCTGCGGGAAGCGGAATCCGAGATCATTCAGTACAACAATGCCAAGCGGCGGGGCGGACGTCTGCAGACGATCTTCGCAATTGGCTATGCGCAGATTGCTGCCCTTGTGCTTCTGCTTGCCGCGCGTCTTGGCCTTGAAGCGGCGGGCCGCATTACCGGCCCGATCGGACGGCTGGCATCGGCAGCCCATATCGTGCGCGATGGCGACCTGTCGGTCCGTGTGCCTGTGGCTGGGCCGAAGGATGAGGTCTATGCGCTGAGTCTTTCCTTTAATGCGATGACGGAGCAATTGTCCGAACAGCGCAACGCGCTCATTCGGGCGCGGGAAGAGGCCGAAGACCGTCGTCAGTTTGTCGAGACACTGCTGGCCGAGGTGAGTGCCGGCGTTATCCGCATGGATGGCGACCTGATTGTCACGCTGGCAAACCGTTCAGCGGGGGATCTGCTCGGCATTGACGAGATCCTTCCCGGTGAAGACCTCAGCAGTTTTGCGCCCGAGTTCGAACGTTATGCCCGCGATACGCTGGAAAGTACCTCGCCGGTGGACGCCTCGATTGATCTGAACCGGAATGGGGAAGTGCGGCATTTCCGTCTGAAGACAGCGCCAGACCCTGCAGGCGGCTGCGTTCTGACATTTGACGATACGACGCGCCTCATCAATGCGCAGCGCCAGCTGGCCTGGCGGGACGTTGCACGACGGATCGCCCACGAGATCCGCAATCCGCTGACGCCCATCATGCTTTCCACGGAGCGCCTGCGCAGGCGCTATGGCGACAAGATCGATGATGCTGATGGAGTCTTCGACCGCTGCATCGAAACCATTCTCCGGCAGGTGGGAGACATCGGCCGCATGGTTGAGGAGTTCTCTTCCTTTGCCCGGATGCCGAAGCCGAGTGCCGACAAGTTTGACATGAAGGCACTGCTTCAGGCGACCAGCTTCTCGCAGGCAATGGTGGCGCCGGATATCGACGTGGAGTTCGTGTGCGAGGCAGATGCCATCTCATATCTCGGAGATGAACGCCTGATTGGACAGGCCATCGGAAACCTGTTGAAGAACGCTGCGGAAGCCATCGAAGGCATGCCGGAAGAAGCCGACATTGACGGACACATCCGTGTCGTGGCGGCGCACTCCTCATCCGGTGTTGAAATCACGATCGAAGACAATGGTCCTGGCTTTCCGGAAGATGTGCGAGACCGCCTGCTGGAACCCTATGTGACCACGCGCGAGAAGGGGACCGGCCTCGGCCTGGCTATCGTGAACCGGATCATTGCCGATCATGGCGGGTCCATTTCGCTTCAGAACCGGCTGGACGGCCTGCGCGGTGCGCGCGTGCGTGTCTGGCTGCCCCATAATTCCCCATTTCTGAATACGTCGACCTCTTCCGCCCAGGAGGACGACAGTGTCTCATCCCCGGCTTCGGCCGGACTAGTGTAGAGGAACCTGCATCATGGCTTTTGACATTCTTGTCGTAGATGATGAACCGGACATTCGTGAACTGATCGCGGGTGTTCTCGGCGACGAAGGCTATTCTGTCCGCACAGCGGATACAGCGGAGCGTGCACTGGATGAGGTCCGTACACGTACACCAAGGCTGGTTGTGCTGGATGTGTGGTTGCAGGGCAGCGGCATGGACGGCCTGTCCCTGCTGAAATATCTCAAATCGATCGACCCGATCCTGCCTGTAATCGTCATAAGCGGGCACGGCAATATCGAAACGGCCGTCGCCGCGATCCGCCGCGGTGCGTATGATTTCATTGAGAAGCCTTTCAAGGCCGACCGGCTGCTGCACCTGATCGAACGGGCAATCGAATCGGCAGCGCTGAAATACGAGAATGCAGCGCTCAAGAACCGGGCGGGCGATGACGAGCAGTGGATCGGCGGAAGCCAGGCCGCCGCCAGCCTTCGGGCATCTATCGAGAAGGTCGCGCCGACCAATTCCCGCGTCATGATCACGGGGCCTGCGGGTGTCGGCAAGGAGCTGGCCGCGCGCCTGATTCATCGCAATTCCCAACGCGCTGAGGGACCTTTCGTGGTGGTGAACGCCGCGACGATCGCGCCGGACCAGATGGAAAGCGCCCTGTTCGGGGAGGAAGACGCGCAGGGGCGGACGACCCGTGTCGGGCTTTTCGAGAAGGCGCATAATGGCACGCTGCTGCTGGATGAAGTTGCCGACATGCCGCTCGGCACGCAGAACAAGATACTGCGTGTGCTGACGGAGCAGCGTTTCCAGCGTGTAGGCGGCAAGGCCGATGTGAGCGTCGATGTGCGCGTGATGTCCGCAACGACGAAAGACATCAAGCAGGAGATCGCTGACGGGCGGTTCCGGGAGGACCTGTTTTACCGTCTCAGCGTTGTGCCGCTGCGTGTGCCCTCTCTTGCTGAGCGCCGGGATGATATCACTGAGCTTGTGACCTACTTCACAGACCGGATCGCGGATTCATCGGGGCTCACCCCGCGCCAGTTTTCGCAGGAAGCGATGGCCGTGCTGCAGTCCATGGACTGGCCGGGGAATATCCGCCAGCTGCGCAATCTCGTGGAACGTATTCTTATTCTCTCGCCGTCGGATGCGAATCACCCGGTTGCGGTGGATGAACTGCCGCGGGATGGGAATGCGCAGGGTATGCCACAGGCAAAAGGCGGTTCGGCGGAACTGGTTGGCCTGTCGCTTAGAGATGCCCGCGAGCAGTTCGAGCGCGAATATCTTGCGCTTCAGATCACACGCTTTAACGGCAATATTTCGCGTACTGCTGAGTTCATTGGTATGGAACGGTCGGCCCTGCACAGAAAATTAAAGGCTTTGGGCGTTAATTCGAATCTTACGCGGCAGGACGGCTGAAGCCGAAGGACTGTAGACCATGCGGGTTCTGATTTGTGGCGCAGGCCGTGTCGGGCACGGTATTGCCCGGCGTCTTGCGCGCGAGAAGCATGACATCACGATCATTGATGAGGATGGCGACCTTGTAGACCAGGTTTCCACCGATCTGGATGTGCGCGGCTTTACGGGGCATGCGGCGCATCCGGACGTTCTGAAAAAGGCGGGCGCGGCAGACTGCGAAATGATCATCGCCGTCACGCACTTTGACGAGATCAACATGGTGATCTGCCAGATCGCCCACACGCTGTTCTCCGTACCCTACAAGATTGCGCGGGTACGTGAGCAGTCCTACATCGATCCAGCCTGGAAGAACATCTTCTCCCGCGAGGGGCTGCCCGTGGACATGGTAATTTCGCCGGAAGTGGAGGTTGGCGAAGCCATTCTCCAGCGTTTCCGGACTCCGGGCGCTGTGATGAGCGCCTCTTTCGGGAACGGCAGGGTTCGTGTGCTGGGCGTTGAGATCAATGAGAGCAATCCGCTTCTGGATACGGCTGTTGACCAGCTCCGCGGGCTTTTCCCGGAGCTGAGCGCCCGTATCATCGGAATCGGCCGCGGCGATGCCGTCCGTGCGCCTCGCTCAACCGACGTCCTGAAGCCGGGTGACCGGGCCTATGTGGCCGTTCTGGACGAACACGCCGACCGGCTGATCTCCATTTTCAATCGCGATACAGAGCGGGCCGGGCATGTTGTCATCATCGGTGGCGGCAATGTGGGCCTCTATGTGGCGAGTACGCTTGAGCGCGAAGGCAACCATCGCATTCGCCTTATCGAATCCGATGCCGAGCGGGCGAATGAGGTCGTTGCCGAGGTGAAGAGAACGATCGTCATTCAGGGTGACGGTCTGAACCCGGATATTCTCGCCGAAGCTGGCGCCGCGAAATCCGATTTCGTGATCGCCATCACGAATGACGACAAGACCAACCTGCTTATCTCGAACCTGGCCAAACGGGCAGGGGCGAAGCGGACACTTGCGCTTGTGAACGCGACGGAACTTGCGGGACTTGCGCATGACATGCGGGTGGATACGGTTCTGGATCCGCGGGCGCTGACGGTTTCCCAGATCCTGCTGCGCATGCGCCGGGGCCGGATATTGGGGCTTCAGTCGCTGGAAGACGGCAAGGCGGAGATTGCCGAAGGCGTCACCCTGGAGTCTTCGTCTCTCATCGGCAAGACGCTTGGCTATGACGATCTGCCGGAAGGCGTAACTGCCGCCGCCGTCATACGGGGCAAGGAGGTTCTGATCGCGGGGCCCGATGTCACGGTTCGGGCCGAAGATCACCTGATCATCTTCTATGAGGAGGAGCTGGTCAGAAAGGTAGAGAAGTTTTTCCGGGTGAGCCCGGACTTCTTCTGATCCGATGAATTACGCTTCCGTCGTCCGGGTACTCGCACTGCTGCTCCTGATCGTGGCGGCGTCGACTATCCCGTCAGCGATGATTGCCTGGGCGGCTGGCGAAGAGGGGCAGCTCTTTGCGTTTGGGGCGTCGGGTCTCGGCATTCTGGTCGTCGCAAGCAGTGTTCTCATTCTGACGCCCAAACCCTCCCGCAAGGCCAGGCCGTCTGATGCGCTCGGGCTGGTGATCCTTTGGTGGCTGATCACGCCGGTCGCTGCATGCCTTCCCTTTGTGCTGGGTGTCGAGAACCAGAGCCTGTTCCGTGCCATCCATGAGGCAACCGCCTGCCTGACGACGACGGGACAGTCGGTCGTGGCTGTCGCGGACGGTGAATGGCCGATCAGCCTGATTGTATGGCGGGGCATGCTGCACCTGCTGGGCGGAATGGCGACAATCATTACGGCCGCGAGTGTGCTGGCTGCGCTCAATCTCGGCGGACCCGGTATTCACCGGACCGTGCTTTTCACCGTGCCGGAAACCAGCTTCTTCGACGCCGTCCCGCGGGTTGCGCGTGTCGTGGGCGCGGCCATGGCGATCTCGATCCTTGCGCTCTTTGCGGCACTGGTCCTGCTTGGCGTGCCTGCACCGAGGGCTCTGGGTGACTCAGTGAGCGTCCTGACGACAGGTCTGGTTCACCCGGAAGGGGTATTTCGTACCCCGCTTCCGACGGGGCCTTCCATCGTTCTGGGGATCGGCCTGATCATCGGCGCGATGGGATTGGCGGTCTGGTTGCCCCTGAAGGAGCGCAAGTATCTTCGCGCCATAACCGATCCGGAAATGTCGTTGTTTCTGATCCTGCTGGCGGTCTTCGTCGGATTTGCGCTGACGGCCAATCTGAACGCCACGGAAGGGCTTTCCTGGGCAGTATCAGCCTTGTCGACGTCAGGCTTGCCGCTGTCTGACCCCAACGATTATGCGCGTATTCCGCTTCCCGTCCTGGTATTGCCGGCCCTGATAGGCGGTTCGGCCTTGTCCGCGGCCGGCGGCGTGAAAATTGCGCGCCTGATCGTGCTATCCCGGCGGGCCGGACAGGAATTCCGGCAGCTCGGCTACCGGCGGTCGATTCTCGGTTTTCAGTTCCGGGACCGCGAACTTGATGAGCGGAGCGTGATTGGGGTCTGGGTATACCTGATCGGCTATATCTTCGCCGTTTTCGCCGTCATGGCCGCCTTCAGCTTCATGCATGAGGATTTCAACGCGTCGATCCGGCTGGCGATAGGCTGTCTCACGAATTCCGGCGCCGTGATCGGCGACTATGCGAAGGTCATGACCCCGGCAGGCGACGTATTGGCCATTTTTTCCATGATTTTGGGCCGCCTTGAGATATTGGCGCTCATTCCTGCGCTTTCTGTGAGCTTTTGGCGGGGATAACCGCTGTACGCACTTGCACAAACGCTACAATCCCGGTAGCCCGCGACACATAACAAGAACAAACCGGAATGGATCGTCCCGATGTCCGCAGATAAAAAACAGAACTTGCAAGATACCTTCCTGAACGCTGTCAGGAAGTCCCGCACGCCGCTGACCGTGTTTCTGGTCAACGGGGTGAAGCTGCAGGGGGTCGTGACCTGGTTTGACAATTTCTGTGTCCTTCTCCGCGGCGACGGCCGCCCGCCGCAGCTTGTTTACAAGCATGCCATATCGACCATTGCCCCCAGCGCACCGGTGCAATTGTTCGATGAGGAAATGGACGGGGAATAAGTCCCTTTGACTGACAAGATGATCGACCGGACACCCGCCCCTGAAGTGGCAGGTGTGGTTATTCCGTGGTTCACGCCTGCGAACCGGCCGACGGAAGACAGGCTGGAAGAAACGGCCGGTCTTGTTGAGGCACTCGGTTGCGAGCTGGCCTTCCTGCGGGCGGAACACGTGCGCAAGGTAAACTCGGCCGTTCTTCTGTCAGGCGGTATCCTTGAACGGCTGGCGGAAGACCTGAAAGCGTCTGGCTGCACGATTGCTGTCATCGATGGCGATCTGACGCCAGTCCAGCAGCGCAATCTTGAGCAACGCCTGGATGTTAAGGTGATCGACCGGACGGGTCTGATCCTTGAAATCTTCGGCCTGCGCGCGCGCACCAAGGAAGGGCGTCTGCAGGTCGAGCTGGCGCGTCTCCTTTATGAACGGTCGCGTCTTGTCCGGACGTGGACGCACCTTGAACGCCAGCGCGGGGGGAGCGGCTTTCTCTCCGGTCCCGGTGAAAGCCAGCTGGAGGCCGACCGGCGGATGCTGGACGACAAGATCTTGCGGCTCCGCCGCGATCTCGACGATGTGAAACGCACCCGCGCTGTCCAGCGAGCGGGGCGGAAACGGGCCGGAAAGCCGGTCATCGCGCTCGTCGGCTATACGAACGCCGGGAAGTCGACCCTGTTCAACAGAATTTCCGGCGCGAACGTTTTTGCGCGTGACATGCCCTTTGCAACGCTGGACCCGACCATACGCCGCTTCGATTTGCCGACGCTTGGCGAGGCGGCGCTGGTTGACACAGTCGGGTTCATCACGGACCTGCCGACGCACCTGATCGACAGCTTCCAGGCGACGCTGGAAGAAGCCATGCAGGCGGATCTGCTGGTCCATGTGAGGGACAGGTCGAGCTCTGCTGATCTGGATCAGGCCGAGGATGTCATGACGGTGCTTGATCGCCTGCAATCTGAAACCGGCTTGCCGTTGCCACCGATCATCGAAGCGTGGAACAAGGCCGACGCACTGCCGCCAGAGCGGGCTGAAGCGCTGGAATATTCGGCGCGCGGCGAAACCGAGCACCCCTCCGTTCTGGTTTCGGCGCTCACGGGACAAGGCGTCGAGGAGTTGCTGTGGCTCATCGAACAGATGCTGCTGAAGGGTGCGAAGGAAATCGAAGTCGATCTTGGTCCCGGTGACGGGAAGGCCAGGGCCTGGCTTCACCGGAACGGCGATGTGATCGCTGAACAAGCGCAGGACAATGGCAATGTCCATCTCGTGGCACGGCTCACGCAGGACCGGCTGGGTCAGTTCTATGCCGAGTTCCCCGCGCTGAGGCCCTCAACGGACGGCTAGCCGCGTTCGGTCCGTTTTACGGCCTGCCAAAGCGCTTCCTGCGCGTCGAGATCAAGGTCTGCGAAGATATTGCCCTGTTCGGAGGCGAGGGCTTCCATCGCCCGGAAACGCCGCTCGAACTTGGCATTCGCGCGCCGCAGCGCAAGCTCTGGATCGATCTCGAGACGCCTTGCGAGATTTGCAGCGACAAAGAGCAGGTCGCCGATTTCGTCCTCGACTTTCTCCGGATCTCCTGACCGGATAGCGGCGCGGACCTCCTCGGTTTCCTCATCCAGCTTGTCGAAGATCGGTTCCGGTTCCGTCCAGTCGAAACCAACTCTTGCGGCGCGCTTCTGAAGTTTCTCGGCCCGCAGGAGCGCGGGCAGGGAAAGAGCGACACCGTCGAGCGCACTGGCAGGCTTGTCCGGCTTGCCCTTGGCGGTTCTTTCCGCGGCTTTCATCTGTTCCCAGGCAATTGTCTGTTCTTCCGAAGTACGATGATCGCCGGCCTCAAAGACATGCGGATGGCGGCGGATCATTTTCTCGTTGATGGCATCGATCACGTCACTGACGTCGAACGCGCCCGCTTCGCTCGCCATCTGGCTGTGGAACACGACCTGGAAGAGAAGGTCGCCGAGTTCCTCGCGCAGATCG
>MDSW01008035.1_pt1 | contig 20913 bp, 21 predicted proteins | sample 811171 | NCBI WGS metagenome assembly MDSW01 (sample SAMN05326641, study PRJNA326480) | marine metagenome | isolation source: seawater | place: Atlantic Ocean: North West | collected 2012 | reverse complement strand
GTTGCAAGGATATTTCAAAAGTATTCCAAAAGAAATTGAAGACGCAGGCATCATGGATGGTCAAAATTGGTTTGGCATAATTTTAAAGATTATAATTCCTTTAAGTTTACCAGCTATTGCATCAGTTGCACTCTATGTTTTCATGATAGCTTGGAATGAATTTCTTTTTTCATTGATGTTTTTAGATAGTCCTAAGTCCTTTACTTTATCAAGAGCTATCCAATATCTAAGTGGAGATGCAGAAACACCGCGTCAATACTTAATGGCAGGTTCAGTAATTGTTACTTTACCCGTCCTTTTTATTTTCATATATTTTGAAAAATATTTAGTCAGCGGTCTAACAGCTGGTAGTGTAAAAGAGTAATTTTAAGTAATTTTTGAAATTTCTCCTTTTTCAAAATAAATTATCTTATTACAAATTTTTTTTAGTCTATCTAAATTATGTGATGCAATTAAAGTAATTTTTGTTTTAGTAATTTTTTCTAAGATTAATTTATCAACTTTGTCTCTCAATTTTTGATCTGCTGTTCCAATCCATTCATCTAATAAAAGAATATCACTTTCAACATGCAAAGCTGTAAAAAAAGCCAATCTAAATTTCATTCCAGATGAATAAGTTTTTATTGGTAAATACAGATACTCTCCAAGTTCAGTCTCTGTTTTAATTTTATCTATTAAATTTTTTCTGTGATTTTTATTTATACCTTCAACAATTAATCTTAATTCAATATTTTCAATTCCTGTTAGATCAGGATTAAATCCAAAGTTTATATTGATCATGGAACTAATAGAACCAGAAATTTCAATATTGCCTGAAGTTGGTTGATAAATACCTGCAATTACTTTAAGTAATGATGTTTTTCCAGTACCATTTTCTCCATAAAGCCCAAATACTCCTTTATCTAATTTTAAATTTATTTTTTTTAATGCTTCTATATTGTCTTTTTTAATATTTGAACCAAAGATACCTTTTAAAATATTTCTTCTTAAGGATAGGTTTTTATCTGAAATTGGGTAATTTAAAAAAACGTTTTCTAATACAATCATAAATATAATACAATTTTACTCTCAAAATATTTAAATATTTTTAAGTTAATAAAAAAAACAACTATCATTAATAATAAACATATAAAAAAACTTTGATAAAATTTTTCATCAATATTGTTCATTAATGGGTTTCTAAACAAAACTATAAAATGATAAAATGGGTTAAAGATCAGTATATTTTGTATTTTTTCTGAAACCATATTTTCACTCCATATAATTGGAGTTGCAAAAAAAAATGCATATACTAAATTCTCAACAATTTTCTTCACATCCTTATATATTACTGAAAGAATTGATACGAGATAACTTATTAATAATAAATTAATAATAACCACAATTAATCCCAAAAAAATAAAAATTATGTTCAACTGAAATTTAAAATCAGAAATAAAAAATAATACAAATATTATAGGGAAGCTATGTAAAAATATAATAAAATTAGTATAAATATTTTCAAATATAAAATTTTTTACATTTATTCTTTTTTCATTAAGCAAATCAGTTTTACTCTCAAGTATCATTGTAGATTCATTTAAAACTGTAGAAACAAAAATCCAGAAGAAAACTGATATAGATAATCTATAGACAAAACTTGTAAAATTCTCAGGATTTAAAAAAATAAAGAAACTTAATGACAATATTGAAATTAAAAAAACACTACTCGCTACGTTCCAAAATGGCCCCAAAATTGTATCTTTATATTTTAATGCTATTTTTTTATGGGAAAAAAAAACCCAAATATCAGGCACTGAAATACATTTTAAAAAGTCTTTTAAAAAGTTCACTAAAATAATATACACAAGTTAATAAATAATATGAATAATATTTACCTCTCAATAGTTGCAGCAAGCAGAAATGATAATCATGGAGAAAATTTAGATGAAAGAACGAATTTATTCATTAAAAGTCTAGCTGAAAATTGTAAAAAACATAAAATACCTGCAGAATTGATACTTGTAGAATGGAATCAAATACCTAATGCAAAGACTTTATCCGAAAGATTAAATTTAATTTCTAATGAATATTTAAATTCAAAAATTATACCAGTTAATCAAGATCACCATTTAAAACTTCCAAATAGTGATCGTCTTCAATTTTTTCAAATGATAGCTAAAAATGTTGGTATCAGAAGGGCATCAGGAAATTTTGTGCTAGCAACAAATATCGATGTGATAATAAACCAAAAAATTTATGAATTTATTTCTCAAAAAAAATTAAAAGAAAAAACAATTTATAGATGTGATCGACATTGTGTGGAATATGATTATTCAGGTAATATTACAGATAATTATCTTGATCAATCTACAAAATTTATTGATAAAAAATATTACTCTCTAGACAATAACACAAAAATAAAACATTATGTCACTTCAAGTTTTTATCGACACCTTAAAGATTATTTAATTGGGTTCATTGAAAGTAAAGATAAAAGTTTAATTCAAAAAATTTCTTTTGAAAAACTAAAAAGGTTCCTTAAAAAAATCACTTTTTATCTTAAATATTTTAAAGTGCTGCCAATATTTTTCTTTCAAAAAAAATTATATACAAATGCGTGTGGTGATTTCACTCTTTTAGATAAAAATTCTTGGATTGATTTAAAAGGGTACTGCGAACTACCTATATACTCTTGGCATCTTGATTCGCTTTTTTTGTGGGAGGCAAGATTTAAGAAATATAAATTTTTCGATTTTGATAAAAAATATTACATTTATCACATAAATCATAATTTTAGCGGTGTAATATCCGAGAAAGAAAAAATGTTTCAAAAATTAAAAGAAAATAAAATACCTTACTTAACCAATGAAGAATTTTTAGATTTAGCTTTAAAATTAAATAAAAATCCTAATTATTTAAAAACTAACGAATTATGGGGATTACATAATACAGATTTAAGTTAGGGCTTTTAAATTATAATTTGAGACTTAATTTCTTTTTTATTTAGATTATAAAGTAAATACTATTTGAAATGTATGAAATTTATAAAAGAATTTATAAAAAATTTTATTAGGAATAGAATTAGAAATTTAAAATATTTCAAAAAAAGAATTTATATTGAGGAGTCACTTACATCTTCAGTGCTTTATTTTAATAATTATATAGAAAATAAACATAAAGAAAATTTTATAAATATACTTGATGTTGGATGTTTCGGTCAGATACCTGAATATTTCGAAACTCTAAGGAACTTTAATTTTTATGGTATTGATATAGATACTGAAGAAATAAATAGACAAATAAAATATTATAAAGAAAGAAAATTTAATTTTTTTAATTATAAAGTTGTAGAACCTGATAATTTAGAAGAACTTAGGAAAAATTTTGTTGAACCAGCGTTAAAAAAAGATCATTATGTTATAGAAAAAGTTCAATGTTATCTTCATAATATTTCAAGCTCTAAACTTTCAGATCTTAATAAAAATCAGAATTATACAAACAATTATTTTACCAAAAAAAAAATTACTATTGATGATGCTGTGTATAATTTAATTAATCCAAAAGAAATTAATTTTTTAAAAATTGATATTGATTCAAATGATCATGAAGTTTTATATGGAGCTGACAATCTTTTAGATAATGATAATTTTTTTGGTTTACAAATCGAAGTAGATTTTGCAAAAGTAAAGGATAACACTTATAGAAATTATATTGAGGTTTTAAGATATATGAACTCAAAAAATTTTAATCTAATTAATTTTGTTAATTATAAATACTCCTCAGAGTTATTACCTACAAAGTATTTGTATAACTTCCCAGGACCTAATGATAATGGAAGCCCGTTGATGGGGGATCTTGTTTTTTTTAAAAATTTTGATGATAAATTTTTAGAAAAATTGTCTGAGGATGATGTTATTAAGATTTTAAGACTCCTAGAAATCTATAATCAAGCGCATATTGCAATAGAATTGATAAATAGAACTAAAAATTTTACTGAAGACAAAAAAAAGGAGTTTAAGTCAGAGTTGATTAAGAAATATAGCTTGGATTTTTTTGGTAAAGTTTTCGATTACGAAGAATATTGTAAAGAATATTCTAAAAATAAAGATCATTTTATAAATTTAATATAAAGAATCTTACTTATTGATCTTGTTAAATTAAAAATAAAACTAAAATAATGATATTTGATCATGAAATTTTTAAATAAAATCCCCTATTTAACTAACGAAGAATTTTTAGATATAGCTTGCAAACTAAGTAAAAATCCAGATTATTTAAAAACAAACAAATTATGGGTTTACATAACAAAAATTTACATTAAGTCTAAATAGTATGTTTAGAAATATATCAGTTATTGGCCTTGGAAAACTTGGATATCCTATGGCTCAATTCTTATCTAGCTCTGGAGCAAAAATAAGTTGCTATGATAAAGATTTAGAATTAGTAAATAAACTGAAACAAGATCAAGGGGCTCATTTACATGAAAGAGGTTTAAATAATTTAGTCAATAACAACAATGATATAATTTTTTATGATAATATTTCTGATTGCATCAGAGATGCAGAAATTATTTACGTAACTGTCCCAACTCCATCAAAGTTGGATGGATCTTTTTCGAATGAGATAATTTTAGAAATTTTAAATGAAATTTCACTTGAAATAATTAAAACTAAGAAACCTTATATAATAAATATTAATTCAACAGTTCAACCTGGCTCGATAGATGATGAAATAATACCTTTTTTAGAAAGCAAAGGTTTAAAGAACAACGAAAACTTTTACATTATATATAACCCATATTTTGTTGCATTGGGATCTGTTATTAGAAATCTTGAAGAACCTGACTATTTGTTAATTGGATCATCAAGTATATATGCTGCAAAAAAAATAACAAAATTTTATAATTCTTTGTACAAAAATCCCAAAATTAAGCTTTTAAAATTTAAAGAAGCTGAATTGACAAAATTGTTAGTTAACACTTATTTAACTACTAAGATTTCTTATTCAAATTTTGTAAAAAATATTTGTAAAGATTTTGATGATATAAGCGACCTAAGAGTGTTGGAGTCCGTTGGCTTAGATTCTAGAATAGGAACTAAGTTTATGTTGCCTGGTGGACCATATTCAGGTCCTTGTTTACCAAGAGATAATTTATCTCTTAAAAAATTTTGTCTAGACCACAATATTCAAAATTCTTTTTCAGATGAGGTGCAAAGAATAAATAATGCCACAATAGAAAATCTATATAAAGTTGTATCTAATTTAAAAAATAATCACAAAATAAAATCTTTTGGCTTTTTGGGTCTTGGCTATAAGTCTAATACACAATGTTTTGAGGAAAGTTACTCTATTAAAATGATGAATTTTTTAGAGAGTTTAAACATAAAAGTATTTTATTATGACCCTTATTTAAGTGAAACATTTAATGCTACAAAAGTCGAAAATTTCGAAGAATTGACTTTGAATAGTGATATAATATTTTTGTCTTACATTGATCAACATTTCAATCCAATTGTCCAAGTAAAACATAAAAAAAAAATTTGGGACCTATGGTACCATTTTTCAGACTCTAAATTTAATAAGATTTTTCATAAAGAATCTGACTTTGAAAAATTTTCAGATATAAGTTCTGATTCCAATGGGAATATTGTTAAATTAGTGAATAAGGTAAGCTAATAACTTGTAAATTTTTTGTTTAAATCCACAAATATTTTTTATATTGATAATCTATGTTAAAGGGCAAAATTAACGTTACTTGGGAAAAAAAAGATTTTAAAAATCTCAAATTTAAAAAAAAGAAATATGCCACTAGTTACAATGGTAACTTAGAGAAAAAATATATGAAAAAATTCAATAATTTTGAAGTTTTTTTATGTAACAAAGTTGGTAAAAAATTAACCAAAATAGCTGAAAAATTTAGATTAAAAAAAACTGTTGTTGCAGTGAACAAAATGATCCCTGGCCAAGTCTTACCATTTCATTCTGATAAGTATAAAGTTTATATGAAAAAAAATAATATTAAAAATAGTAAAAAAATAATTAGAATTATTGTATTTCTAGAGAATTCATTACCCGGTCAACAATTATGGATAAAAGATAAATTATGTTACGCAAAAGCTGGTAGTTATTTTGGATGGAAAAATCAAGTAAATCATATGGCTGCAAATTTAAGTGAAAAAGATAGATATGTTTTACAAATTACTGGTTTAAAAACTTAATGTACGAAAATGTATCTAAATTTGAGGAAGAATTAGCAGAATTTACTTCTAGTAAGTATGCTATAGCAACTGACTGTTGTACCCATGCTATCGAAATTTGTTTAAGAATACAGAAACCAGTGTCCATAAAATCTACAGCATACACATATTTAAGTGTGCCTATGACTTTTAAAAAATTAAATTTAAAATTTGAACTAACCGATGAAGATTGGATAGGTGAGTACAACTTGCATGGATCAAATATATGGGATAGTGCAAGACTTCTAAAACCTAAAATGTATAGAAAAAATCAACTACAATGCATAAGTTTTGGAAATGGAAAACCAATTGATAATAAAAGAGGGGGAGCAATCTTGTGCGATTCAAAAGAATTTTATGACAAAGCTAAGAGAATGAGTTTTGATGGAAGAGATTTATCTTTTCAACCTTGGATAAAACAAAAAGAATTTCAAATCGGATATCATTATAATATGCCAATTGAGCATGCAATTAAACTTTCTGAACTCCTAAAAAAATACAGGCAAGATGGAAATTTTGAACCAAAAAAAGTAGAATATCCCGATTGTAGAAATATAGTTTTTACAGAATGATTATGAAATCCCTAACGGTTTTTAATCAAGAATATAAAATGATTCTTGATAAAAACGTATTCGAACCAAATCTTACAACCAAGTTGATGATTGAAAGTTGTTATGAAAAAATTAAGAAAATGAAGAAAATTAATTTAGTCGATATAGGATGTGGATGTGGGATTATTGGAATTGTATTAAAAAAAAAATTAAAGATTAAAGAAAAATCATACTTTTCAGATATTTCAAGTAATGCAGTCGAAAATACTAAAAAGAATTTAAAATTATATAATCAAAACGGTGAAGTATTAAAAGGAAGTGTTTTAAATCCATGGAAAAATAAAAAATTTAATGTCTATATTAGTGATGTATCAGCTATTGCACATGATATTTCGATAATATCACCTTGGTACAAAAGTGTTGAAAATAATTCTGGAACAGATGGAACAAAATTTACGATCGAATTCCTAAAATTTTTTAAAGATAATAATATTAATAAATCATTCATTTTTTTTCCTGTGATTTCTTTATCTAACAGGAAAAAAATTTTAAAGTTTTTAAATGATAATTTTCAAAATTATAAATGTTTAAACAAAAAAACTTGGTTCTTGCCAGAGGAATTTAATGGTCAAGAAAAATTACTTGAAAATTTAAAAAAAAAAGATGTTATTGACTTTAAAGAATATTTTGGAAAAAAATTGTGCTTTACTGAGATTTATTGCATAAAAATATGAAACATTTAAATAAACATTTCAATACTAATATTCCTTGGACTGAGTCTCCTTTATTTAATTTTGATCTAAATAAAAAAAATAAAAAATACCATCAGCTTGCTAAAAAGTATAATCAAGATGGATATGTAGTAATTGATCTTAAATTAAATAAAAACTTAATTCGTAAAATTGATTATGATTTGAATTCAAAGATTAAAAATAATGATTTTAAAAAAAATCCAAAAATGTTTCATTATAATGATAGTCCTAGAGTAATTGAGGCGTGGAAATTCAGTCAAAATGTTAAAAAGTTAGCAATGAATAAGAAAATTTTAGATATTTTACAATTTTTATATGAAAAAAAACCAATCCCAATATCAACTATAAATTTTCTAAAAGGAACTGAACAACCTTTGCATTCAGATTATATGCATTTTGCATCTATGCCACCATTATATCTAGCTGGTGCTTGGGTAGCATTAGAAAAAACAAATAAGTTTAATGGTCCAATAGTTTTAGTCCCTGGTAGTCACAAATTACCTATTGTAGATTATAATACTTTAGGGGTAAAGAAACCTAAATCACTTCAATCTTTAAAAAAATCTTATAGACATTACGAAAACTATATTAAGAAAATAATTAAGATTAAAAGATTTAAAAAAAAAAAGATTTATGTTAGACAAGGACAGGCAATAATTTGGGCAGCCAATTTATTACACGGTGGATCAAAAATGATAAAAAAAAACTCTACGAGAAAAAGCCAAGTAATACATTATCATTTTGATAAATGTGAATTTTATTACAACCCAAGTTTTTCAAATCCTTCTGAGGGAGAGTTTGCTAAAAGAAAGTATGAAGAAATAAAATGACTGAAAAAGAATTACTAAAAATAATTGAAAAAGCACTGGGTGTAAAAAATATAAATGATAAAACAATATCAAAAGATATACCTGAATGGGACTCATTAGGACATTTGAGTATACTTACTGCATTGGACGAAGCAACAAATGGAAAAGTAGAAAAAATCGTCGAATTATCAGAAAGTTATTCTGTAAAAGAAATTAAACAACTATTGAAGAAAAATAATATATTAAATTAACAAAACACTTAGTGTTTATAATTTTTAATTAATCTTTTTAATTTTTTAATATCTTTGGTTTTGATTAATTTATTTTTAGCTCTTTGAATCAAAAGATTACCTGTATCTATTTTTTCATTTACAACTGAGTTAGCTGAGATAGATACAAAATCTTTTAAATTACATTTTGGTAATAAAGTAGATTTTAAACCTATCAAACAACATTTTCCAATTTTTATATGTCCTAACTGAGGTTTAGTATAATTTTTTTTAACTGTAGGATTAACTAAAAAACTTTTAGTGAAATCGTCGCTAACTGCGTAAATTGAAGTGTGAGCTGATATTCCACTAAAATCTCCAATTGTTATCGAGCTTTTTACATTTGGCGCTGTAAGAATACAAAATGACGATATATGAACATGTTTACCAATATTTATATTACCTTTTAAAATAACATAATCATCAATTCTTGTATTGTCGCTGATAGAACCTTTGAAATTATAAAATTTCACAAGGTTACTAATTTTTACAGACTTTCCAATTTTTTTAACACCAAATTTTTTTAATTCTTTTGAAGTATAATACATTTAAATTTTTTAATCTTTATAGTATATGCTTATATCATTTAAAATAAACCTAGAATTGTATTCTCCAAAATTTCTTATTCTAAAAATCAAATCTTGTGAATTATCTAATTTATAAAAAATTTTTAAAGTGTTATTTTCATAGATGAAATACTTTTCTTTATATTGATATTCATTATTTTTTTTTTGACTCATAATTTTAGAGGTTGCAATTCTTCCTTTAATTAAAAAAATATCAAATTTAATCCAATACTTTTTATTTTCAAAATCAAACTCAGTTTTTTTATTTCCAATTTTAATATCTAAAAGCTTATCATAAGAGTCTGTTTTGAACGAAAATTCTTTTCTTTTAAACTTAAAATAGAATCTTTTTAAAAATGTATGATAATTTTTTATAAAAAAATCACACTTAAAATTTACCTTTTTTAAATTTGTTTCTGATATTTGGTCATCATAAATAAAATGACCATTTCTTTCCTCAATACCATGAAATTTCATAAATTTGGAGGCTCTTTTGTTTTTGCTATCGTAATTGATAGCTAATTTTAAGTAATTTAATGATTGGTTATTTAAATTATCAAAAGTTATTATTTGTTCTACACCCCACATATAAATACCTGATTTAATACTATTTAATTCTTTTTGATTAAATAAATCTTTATTTGAAGCACGAAATTTTTCTAGGGATGAAATTTTTGATATTATCATAAGATCAAAATTTTCAGATCTATAAGATGAGGAAACTCTTGTTTTAAGCGCTTTTAATATTGGACGATCAAAAAAAATAAAATTTTCATGATTATGATTTAATAATAGATTTGCTAAAAAATAATAATCACCACAAGCTTTTACATTCAAATCAAACTTGTAGTTTTCAATAATTTTTCTTTTAAAAAAAGTTGAGTGCATAGGAAGAACATTTTCACATGACAAATGTGACAATAAGTTAAACTTGGAATTTATTTTGTCGCCTCCAAATGGTTTTATAATTTCAATTATTTCATCATTCTGATTTGTAAAAGCAGTATTTCCTGTCAAAAAAAACTTATCCTTATGAAGATTAAATTGATTATTGATATTACCCAGTACATGTTTATCAAATAACCTTTCATCAGTTGCTATTGGAGAAATTATATCTCCAGAAGCAAGTTTCCAACCTTTATTATAAGCGTCAACTAAACTTTTATCAGGTTCTGAAATGTAAATTAAATTAAGGTTTCTTTTTTCAATCTCTAAATATTCCCTTGTTCCATCATTAGAATATCCATCTATAACAATTAATTCAAAGTTTTGATAATCTTGAAGTTTGATTGATTTAATTGTTTCTTTTAAATTATCGATCGAATTTTTAGTCGCTAATATTAATGAAAATTTGTTGCTCTCCAATAAATTCATATTTTGTCTTAAATTCTTTGTTAAAAGGTTAAAATTTTTGTTTAAAAGATTCGTGTAAAACTTTTTTAATCAATGTCTCAGAAACTGGTAAACAAAAATTGTCTGATCTTCCTTTTGTAAACATTAATTTAATTAATTTTTCAGCATTTTCAACACAACCGACATATTTTCTTAATTTTTTTATAACCAAATGTTTTTTATAAATTTTTGATAAATGAAATCTTAATGACTTAGTATTTTTAAAGTTTGTGTTATTTGAAATTAATTTAAAAAAATTTTTTTTTTGGTAATTGATTAAATCAAAAACTGCTAAAGTAGAAAAAAAACATGCAAGTCCATGAGGTACATTATATACAGATGTTAATGGATATGAGATGGAATGACAAAGTGATGTTCTTGTCTTAGAAATACAAAATCCTGAGATTAAACTTGCTTTAGATATTTTTGTACGATTGATTATACTAAAATTATTTTGATTTAAATTAGTAATTGCTTTAACCCCAAGCTCTATACCTTTTGAGGCTAATAGCTTTGAACTATAGTTGGCGTTTTTATTCCAATAACTATCGAAAAGTTGATTTATCGCATCTAAACCAGTAAATAATCTATTTTCATATTCTAGATTTTCTGTTGTTTCGGGATCTACAAATGCATAATTTGCATATAATAAGTTTGAATTTAAAGACAATTTTTTTTTATTTTTTAAATCCCAAATAGTAGCAAAAGGTGTTACTTCGCTACCTGTACCAGATGTAGTTGGAATTAATATTAATTTAATATCATTTTTTTTTTTTAGATTATCAATATTTTCTATTAAACTTTTAATATCAATTTTTTTTTTTAAAGAAAGATATGATTTTAGAATTTTAGAGAAATCTAAAACACTTCCACCCCCGTATCCTATTATAAAGTCGTATTGCTTATTAAAAAATTTTTTAAATAAAGAATCAACAATTGTTGTTGAGGGATAACTATTTATTTTGTCTAAAAAATAAATTTTATTTTGTGAGTTAATAATATTTGTAATTTGTTTTCGAAATAACTTTCCTCCTCTTTTTGAAGTTATTACTAAAATTTTTTTATTTAATCCCACAACTTTAGAAATTTTATTAATTGATTTCAAACCAAAAAAAGTTTTTGTAGGATTGTTTAATTTTTTTATTATTTCCATTATTTTTTCATAAAGCTTTTTTTATTCTGAATTGGCGACTCTTTAGGTCTTCCTAAATTTTTCCTGTGGCCTGGACTTATAATGCACTCAATAAATTTTAGTGCTTTAATTTTTTTTGTTTTTTTTAATGTGTTTTTGAGTTTTGATAAATTATCTATTTTTTCATATACTTTCTGATAACCAGATGCTTTGGCTATTGCAGCATAATTAATAATTTTACTTGTAGTTCTTTGACCACCTACAGACTCATGAGAGCGATTATTCAATAAAATATGAGTAAAATTTTTAAGTTTCATATCCCCAATTGTTGCAATTCCACCCATGTGCATTAAAAAAGCACCATCACCATCTAAACAAACTATATTTTTTTTTGATTTCATTGAATAGCCCAAAGCAATTTGTGATGCGTGGCCCATAGAACCAACAGTCAAAAAATCGGACGAATGATTTTCTTTGTTGTGTTTTCTAATTTCATAAAGTTCTCTTGAGATCATCCCAGTAGTTGAAATATACTTATTTTTTTTACCTAATATATTTATTATGGTTTTAATAGCTTCTTCTCTTTTAAATTTTGTTTTAATTTTTTTTTTATCAATATCTTTATTATTAATTACATTTTTTTTTACTAAAATAAAAAAAGGCTTATGGTTTAGTTTTAATTTTTTAATTTTACTTCTTAATTCTTTAAAATCTTTTTTTTCATCACCCTTTAAAATATAGTAAGTTGACTTTAGTGTTTTTATAAGTTTGAGGGTAAGTTCTCCTTGAGTTAAATGTTGTGGTTCATCATTTGATTTTGGCTCTCCTCTCCAGCCCATTAAAATGACAACTGGTATTGAATATACTTTTTTATCAATTAACGAGAGTAATGGATTAATAATATTTCCAAAACCTGAATTTTGTAAATATATTAGTGGAATTTTATTTGTAGCAAGATGATAACCAGCTGCTATGCCCATTGCACTTCCCTCATTAGCTGAAATAATATGATTTTTCCTATCTACTTTTTGCTCAATTGATAAACAAAAATTTTTCAATAAAGAATCTGGAACACCTGTAAAAAAATTTATTTTATTTTTTTTTAAAAATTTGAGAAAATTATCTACTTGTATCAACTTAAACCTTTTTATTTTGTCCCTGGTATCAAATTAAGTATTTCTTTAATTGATAACATTGATTTTTCAGCCTCTTTTGCTCTTGAGTATTTCAATATACTATGAGCAGTTTTTAGCATATTTGGATAAGCACTTCTTAATAAATGATTTGCATAAATTATAATATTGGCACCAAGATCATTAATTTTCTTTTCAGTCATATGACTAAAGCTTGATGGAACTATAACTAATGGTTTTCTATTTTTGAATTTATTATAAAATTTACAAAATTTAATTAAATCATTTGGATTTTTTTGCTTACTATGTATCATTATTCCATCAGCACCAGCTTTAATATAAGCTTTTGCTCTATTTAAAGCATCTTTGTAACTTTTTTTTAAAATCAAACTTTCAATTCTTGCAATAATCATGAAATCAATAGTTGATTGATTTTTTTTTCCAGCTAAAATTTTGTTAGAGAAATTTTTTATTGTATCTTGTTGTTGAAAAACATCTGTCCCAAACAAAGAATTTTTTTTTAGACCTATTTTATCTTCAATTATCACTGCTGATACTCCTAATCTTTCTAAATTTTTAACCATAAAAACAAAATGTTCTGTTTTTCCACCGGTATCACCATCATAAATAATTGGTTTAGTGGTTACTTCTAATACCTCATTTAAAAGTTGCATTCTTTCGGTAGAATCAACAGCCTCAATGTCAGGTTTACCTTTTGCTGTTGAATTAGTTAATGAGCTAGCCCACATTCCATCAAATTCTAAATTTATATCATTTTTCTTAAATTTAGTTTTTTCAACAATTAGTGCAGATAAACCATTATGGATATCTAAAAATCTAGAATATTTTTTAGAATTTAATAATCTTCTCAATTGATTTCTTCGTATATCTGGAGTAACTCCCAAGCTTTTATGTAACTCAATTAATTTTGTCGACGATATTCCAACGGTATAAGGAATTTCTATTAGTTTTCCCCCCCATTTTTTTAAAACATTTACCACTCTATCTCGAGTTTTTTTTTGAACACCATTTTTCCAATCGTCACCATGTATAACATAATCAGGCTTTAGCATTATTAAATTTGGCACATAATCAAGAGTGTTTTGTGGTATTACTTTATCAACACCTTTTATTGATGATATAATTTTTTTTCTATCACTAAAGTTCATTAAAGGAACTCTCTTATAAGATGCTATCGCACGATCAGTTAATAATCCTAAAGTAATATCTCCATATTTTCTCGCATTATCAATTATATTTAGATGACCTTTGTGAATAATATCTGCACTCATCGCAACATATACTTTTTTATTTTGAGTATTTCTGTTTTTCATCAATAAATTAATATTATGTTAATATTTAGTAAAAGTATATATATACAAATATCATGATAATCAAAAAAATTCAGAACATTGAATTTACAAAAATAATTCTATCTTCTCTTCTTTTTTTAATAATTTTTTATAAAGTTCCCATCGATATTTATTATTATAACAGATCTCAATTCAATAATTTTTCATTTATATTAATACCAAACTTGTTTCTTTTTTTAACAAGTCTTATTTTTTATAAAAAGATATACAATAATACTTTTTTATTTAAAACTTTCTTGATACTTGCATTATATGTAATTATATCAAAAATTTTATTACCACTCGATATCGATGAACTTGAGGGCCATTTAGAACTTGCTAATGAAAATAAATATGGAGTTTTAATAGAATTAATCTCTTTAATTTTAGCTTATTTTATAACTAAAAATTTAGAAAAAAATTTTATAAAAAAACTAATAACGATTATTTCAATAGTTTTTTTTTTATTTTCCAGTTATTTTTATTTAAGAAGTTTTGCGTCAACTATTAAACATCAATATAATTATTTTATTCCAAAATCCTTCAATAAACATGAGAAGAATTTTAATTCAAATCCAAATATATATCTTTTAACATTTGATTCATTTTCGAGTAATGCTTTTGAAAAAATTATTAAAAAAGAAAAAAGTCAGTCTTATTTTGATGGCTTTACCTTTTTTAAAAATAATTCATCGAATTACTCTTCAACTACAGTGTCTGTACCAAGTTTTCTTACTGGAACTATGCATGATTTTGATAAATCTCTTCTCAAATTTAGAAACAGTTATAGAGAAAAAGGTTTAATTTCAGATATGATGAATAAAGATTATAATGTTTGGCAATACGTGCAAAGTAATAGTATGCAACATAATGATGTTATAAATATTAAAACAAATGTCTCAATTCTTCTTGAGAGATCAAGATTAAATTTATTAATTGAATTATATGATTATATTTTATTAAGATTGAGCCCACAATTTCTTCATCAAGAAATATATAATAACGGAAGTGGCATTATTTCAAAAAAAATGAAAAATGATGAAACTAAGTCTATGCCTGGAGAACATTATAGGGCATTAGGTTCCAAATTTCTTATGGAAGAAATAATAAAAGAAGAGATTTTAAGAGCAGATAAAGGTGTATTTCTTCATGCGCATGTATATTTACCACATGGACCGTACGTTATTGATGAAAAAGCTGAATATGCATTTGAAAAATATGACGGAAATACTGGAATTAAAAGATATCATATGCAGTCTGAAGGAACTGCTTATTTAATAAATAAATTTTTAAATAAACTTAAAGAGCAGAATAAATTTGATAATTCATTAATTATTTTAAATGCAGACACTGGTGCTTGGGAAATTGGACTAAGTAGTTTTCCTAATAAGTATAGAGAAAGAATTGATAGTATAAATGATAATCAAAGACGGATGGCCGCTCACAAAGTATTTAATCAATCTCAAGCTTTACTTGCAATAAAATATCCTAATCATAAAAAATTAAGAATTAGTGACAAAAAAACTCAGAATCTTGATATTTATCCAACAATATTAAATTTTAGTGATGAAAATGAAAAATTAATTAATAATTATTCAGGTATTTCACTTTTAGATTACGATAAAATTCCAGACGATAGAACTGTTGAATATATTGTTGGCTTTAAGCAAAGAAAAACAAAAAAACATCAATGGACAACAATCGAAAAATCGAAAGGTGGATTTTTAGACATATTTAAAATATCAAATAAAGATTTTATATCAAAGATAGGTACTAAATACCAAAAATGGTAGTATATCTATGAAATTACTAATTACATTTTTAATAAAATGAAAAATTTAGATATTTTAAAAAAAGAATATAAAAAAAAAGGTTTTTTGAAAATAAATAAATTTTTTGAAAAAAGTGATATAATATCTGTTAAAAAGAGTATTAAAAAAAATATTAATTTAAATAAAGAAAATCATCATTTTTATTATGAAAAAATTAATAACAAACAAGTCTTAAGAAGAATAGAAAAGATAAGTGAATTCAATAAAGATGCAAAAAAAATAATATTAAATAAAAAAATAAAGAAAATTATTAATCAACTAACCAAAAAAGAATATAAATTATTCAAAGAAAAGCTTAATTTTAAGTATCCAGGAGGAATGGGATTTAAACCACATATAGACGGCCATTTCTTTTGGAAAGACAAAAAAAATAAAATTAGAAAAGGTTGGCGAGAATATTCAAGTGATTTTTTAAGTGTTGTAATTCCTTTAGAGAGAGTAAATATGAAAAACGGCTGTTTAAAGATTTCTTCATTTGCAAACACAAAAAAACTTGGCTCAAACTTCAAACAAATTACTGAAAAAAATATTCGATTTACACCAAATATTAAAAAGCCTTATTTAAAGATATTTAAATGGAATACTATTGAAATGGATGTTGGTGATATATTGGTTTTTAATTGGAAATGTGCTCACAAATCTGGAAAAAATTTGTCCTCTAATAGTAGAATGATATTCTATGCAACTTTTTACAAAACAAACAAAATTAAAGATATTAAAAATAAATATTATTTAGATAAAAAAAATTCTCAAAATCCTTTTAAGAATAAATCTTTGCAATAAAATATTCTTTCTGATTGATCTTTTTATCCCTGAGTTTTTTTTAAAGAAATTATCTAGTCTTCAAAAGTATATTTTGTTAAGGTGATAAGTTAATTACAATATACAAATAAAATTTAGAAGGATCCTTCTAGCTTAATGAAATATGTTAAAACAAATTAAAGAATTTTTAAAATTTATTAAAATTCAAAAAAAAAAAGATATAATTTTTTATTCTGAGGGTAGTCATGACACAATTTACTATAAAGATATTATTAAAATCTTGGAAGAAGAATATAATGTTAAAATATTAGTTTTAACATCTGAAAAAAAAGATATTGCTTTTCAAATAAAATCAAACTTAACAAATATAATATTTATTGGGGATGGATTTTTTAGAACAATATCTTTTATGCTAGTAAAAACAAAAATTTTCGTAATGTCTGTTCCGGATTTAGATAATTTTTATTTAAAAAAAAATAAATCAAAAAAAACAAAATATATTTATATATTTCACTCTGTATCAAGTACAAATGCTGCATATTATAAAAAGGCTTTTGATAATTATGATATTATTTTTTGTAGAGGACCACATCAAAAAAATGAAATTTTAGAAAATGAAAGTATAAACTCACTTCCTCCAAAAAAACTTATTGAACATGGTTGTCCAATATTTGATGAGCTTGCTTTAAAAGAACTTAACTTACAAAATAATGATTTTAAAAATATTTTAATTGCACCAAGCTGGAATAAAGTAGATGAATTAATAGATAAGGATTTTTTAATTGAGTTAATTTCAAGATTATTGAAATTTAATTTCAATGTTACTTTACGTCTTCACCCAATGACACAAAGAAGAAAACTAAAAAGAATAAATTTTATTCTTTCAAAATTTAAGGATAATGAAAAATTTTTCTACTCATCTAAAATGGAAAATAAAAATATACTTAAAGAACATGATATACTCATAACTGATTGGTCTGGTATCTCATGGGAATTTTCACTTATGCTTGGAAAGATAACTTTTTTTATAGATACAAATAAGAAAATAATGAACTCAGATTATCATCGATTTAAAAATAAAGCTGTTGAAATTGAACTAAGAGATAAAATTGGTTATTTAGTTAAAAACTATGATGTTAATGAATTAATTAAAAAGATTAATTCTGAAAATTTATATAATAATTTTTTTAATACAAAATTAAAAAATATATATTTTTATAGAGATAAAATGTTTTATAACAAATGGAAAAGTTCTGAAATTGCTGCCAAGGAAATAAATAAGATTATAATTAATGAATAAAAATATTATAAAAAAAATAATTTTTATTTTTGGAATAATCATTTCTTTTTTTGCAGTCTTTTTTGACTTTATATATAATAATGATTTTTATTTTGGTGCACTCCAATTATTGCTTTTGTTATTCGGTATTAGCTTAATAATTAGTTATTGGTCTCAGAAAACATTTGTCTTATTAATCGGATTAATTATTGGTATCAATGTAGTTGTGCTCAATAAGCAATATTTCAATCTAATTAATGAAAGCCCGATTGTTAAAAAAAATTTAGATAATATTGACAAACGAGTAATTGAATTAGTTATTGATAAGCGTTTTAAAGAATTAAAAGAATTCTTTTTATTAAGTGAGTCTTATATCGATCAAAATCAATTCCAAAAGTATTTTGCTTATAAAAATAATTTTAACCAAGTTTCTATTAAAAAAAATGAACAGGAATATTTTAAACAAAATATTAGTTTAATTAAACAACAAATAGAAAAGCGTTTTTTTAACACATATAGAGATCTTATTTCTCAAGATTTAGAAGTAGATATCATAAAAAAAATTGAATATGAAAAATATGACGTAATAGTTTTTAAATGGAATGCATTTAATGGATATAAAGCTATAGGAAATATTTATTTACCAAAAAATATAAAAAAAGATCTTCCAATAGTTTTTTCTGTACCGGGCTGTGGTGAAAACCTATGGAGTAATCATCCGCATGAGACAAATCCTCAACACAGGTTAGGCTTAATGGCAATAAACCAAATTATTTCCGTAACCACTGTTTCAACTTGTTCTAATTCAGAATTTACAATAAGTGCTAGATATGAAATATTATCTGAAATTTCAGGTGGAAATTTAAATGATGCAGAGATAGCATTAGTAATTTGGACAAGATTTATTAGAATTTTTAAAGAATTTGAATTTCTCAATATTGATAAAGACAAAATCGGAATTACTGGGTATTCATATGGAGCGGAAATTATAAAAAAACTATTATTAGTTGATAAAAATATAAAGTATGTTTCTTTGGTTGGAACAACATTAATTTCTTCTGAAAATAATAAAAAAAAATACTTTAGTTATCCTGCTAAAAGAATAGTTGATAGTGAAAATGAAAATTTTTATAATGGTTCTGGATCAAAAAAATTAAACAGAATTATAAATCAAACTTATCAAGATTTTAAAGTAAATAATTATAATCTTTTAACAAATCTTGTTACTTTTTATCACAACAAAGTTTTTCAAATTATTATTGGACGTAAAGATACTGCTGTTTCAAATTCCCAAAAAGCTTTTTTAAAACAAGAAATAGAAAAGATTAACAATTTTAATAAATCATTATCAACTGTTGAAAATATAGAATTAATCAAAAATGATATGGATCATAATTTTTCCAATGAAAATAATATTGAAGTGGCTAATTTTTTTTTAAAGAATTTCAATAATAAAGAAGAATTAGATTTAGATATAAAATATAAGAAAAATGATAAAAAAAATCTAATGCCTGTAAATTATTTTTTAGATTTAAAAAAATTATATTTAAATGAGTTTGAAAAAAAGACCTATCAGCAAGAGAGTATTTCTTTAGAAAATATTAAAAATATATTTAAAATAAAAAATCTAAAATACAATAAGCCCATCCTTCTACTTAGAAAAGAAATAGTTATTGGGAATAATAATATAACAGCTAAATTGTACACACAAAAATTGAAAAATGAAATACATGGGTATTTTTATGAATTTGAAAACACAAAATTAGATAAACCAAACAAGATTAATATTTTAGTACATTCACGTAAAGATTTTGACCTGGAACTATTACTAAGTTCTATGAGCAAAAATAAAGTAACTTATATTACAATGTTACCTGGTTATGATATTTTAAGCCCTAAATTTAACACAACTGGTAATTTGGCAAAATTACTAATGAATTTAGATGACAGTCCTACTTTGGCTGGTCTCGCTTTTCAATCAATAAGTAATTTGACAGAGTTTTCAGAAGAAAAATTTAAAAAAATACCTTACGAATTTTACTCTTTTGGAGTGGAGAGTAATTTTATCACTTTAATTTATAATATAGTTTCAGATAATTTTTCAAATATTAAATTTTATGAATATATAGACTTTAAAGAATTTTTTTCTGAAAAAAATGAATTCAGCATACCTGCAATATTTTTTTTTCGTGGTTTAAATAATATTTATCTTGAAATTTTAGATTTTGATATGGATGAAATGAATGTTCAAATTATGACTAGTGGTAAATTAGAAGAATATAGAGTTTATAATTAAACCTTTTTATCATTATTTTTTTTTTCATCATCATAATTTTTTTTTTAAAAAAATTTACAAACTTAAAAAAAAAATTTTTTATATATAATATACCATTTTTAAAAAAAATAAGAGCAGTAGCAATAAAAGCAATAATCATTTGTATGATAAATCCACCTGTACCTGGATCAAGATAGGCGTGTGCAGGTAAGGATTGTATAAAAACGAAAAATATTAGAATTGTTAGTTTCATAATCTTTATATATCACAACTAAATTTAAGTTTAATTAGATAAATACTTATTTCAAATAATTCTAATTTAATTCTTGGAAATAAGGATTTTTCCAATGTAATATTAGAAAATCTTAGTTAATTAATATACTCAAACTAGAACAAGACTAGAGCATATAGAGATAAAATGAAAAAAATTTACTTATTCATCTTGTTCAATTATAAATATTGGCATAAACACCCATGAAATTCATTAATGCCCTCGTGGTGAAATTGGTAGACACAAAGGACTTAAAATAGTTTGAGTTGAGTATTTCTTTAGTCTCTAATAGTCCCTAATAGTCTTAATCCCTTATAATC
>MDSW01092700.1_pt1 | contig 20914 bp, 20 predicted proteins | sample 811171 | NCBI WGS metagenome assembly MDSW01 (sample SAMN05326641, study PRJNA326480) | marine metagenome | isolation source: seawater | place: Atlantic Ocean: North West | collected 2012 | reverse complement strand
CGTTGATAGGCTGGGTGTGGAAGTGCGGTAACGCATGTAGCTGACCAGTACTAATAGCTCAATTGGCTTGATTTATGCACTGAAAAAAATTTTGTTTTATTTTATTAAATTTAAATTTTAAAATAATTTTTATTAAAAAATGAAAGTTATCGATAATAGAAAAATTTGGTCTTTTAAAGATATAGAAACCGAATTTGACAAACATATACTCCATTCAATACCTGGATATAATAACATTTGGTGGACTTGCTGCCATATGATTAAGAGTTTTATATCAAAAGATACAATTATTTATGATCTTGGCTGTTCAACAGGTAAACAAACTAATTTTATTTGTAATAGTTTAAAAGAATTAAATTCTTTAAAAATAATCGGACTAGATTCTGAAGATAGCATGATAAAATATGCTAAAAAAAATTACTTAAACAAAAATATATCATTTCAAACTTCAAACGTAGACAAATATAAATTTATAAAAGCAAACGTATTTTTATGTATGTTTCTTTTTAATTTTTTAGAATTTGATATGAGATATAAAGTCCTCAAAAAAATTAATAAATCTTTAAAAAAAGATGGTGTAGTATTTTTTGCAGACAAAGTAATTGATGATGATCCTGCTGCAGAAAATTTGATGAATCAAATTCATTTACTTTGGAAAGAGAATTTTTTTAGTAAAAAAATTATCCTTACAAAACAAGAACAAATAAGAGGCATAATGAAGCCTATTACGGAAAAGAAACTTAATTTACTTTTTAAAGAATGTGGTTTTAAAAAAAATTTAATATCTAAACATTTAAATTTTAATTTTTATTTACTTCAAAAAAATTAGTATTTTTTAAGAACAATCAACTTACATACTCCGAATAGATTTATAATAGGTATTTTAGATAAATGTTCATCTAAAAAGGAAAAAATTTTATCTAAAAAAAAGCCGCATTCAAATCTTAAAAAATTATGAAAATATCCATGATTTTCAATTTTTATAACTTTGAAATCCTTGAAATTTTTTTTAATATCATTGTCTGAATATCCTTTTTTTAAAACGTGATCGCCAAAATTATAACCAAATATCCTAAATAATTTTTGAATAAATCTGATAACTAAGAATTGAGGAGAATAAAAATTTATAGTTACAATGATTATTTTTGTTTTTTTGTTTGAGCAATTTTTTACTAATTTTATAAATTTCTTTTCTTCAGCTCTGTGCAAAACATTAATACTAATAATATTATCAAATTTTTTTTTTAGGCTAATCGTTTCTAAATCAGCACGAAAAAAATGAACTTTTTTTTTTATATTTTTCTTTGCCATTTCAATCATTTTATCTGAAACGTCAAAGGCTTTTATTGGTCTGTTTGTAATTCCTCTGATTTTAAAAAAATCTCCATTTCCAGTTCCAATATCTAACAACGAACCATTAACTAATTTTTTTTTTACTTGTCTATAATTATGGAATTTAAGTTTTCCTATAAAAGATTTATTTTGAACCCAGTCATAATCTTTAGAAATTATATTATAAGCTACTCTTTGTTTTTCACTTTGTTTTTTAATTTTATGTAATTTTGCCATTTTTCGATCTAAAGTTTTTCCAATCATTAGTGATTGGAAAAATTTTTTTAAGATATTTTGTTATTGATTTTATAAAAGTTTAGTTTGTTTTTTAAAATCTTCATAGTTTAATATTTTTTTGTAATATAAATTATAGATCTCCGCTGTAAGTTTTATACATTTATTAAAATTAAACTTAGGGGTCCAATTTAGTCTTTTTTTAGATTTTATACTTAATAATTTAATTGATTTTTCCTCATGAAAATTTCCTTTTTTAAAAACAACTTTAGCTTTTTTCGATAATTCTTTTCTCAATGTTTTTACTAAAGTTATAACATTTTTGTTAGCTGAATTATTTGGACCAAAATTCCATGATCCTGAAAATTTTATTGGATCTTTATATAATTTTTCTGCCAATATGACATATCCATTAACAACATCTAAAACATGTTGCCAAGGTCTAATAGATTTTGGCATTCTAATCGTCAAAATTTTTGCATTAAATGATGCTTTAACAGTATCGGGCACGATTCTATTGTTTGACCAATCGAAACCTCCAATGACATTACCTGCTCTTGCAGTAGCAATACCAATTTTTTTACTTTTTTTAAAAAAACTTTCAAAATAAGAACTTGTAATCATATCTGAGCTTGCTTTACTAGAGCTATAAATGTCTTTTCCACCAAGAGAGTGAGCTTCACTAAAAGATTTGACGCCACTTTGTTTATAAACTTTATCAGTGGTAACATTTATAAAAGAAACTTTCTTTTTTGAATACCTAATAATTTCTAAAATGTTTGAAGTTCCAAATATATTTATTTTTAAAGTATCTAAAGGTCTAATATAAGATTCTCTAACAATTGGCTGTGCCGCTAAATGGAAAATTACATCAGGTTTTTCTATTTTTACTACTTTTTTTAATTTTTCATAATCGCATATATCTAAATAATATTGTTTAATTTTATTATTTAATTTTAAATAATTAAATAAATAAAGACCTCTCTTTTCTTTTTTTGAAATGCCAATTATTTTTGCTTTTTTTTCTAATAATAAGATTGTTAACCAGCTACCTTTAAAACCTGTATTTCCAGTAATTAGTACTTTTTTGTTTTTCCAAAAATTATTATTTAACATTTTGCCAGCTACCATACTTTTTATAAATTTTCTCAAGTAAATTTTTATCTCTCATGGTATCAACCGGTTGCCAAAAGTTCTCATTTTTAAAACCCATCAATTCATTAGAATTTGCTAGAGTTTCCAAAGGTTTTTTTTCAAATACAGGATTTTCAAATTTTTTTAATAATTTAAATATTTTCTTATTTAATACAAAAAAACCCGAATTTACCCATGAACTTGTTGAAGCTTTTTCTTTAAAAGATGTAATTACACCATCCTTGTTAACATTTACAACTCCCCATCTTCCCGAAGGATGTGATAATGTCATTGTAGCTATCTTTTTTTTTTTTTATGGAAATTAAGTAACCTATTTATTTTAATGTTTCCAACTCCATCTCCATACGTAAAGTAAAAATTTGGTTTATTGATATATTTTTCAACTCTTTTAAGTCTTTCACCGGTATTTGAATCTTGTCCAGTATCAATTAATTTAATCTTAAAATCTTTTTTAATTTTGTTTGATAACAACTTTTTATTTTTATATTTAAAACCTATTTCAAAATTATTTTCATAAAAATCAAAGTTTAAAAAATATTCTTTGATCTTTTCACCTTTATAACCTAAACATATTATAAATTCTTTAACTCCAAATAATTTATAGATATCAATTATATGAAGCAAAATTGGCTTTTCACAAATTTTTATTAATGGCTTAGGTTTATCGAAAGTTTCTTCTGATATTCTTGAACCTTTTCCACCAGCTAATATTACACACTGCATAATTTTTAATTAATTATAAAAGATATATAAGTGCAAGTTAAAATAAACAAGAAAATTAAAATAACAACTAATACTAAAAATATTTTTTATTTATTTTCTTAGATAATTTTTCCCTTATTGGACCTAAACTTCTTCCATTCATAATTATTTGGATAACCATAGATTTTATCGGTTTTAATGATTTTCGTTGCTTTAAAATCTTTATTCAAACATTTTTTTAATAAATTTGGAATTTTTGTATAGCAATTTAATTGATTTTCAAAGATTGAAAATTTTTTATTTAATTTGATTTTTTTTTGTAAAATTAACTTTCCACTATCGATTTTATTATTAATTTTATGAATTGTTATACCTGTATATTTTTCATTATTAGCTAATTGTTGAAACATTGTCCAAACGCCAGCATATTTTGGAAGTAAAGATAAATGTATATTTACGATTTTATTTTTATATAATTTTAATATGGAGTTTTCAAATATTTGTCCTCCTGTATTGATTATAAAACTATATTTTTCTTTTTTTAAAATTTTATAAATTATTTTGTCTGATAACTCAACTTCAGATAAAAAACTTATATTATTTTCTATTAAAATTTTTTTCTTTGAAATATTAATAATTTTTTTTTTTAAAAAAAAATTAGCAAGTTTTAAATTGAACTTTAATAAAAGTAGTTTTAAAAATTCACTTAAGTAAACTTTATTTAAATTTTTTAAAAGATAACTTTGCAAAGATTTTTTAGAATTATTTTTTAAAATAAAAACTTTTGTAATTTGATAATTAGTTTTTCGAAGATTTATAAGTAATTCTTTCAAAAAGTAGGGTTGAAAGTATTCATCATTAGCTATAGTTATTAATAGTTTTTTTTTCATTAAACAATGATCAAAATTATACAAAAAAACTCACCGCATCTAGAAAAAAATTTTTTATCTAAATCAATTTTTTTAAATACCAAATGGCTCAAAGTTATTGAAAAAAGTTTCAATTTAAACTGTCACTATGTTATTTTTAAAAATAAACAAAAAACTATTTTACCTTTTTATGAAATAAGATTACTATTAAAAAAAAATTTTGTATCTATCCCTTTTAGTTTCAATATTAACCTTGACAAAAATCAAGAAAATTATCTAGTACAAAAACTTTGTGAAAATAGAGATTTTTTTAAAAATTTTAATGATGTTGTAATTAAATCTCAGTTTTTAAATTATAATTTTAGTAAAAAAGACTTTTTCAAAACAAAATATAATGTTTATAAAATAAAGTTAGATAAGAATACATATAAAAATTTTTCTAAAAATATTAAAAGAGCTCTAAATAAATTTTCTTTATTTAATTTTAAAATTATAAATGTATATTCTTCAAAAGAGTTTGATGAATTTTACAATAACTATGTTAAGAGTTCTAAAAAACTAGAGACATTTTTTTATCCTAAAATTTTTTTCTATAATTTGTTTAAAGAATTTAATGAAAATTTTACCATTGTTAGTGCTTATAAAAAAAATCAATATTTAGGTGGTCATTTGTTGCTATTTGATAAAAATAAAAATGAAATAATATATTTTCTTTCATCAAAAAGCTTTGAAGGTAATAATATTAGTATTGATAAAATACTTATTTATAAAGCAATTTTAATTGCGCAAAAAAAAAAATTTCAATACCTAAATTTAGGTAGAGTAAGTAGGAGTCATGAAGGTTTAAATAATTTTAAAAAATTATTTGGTTCAGAAAAACACGAAGTCAATTATTTTTCTCTTAATAAAAGAAATTTATCTATTTTAGATCAACAAAGCATCCTTAAAGAAATAGTAAAATTTTTCATAAAATATCTACCTTTAAGCATATATAAATATATTAATAATAAATTATTCAAATATCTTGGAATTTACTAAACTTTATTTCAAAAAATTAAATCCAACACCATCTCCCGTAAGAATTTTACCACGAGATTCACTTGTCGATACTAAATCAAAGTCAATTTTATTAGCTTTGTCTAAATTATTCTTTTCCCATTCTTTTAAATTACTTAATATTTTTTTATTTTTTTCATCCAAATCATTTTCAGAATTATTTATACATTCTTTCAAGCAAGATTTTTGATCAAATATTATTTTTATAATTTCTTTAGCATATTGGTTGGAAAAATGTGCAGGGTCTCTAAAATATTCATTATTATTAATATCTTTCAAGGATTTAGTATTTAATATTAGAAAATTATATATTTTAAAATCAAGCCATTTATTGTTGTATTGGTATATAAATTTTTGCAAATCAAAATGTTTTTTTAATAGTTGTAATTCTTTAATTATATAAAATAATTCTATTTGTATAGGATTGAACACAATAACTACCTCTTTATTATTTGATTTAAGAATTGCTAATAAACTATTAAATTCTTTTATAGTTTCTAAACCTTTTCGATTATCAAAAGAAAAATTATTGTCTGGTGCAAAACCAGGAAAAAATTGATCAGTTAAATATGTATTAATTATTGTATTTACTCTATTTTTATCAGGATATTTAACATCATCACTTATAAATAAATCTGGAAATTTTTCTTCAATATTATTATTTTTTAGATTTTTAAAAACTTTTCTAAGGCTTCTTTCAGTAAATAAATTTTTTGTTCTGTTTCCTGTAACTTTATCTAGATCGTAAAATGCATTAAATGCCCACAAATCTAAAAAAAAATAATATTTCTTTATATTGTTAAACTCTTTATTTATAAATTTAGCTTTATTTATTGTTCTATTTATACTTTCACCACCATAAAACAAATTTACAACTTTACCATTTTTATAATTAAATTTTTCTGGAAATATATCTATACGAGAAGTTCCAAATAAAACTGTGTCAGCGCTGTTTAATTTTGAAAAATTAATTTCTTTATAAGAATAATAACTTTCATTCTGTAAAAATTTTTTAAGAGTAATTTTGGGATAAATAAAATCTTTGTCAGAATCTAAGTAAAATACCAATATAAAATGTAAAAACAATAGACCCAAAACTCCAGAAAAGGTAAAAAATAATTTTTTCATTTAAAATTGGTAGTAAAGAAATTGTTGCATTTCAACTTTTGAAATTCTTATTATAAAAAGATATAAAATTATAGAAAAAATTATAGTTGTGGATAAATTATAATTAGTAATAAATTTTTTAAATTTAATATTTTCCCTAGAATTTATCAATAAATCTTTAACATTTGGAAAAAAAAATGTAACAAAAAATAAAATAATCAAAATATAATAGTTTTTAAAAGATTCTGTAACATAATAAATTTCGTTACTAAATCCTCTGAAAGTAATTCTCATAAAAATGTTTTGTAAATCTTTTAAGTTTTCAAATCTAAAAAAATTAAATATGAACGAAACAATTGTAAATGTAAAAAAAATACTTAAAAAACGACTTCCTATTATTTTTTTAAGATCAATAAATTTCATAAAAAGATGATTTATTGAAACAAAAAAACCATTTAAAAAACCCCAAATTAAAAAATTTAAACCAACTCCATGCCAAATTCCAGAAATTGAAAAAACAATTAACAAATTAAATAATTTTCTTAATCCACCATTTCTAGAGCCTCCAAGTGGTATATAAACATAATCCTTAAAAAAGTTTGATAGCGTAATATGCCAATTCCTCCAGAATTCAATCATGTTTGAAGCCTTTAAAGGTGAATAAAAGTTCCAAGGAAGAGTTATGCCGCAAATTAATGCCAAACCTACTGCCATTTCGGAATATGCAGAAAAATCATAGTAAATTTGGAATGTATAGGTGGAAGAGAATAAATAAAAATCAACTAAAGGAATTTTTTCCAAGTTATTAAGTATATCTAATTGTAATTGATTTATATCAAATAAAAAATTTACTATATAAACTTTTTTAAACAATCCTATAATAAAAATCGATAATCCTAATGCAACTGTTTTACTATCTGGAGCTTTAAATAGTTTTGTTTGATTATATAATTGAGAATATCTAGCAATAGGACCTGAAATAAGCTGAGGAAAAAAAAGTATAAAATTTAGATAATCACTAAACTTAAATTCTAAATTTTTATTTTTATATATATCAACTGCTAATGCAATATTTTGAAAAGTATAAAATGAAATAGCCAAAGGAAGTATTGAGTTTTCATAGGGATTAACTTTGTGGAAAAATAAGAAGGAAATATTAAAAAATAAATTAATTAATAGATAATATTTTGAAAAATTTTTTTGAAATTTAATTTCTTTAATCAAAAAATAATTCATAAGACATGAAAAAATAATTATTTCAAGAAGCTTAATTGATCCGTTTGAATAAAAAATTAATCCAAAAACGATGACTCCATATTTAAAAAAAATTTTTTTTCTAAAAATAAATAAATAAATTATAAAAATTGGAAAGAAAATAAGTAAAAATTTTGGTTCGTAAAAGGACATTGGTAATTATTTTATTAGCCTTGAGTATTCTTTTATCATGTCCTTTGAAATTGCTGGATGATTAGGCAAGCATATTATGTTTTTTTCAACTTTTTCTGAATTTGGTGTTTTATTTTTTTTAAATTTTTTAAAAATATTTATTTCAGAACAATTAGTATAATATTTTTTTCTAATATCTAATTTATTTTTTTTAAGTTCCGTTATAAATAAATTTTTTATTTTTTTACTTTTAAATAAAATTGGATATTCAAGAGTCACTAAATTTAAATTTCTTTTTGGTATCAAATTAGTAATAGTTTTTTTTCTTTTGAGTAACCTAAAATATTTTAAATTATTTGCTATTCTAATAATATTTTCTTTAGGTAATTTTTTAATACTATAATTTAAAATATTATAATTATTATAAGATAAATTATTTAAATAATAATTAGGAATTTTTTTTTTTGTTTGTAATTTATAGTTAAGATCAAAAATCTTTCTAATTGGTTTTTCGTTAGAAGTTAGTAAAAAATTAAAAGTATTATATATATATTTGTATGATATTAATTTTATTAAAAAAAGAGCTAAAAAATTTTTTATATTATGAAAAACAGAAAAATTAGTTCTAAAAATTATATCTTTAAGTGCTTTAAAATTAGAATTATTAGTTTTAATTATTCCACCAGTTATACTGCTTAAGTTTTTTGTAAAATTTAGACTATAGAAAGAAAAACTCCCAATTTTCGAAACCAAAACCTTATTTTTTGAATTTAATGATATTGCACAATCTTCTATAATTTCTATATTTTTTTTTTTTGCAATTTCTCTGATTTTCAAAATATTTTGATTAAATCCATTAAAATGAGTAACAACAATACAAAGAGTATTTTTGTTTATTTTTTTTTTTAAATCTTTTACTGACAAGTTTAGTGAGTATTTATCTAAATCATAGAATACAGGTTTTAAATTATTGTAAATAATCATATTTATTACCTCAAAAAAATTATAGCTACATACTAGAACTTCTTTTTTTAAGGGTTTTTTTTTTTTTAAAAATTTTAAAATAAAATAAAATGCAGTTCTTCCAAAATTAGTTAAAATAATATTTTTACTTGAGACTAATTTTTTTAATTTTTTTATGCTTTCTGACTTTTTGGGTATTTTAAATAAAGAATAAATAATTTCTAGAAGAGAATTATTTATAAAAAAAAATTGAGATTTAATCATCTAACTTTGCTATATATTTTCCAAGTTTATATGAATTGACCATTATTTGAAATGTTGGAAAATGAGGACCATCGGATGGCAAGATCGAAGCATCAGTGATAAACAAGTTTCTATTCATTAATAGCTCTCCATGATCATCTGTTCTTAATTCTTTTAAATTTGAGTCTTTTGTCATTGTTGATGTATAGTGAGCATCAGAACCAATAGGAAAAGATTTCAAATAAATATTATTAAAACTTTTTTTATTTCTAAAAAAAAATTCTTTTATAGTTTTTTCTTTTTCTAATTTCAAACTAACATTTTCGCCACCATTTATTATTAAATTCTTACTGTCATCCATGTGTATATTTGAATTTGAAAATTCGGTAGGAAAGAAAATATTACCAAATACAATATTATTTTTAAAAAAATTAATAAAGAAATTTATAAAATAACCAAATGGGAAAAAAAATTTTTTTTTTATCATATTTTTTAATTCATTGTTAAATCTACCTATTGAACCACTGATTTTAATTTGAGAACTGTCTCTATTAAAAAAAAATACAGAGGATGCAGAATGGTTATTTGATATGTTATACTTTATTTTATTTTTAAGAAATCCTACGAAACCATAATTTAAATTATGACATAATTTAATTTTCTTATTTAACAAATTATTCATTTTAATGATAAGTCTTGTCGATCCAAGTGTTCCACATGCTAATATTAATTTCCTACAATTATATTCATTTCCAATATCATCAATTAAAGTGTAATTATCGCCAGTTTTCTTGATATTATCTATAAAAACATCTCCTAAATAAGAAAAATTTTTTTCATTTTTTAACTTTTCAATAGTTTTTTTTGAATTGTATACCTCATTTTCATTTTTTAAAGACAGTAGGTCAGCATTGCTATAATTGACAGAAGTTATATTATTATTTAAGTAATTAGTCAGTTTAGTAGAATTTTCAGAGTCAAAATTTATTATTTTAAAATTTTTATCTAAAAATTTATTAATCTCAATATTTACTTTATTTTTATTTCTTTCCCAGTAGCCACCTCCCCAAACATTTGAAAGTCCTCCAACTGCCAAAGAGCCTAAGCTTGAAAAATTATTTTCTAATATTTTATTTTTTTTTTTTAAAATTATAATTTACATAATGAAAATCTTTTTTAATTATTTTTGGGTGATAAGTTTTTTTACCCAAATCTTTTTTTTTAATTTGTGTATTAGTGTTATATCCCTGATCTATGATAGTAACTTTCTTTTTTTCCTCAATCAAAGACTCTGCCAAAACTGCACCTGACGGACCACTGCCTATAATAATTATATCATGAACTAATTTATTCATTTTTAATAATATTGTTTTTTAATTATTAACAAATATAAGACTTATTATTAAAAACAATAAATTTAAAAATATTGAAAGTGAAAAAATATAATAAATTTGAAGGAAAAAAAAAAAATATACTTATAATAGGTGCTGGGATTCACGGGTCTTTTCTAGCTTTATATTTAAAAAAAAAATTCAATTCAGTAAATATTGATATAATTGATAAAAATAATTCCATTTGTTCAGGAACATCTGCATCTACGCATAATAGAGCAAATAGAGGATATCACTATCCAAGATCTCCAAAAACTTCTAAAGAATGTTCAAAAGGATGGATTTATTTTAAAAATAATTATGGCCAATTTTTAAAAATAATTGATTCCTTCTATGCGGTCGAAAAAAATTCAAAAACCAATCCAAAAAAATATGAAAAATTTTTAAAAAAAAATAATCTTTATTATAGAATTGAAAATTCAGATTATTTCAACAAAAAAAAATATCTATATGTTTCAAAGCCTTTGAAGGTTGTTTTAATCATGAAAAAATAGTTAGGCATTTCTATAAACAATTTAAAAAAAAAAAAATAAAACTTATAAATAATTTCGAATTAAAAAAAGTTAGTTTTTCAAAAAATAAAAAAAATATTATATTATTTTCTTCAAAGAAAAAAACTATTAATAAAAATTATGACATAATCTTTAATTCAACATATGACAATGCAAATGAAATTCTTAAAAAATTTAAAATTAAAAAACTAATTAAGCAGAAAATTCAATATACATCTATACCTGTTGTTGAAAGTAAAAAAAAAATCCCAGGACTTACAGTTATGGATGGAGATTATGTAACTTTAATGCCATATTTGGGCAATAAAAATAAGTATTTACTTTATGATTGCATAAACTCTATTAGTTATAAATCTCATAAAAATATAGCAACGATGAAAAATTATTACAAAATATTAAAAAGATTTAAAGAATACTATTTACTAGGAAAAGATTTTAAATTCTCAAAATTTTTATTAGGAAAAAGGCCTATACAAATAAGAGATAAGAATGCCGATAGGTATACTTTTGTAACTAAAAATCAATTTAATAAAATACCCCTTTACTCAATTTATGAGGGAAAATATATATCAGCAGCCTATTTCACTAAAAAGTTGGTAAGTAAAATTAAATTATGAAAAATGCTTTAATTGGACACTCGGGATTTATTGGAAAAAATATAAAAAAAATTCGAAAGTTTCATGTTCTTTATAATTCTAAAAATATAAACAAAATTAAAAAAAAAAATTTTAATATTGTCTTTTGCTGTGGCCTTCCTTCACTTATGTGGAAGGCAAATAAATATCCTATTAGGGATTTAAATAATGTATTAAAATTAACAAAAAATTTGTCTACAATTTCATGCAAAAAATTTATACTTATATCTTCAGTTGAGATTTATGATCATAGATTTTCTAATACTGAAAAGAAATTTGTTTTTAAAAAAAATAAATTATCTTATGGATATAATAGACTTTTTTTTGAAAAATTTGTAGAAAGCAAATTTTCAAATGTTTTGATATTAAGAATGCCAGTAATTTATGGAAAATATCTTAAAAAAAATATTTTATATGATATAATTAATTTAAATAATTTAAGTAATATTAATTTAGAAGATCAACTTCAATTTTATAATATAAAAAATATTTTTAAAGATATTAAAATTTGTAATAATAAAAGAATAAACAAAATAAATTTAGTTTCGGCACCAATTAAGGTTAAAAAACTAATAAAAATTCTTAGACCAGAGCTTATAGAAAAATGCAAAAAAGATATAAAAAAAGCAAGGAAATATAATATCAAATCAATTCATTCACGACATTTTAGAAGTAGTAATAACTATATAATTTCAAAAAAAAGTGCATTATTAGATATTATTAGATTTTATAATTCTCAAAAAAATAACAAGTGAATATATCAGTATCAAATTTAGGATGGAATAAATCAGAAAATACAAAAGTATTAAATTTTCTTTCGTCAAAAAAAGTTAAAAATATTGAGTTTGCATTAAACAAATTGCTAGAAAATCACAAAACAAAAAAAAAATCAAAAATATTAAATTATTATAAAAAAAAAAATATAAATTTAAGTTCAGCCCAATCTTTACTTTATGGATATAAGGATAGTTTCATTTTTGGATCAAAAAAACAAAGATACAATTTTACAAAAAATATACAAACAAATCTAAAAAAAATAAAATTTTTTAATACGAAAGCCGTTGTCTTTGGATCTCCACAAAATAAAAAAATATTTAAAAAAAATAAAAAGATACTGGATAAAATAGCATATAACGAATTTAAAAAAATAGCTTCTATATCTAAAAAATTGAAAATTGTATTTTGTTTGGAGGCCAATCCTATAATTTACAATTGTGATTATATTAAAAAAACATCCGAAGCGTTAAAACTTGTAAAAAAAATAAATTCTGAATATTTTAAATTAAATATTGATACAGGAACCATTATTGCTAACAATGAAAGTATAAAATTTATAAATAAAAATAATTTAAAATATATAGGTCATGTTCAAGTAAGTGTGCCTTATCTAAAAAGTATTTTTACAAATCAATCTTATCTAAAAAAAATAACTTTAATTCTTCGTATGCTTAAAAAATTAGAGTATAAAAATAATATTTCGCTTGAAACTTTAAACATAGGGTTGAGTGAATTAAAAAAAAATGTTCATTTCATTTTAAGATCAATTAAATAATGAAAAAAGTTATTATTTTAAATCATAATTTTGGTCATGGATCATACTATGCGTGTAAACAATGGGCAGATATTTTTTCTAAGCATAAAATTTTCACACATCTTTTTTCAGCTTCACAAAAAAATTTAGATTTTTCCTTTTCAACTATAGAAGAAAATAATTTTTTGAAAGAAACAAAACTACCTAAGTTTAAAATATTTAAATTTTTTTCTGGACATTTGTTAAGATTATTTTGCAATTTGTTTATAGTTTTTTTTTATAAATATGATTATTTAATTATAACTGCACATTCTCAATTCCAAAATTCAATTCCGGCAATTTTAGCAAAATTTTTTTTTAATAAAAAATATATAATTCTTAATGATGATATCTGGCATGATGGTTTTGGTAAAGAGCATGGATGGATTATAAACAAACTTTTTTATTGGTCTGAGTACTTTTCAAATAAAAGTTGTTATAAGATGATTTTTCATAATAAACTCTACAAAGATTTTTACTTAAAAAAATTCAATTTAAAAATAAGAACTGCTATTATAGAATATTATAACCAGAATAATCCAAAAAAACTTAGATTATCAATAAATGAGAAAAAAAAAATTAGATCTAAAATTTTTGCATCAGATAATAATGATATAATAATGTTATCTGTAGGAAATACATATACTAAAAGTATAAAATTATTAATTAGAGCTCTGCAAAGCTTAAATAAAAATAAAATTAGATTTAAATTATTTTTTGCTGGTTCAGCGAAGTTTTCAAAAGAAGTAATAAATAAAAATTCTATTTTTTTTTTTAGGCCATATACAAAAAAAAAATGTAATTAAATATTGCAATGCTGCTGATGTTTTAGTTCTGCCTATTAATAATGATTTTATCGATAAATATCGATTTCCAATAAGATTAATTGATTATATTACTTCTTCAACTCCAATAGTTACAACTTCAAAAAAGACATCTACAAGTTATTTATTTAAAAAATATAAAATTGGATACATATCAAGTTATTCATTGAATAATTTAAAAACACAAATTTTGAAAGCATGTAAAAAAAATGCTTTAACCAAAAAAAAAATATATAATGCCAATAAGTTGTCTATTTCATTGCTTGATTTAAAAAAAAATAGTTATAAAATTTTAAAAATAATAACAGAATAATATGAAAGTACTTTTTTCAAATGCTCCTTGGTGGGAGGAAAAAGAGTGGAAGTATGGTTTAAAGCTTCATAGAGTAGGAGTAAGAGGAGGTAGTAGATGGCCATTTACTCATCTTCAACTAAAATTACCCTTTATTAATATAAAAAAACCTTTTTATTTTGGGGATTTAAGATATCCATATGAGTATCTACCTCCACCATATTTTCTTCAGTATGCTGCTTCATATGTACAATCTAAATCAAATGCCAAGGTTACACTTCGTGATAGTGTTGTAAGAAAAGAGAGTTTAAAAGAATATTTTAAATTTTTAGAAGAAGAAAAATTCGATGCAATTATTTTCGAAACATCAACACCTTCATGGGATAATGATGTAAAAATACTTGATGAAATAATCAAACAGTTTCCAAAACTATTAATCTGTCTAGCAGGCCCAGTAGAGGAAAATAAATTTTTAGAATTTAACAATATGAATAAAAACTTATTAACTTTAATTAAAGGTGAGTATGAAAAAAATTCCCTAAAATTTATTGAAGGAAAAAGAGGAATCATTGACTATGACTTATTAACCAAAAAAGAAATGAACGAAGCTCCTTGGCCACTTTGGGAGGAAAAACATGCTACCTGGTATTATGATACAAATCCTAGAGGCGGATTAAATCCTAGACTCCACACTTTAGCAAGTAGAGGCTGCCCATATAAATGTATTTTCTGTGTTTGGCCAGCTACTTTAACAGGAAATGATCCATATGGAGATAAACCAAGGTCAGTAAGATATTATGAGCCAGATTATTTAGAACCTTACATCGCACATAGATTTAATAAAAATAAATTTAAATCAGTTTGGTTTGATGATGATACTTTTAATTTAGGAACAACTCATACAATTAAAATGTGTGAGATGATGCAAAGATTAAAAATGCCCTGGTTTGCAATGTGTAGAATTGATACTATAAAAAAAGAAACATGGAAACTAATGAAAGATAGTGGCTGCCTAGGAGTTAAAGTTGGTATTGAAAGTGGAAATCAATATGTTGTTGATAATATTGTAAATAAACACTTAGACTTGGAGTACACAAAAGAAATAGTTAATTATCTAGTTAAAGAATTAAAGATGAGTGTTCATGGAACTTTTACAGTAGGATTACCTGGTGAAACAAAGTCTCAAATGTTAGAAACTGTGAAATATGCAAATAGTTTACCATTTACATCAAAGCAAATAAGTGGAACCTCAATAATTGCTGGAACACCCATTTCAAAATTAGAAAAAGAGGAAAAATTAGAAAAATTCTCAGGAGCGGAAATAAATGACGAATTTATAAAATCTGCCGATGGTGGAAAAAAGTATCAAGAAATTACAAAAAACCTACAAATTGGAAAGCCTTTATATTAATTTAATCCTTTGATTTATAAGTGTTTAATAAACTAATTAAAAATGAGCATCTATCATTAATTTTAATAAATTTTTTTACAGTTTTTTTATTAAATTATAAAATATTTCTAAAGAAGAGCTATATAACTGGTGATTTTTTAGGTTTTTACTCGTCTTTTGTCTATCAAACAGAAAATATTTTTAATTTAAAAGGATTAATTTATCAAAATCTAGTATTTGGTGGTTTTCCATATATAGGTCAACTTCAAAAACTAACATTTGAACCAATCCACTATTTTTCATCTGTAATTTTAAATCTCCTAAATTTTCAAACATCCAGTTTGTATTATTTTTATGAGCTTTTAATTTTGTTTGTATGGTTTTTGAATTCTATTCTTATATTTCTAATTTCAAAAAAAATTTTTAAAGATTTAAACTTTAGCTCTCATTTATTTTCTACAATATTATTTTTATGTACTGGAGCCAATTACCATTTTTTAGAAAATATAAATATTATATTTGGTGTATTTTACATAACTTTGTCTTTTTATCTTTTTTTTTCTCTTATAGATAATTTCAACAAATCAAATTCGTTTTTATTTTGCATTTCTTCTTCTCTAATTTTTGCATCAGGTTCAGTAGATTTATATTTTTATTTTTCTGTAATAATTTTTATTATAATTTTTTTTTCAAGAATTAAATTAATTGAAAAATTAATGATTTATATAATATATCTGGCCTCATTTGTTTTAATCAATGGATCTGATCTTTTTGGTTTTATTTTTTTTTCGAATATGACAAATATAGTTCAATTACCTTCAATAGGTTTTTCAAATTATCAACAATTTTTATTATCTATGAATCCGTTATTTGGAATTTTATTTGGACATAATCCATTTCAAGTATTACCAATATATTTAATTTTTTTTTCATTTGCACTAATATTTATCATTTCAAAAGAGATTATTTTTTCAAAAAATAATTTTCATAAAATAATTTTTCTAATTTTAACTATTTTTTTTATTTTATCTTCAGGCTATACAAATATTTTTTATAATATTTTTTATGAATTTCTGCCTTTATTTAGTAGTTTTAGAAATATTCATAAACTATCAGCAGTAGTAGTTATTTTAATATGTGTTTTATCTCCTATATTTTTTGACTCATATTTAAATAAACCAAAAAATAAATATCTATATTCAATATTGATATTAAATTTTTTACTAGGTCTTTATTTTACTGTGAAGATATTATTTAGTTTTGAACAAAGCATAATTAAAGCAATTAATTTAAAATTATTTTTATTTCTTTTGCTTAACTTTTTTTTAATTTTTATTTATAATTTTAAATTTAAACTTAAGATATTTTTAACATATTTTATGTTAATTGTTTCCGCCTTTATATTACGTAATGATTATGATGTTGCAAACACATCACCTGTTAATGTTGCATTGTCTACTAACGAAAATATTTTAGATGAATATATAGATAAAAATAAGTTAAGATCTGAAAATAACCTTTTCTTTGAAATTCATCCTTATTATTATTTAGGATTATCTAAAAATGTCAAACAAGGGCCAGTTTATGCGGGGTTATTCCCTTATTACTATAACGAAAATATAAATTTAGTTATAAGAGAAAAGCCAGAAAATTTAAAATTTATGTTTTTTAATAGAATTTTTTCATCAATAAAAATTGAACATTTGATTACAAAAAAAACATTTATAATAAATGAAAATCAAAAACATTACTTCTTTCATCCTACAGAATTAAAGAATTTTTATTCTCCTAATTATTTAAGTTATTATAAAAAAAATACTCCTTTATATTTATATGAATTAAATAAAAATAAGTTCAATTATTTGATTACAGATAAATTAAAAGAAAATTTTATTCCTTATCAAAAATTTTCAAGAGAATATAATTGTTTATTATTGAATAAGCCTACTCAAAAAATTGAAAATTGCATTTATACTTCAAAAAAGGATGAAGGTTTTTCAAAAAAAATATCAAGTTTTATTAAAACCTCTTTTTTTGGAAAAAATTTATTTAATTATATGCCAAAAGAAAACTTTAATTTAAAGTTAGATGAAGAGAAATTTATAATATTTCCATTGATAAATTTTAGTGGTTGGGAGTTATATTTAGATGGCAAAAAACATGATAATAAAATTTATTCGGTATTTGGTACATTTATTGGAACAAATATTGATAAAGGAGATCATAAAATTAAATTTGTATATAAATCAAATTTTCAAATTATATTTTATATAATTTATAATATCTTTCTAATTTTTCTTTTTTTCTTTTTATTTTTAAAATTATTTAAACTTATCAAAAATTATTTTTTTAGGAGCACTATAATTTAAAAAAATTTCTAATTTTCTATATTTTTGATAAAGCTTTTTAGTAATATCTTTATCTTTCCATATTCTTATTTTTTTAATTTTTTTTCTTTTAATTAAAATTTTTTTTATCTTTGAAAAATTCCAAATTATAGAAGACGGATAAATTAATGCTGATTTTAAAGAAAATTTAAAAAATATTAGATATAAAAATTCTAGAATGTAAAAGAAAAAAAGTTTCGGAAGAATGTTTATTAATGTAAAAAAATTATAATATTTTAAGAGAGTATGAAGTGTTTGTCTTTCAACTAATTTTCTTCTTTTGTAAAAAAAATTTATTTGTTTTGTTACTTTAAAGGAAGATCCAGATCCAAAATGATTTAAAGTTAATTTTTTATCAACAGAAATTTTTAAATTAGATATTTGTATTCTCCAAAACAAATCAATATCCTCACCGTATAAAAAAAAATCTTCATCAAATTTACCAATTTTTATAAATTTTTTTTTATTAATTATAATAATTCCATCTGAATAAAACACAGAGCCAGAACGCCAAGCTGCACAAGGATAGCCGTAAACATCAATGCCATATCCAATATCATTTAAGTCTTTATCATTTTTGTTTTTTGATAAAATTTTTGGAATAATTACATCACAATTAGAATTTTTGATAATTCTACAGCATTTTTTTAAGAAGTTTTTTTCAAGAATAGAATCATTGTTTAAAAAAATTAAATAATTTTTTGAGCAAATCTTTACTGCTTTATTGCAGTTTACAGATAAACCTTTATTGATCTTTAAAACTGATAATTTAATTTTGTTTTTATATTTCTTTTTAATATAATTTACAGAGTCATCTGTAGAACCGTCATCTGCAACAATTATTTCATATTTTTTATAACTTTGACCTAGTATTGAATTTATACATTTCGATAATAACTCTTTACCATTATAGTTTGTGACAACCACTGAAAAAGAAATATTCATTTAAAACTTATAAATTGTTTTTACTTTGCTATAATAAAATAGCAATGGTTAATAACAACAAATTTATCTTTTATAAAAGTAATATTTTTTATTATTTTTTATTATCAATTGTCCCATTGCAATTTTTTATAAACGGTTTGTATGCTTATGGCGATGATAGTATTTTTATAGACATTTTTAGATATTTAGAAAAATCTTCAGGCTTTCATGAAAATTTTACTTCATTAGGTGATAGTAGAATAAATTCTTCAATAGGTTTATACCCACTAATTTTATTTGGAAACTTATTTAAATTTTTTGATTATAACAACTTATACTTTCAAATTGTTTATATTTTCTTTTCTTTTTTCTTAAGTTTTTTGTCAATTCACTTTTTATTAAAATATAAGTTTAAATTATCAAACATTGTTTGTTTTATCGGATCATTTTTCTATACATACAATATTTTTTATTCTATTCATTTTTTTACAATTCAATTTGTTTTTCTAAAAATTTTTATTCCTTTAGTTATCTTTTATTATCTAGAATATTCAACTTCAAATAAGCTTAAAGATTTATCAAAATATTTATTTTTTTTATTTATTTTAAGTCCAGCCTTTCTAAATCCCTCAGTATTTTCAGCATTTATTTTTACTAGTTTTTTAATATTTTTAATAATTTTAATTAAAAAGTTTTTAAGCAATGAATCAATTAAAATTTTTATTTTTCAAAATTTCAAAATTTTAATTTTATTTATATTAATGAATTTTTATTGGTTGTATTCATTTTTTGTTGATATTGGGCATTATAATACAATTTATTCAACATCTTATAAAGTATTTAATTCTAGTCATTTAAGTGACTCTATAAGATTACTTAAACCATGGGCCTGGGTAGCATTAAAAGATAGCGCTCAAGGAATTTTTTTAAATTCTATTTTTATTAAATTAATTGGAACAATTGTCTTTTTAATAACAATTTATTATTTTATTTTACCTAAACAAAAGAGTCCAAGAATTAAGTTTTTTACAGTAATTTTAGGACCATTATTTTTTATTTACATGTTTATATTAAAAGGAAATGGTGTTCCTTTTGGTTATTTATACGAAAAAGTAATTTTTTTAGATTATTATCTTTCAGTTTTTAGAGAGCCATATACAAAGTTTGGTCCTTATCTTATCTTTATGTTCACTTTATTTTTAAGTTTTTCTTTGAATGAAATAAATAAAAATATAATTAATTTTACTGTAATCATACTTTTATTAATTCAAGGTTTTATAATATTTAGTAACAATTTTATTTATCAAAAACCAAATGATAATGTTTATTCTCAACACTATTTCAGTCATAAAACTTGGACTTTTAAAATGCCAAATTATTGGAAAAATGCATCTGATTTTCTAAATTCTAACCTAATAAATACCTCTGTCGTAATATTTCCAGAAAAAACAGGTTTTTATGATTGGGATAAAGGCTTAATCATGAGTCACCCTGAAAAAATATTATTTAAAAGATATGCGTTAACAATGATCCAAGATGAATACTTGAATCAAGAAGAGCATATTTTACATAAAAAAATGATTCATCAATTTTCAAATTTAGAAAAAATAATGAATGAGAATGGATATGGTTTATTGCTTTATGAAGATGATGTTATGCCAGTATCCAGAAATTTTAAAGAACAAGAAATATATAAGAATTTTTTTAATTTTATAGAAAAGGGAAATTTTGAATTAATTTTTTCCGAAGGCAAAATTAAAATTTATAAAATTAATGACAAAAATTTTAAATTTAATTTAAATGTACTATAGAATATTAATAATTTTTATATGTTTTTTTCCTGCAAAACTTTTAGCAGATAATAAAAATTTTATAGAATTCAGAGAGCAAAAAAATTTCATTAAAGTAATGAGAATTCACAATATTAATAATAATATAAAAT
>MDSW01013197.1_pt1 | contig 20918 bp, 19 predicted proteins | sample 811171 | NCBI WGS metagenome assembly MDSW01 (sample SAMN05326641, study PRJNA326480) | marine metagenome | isolation source: seawater | place: Atlantic Ocean: North West | collected 2012 | reverse complement strand
TGACGCAACGCATTTATTGCTTGCAGATGAAAAAGGTCAGATATTTGTTGTAGATACAAAATCTCCAGACTTAGAAATAGTCAAACTAACCACAGTTGATAAAACCAGACAATATACAGAGGTAATTTGCAAGAACTTAGAAGCAGAACTACTAGAACATTCATCTGATTCAACAAACCCAATCAATAAAGCAATTGATGCTGGCAGGATTATGTTTGCTGCAGATTCTCTTGGCGCATCACAGACCATGATAGACAAGGCAGTTGATTATGCCAAGGAGCGAAAGCAGTTTGGTAGAGCCATAGGATCATTTCAGGCTGTAAAGCATATGTGTGCAGAGATGGCTGCTGACCTAGAGCCTTGCTATGCACTGGTTTGGCACGCTGCGCATTGTCATGATTATTCTCCTGATGAAGCGAGATTAATGGCCTGTCATGCAAAAGCACATGTCTCTGAAATGAGTAAAGGCATAGCGAAGAAAGCTACCGAGGTTCATGGCGGCATGGGTTTCACAGACTTGCTTGGCCTGCATTACTGGTTCAAACGAATTGGATTAAATCGTCAAATTCTTGGGAGTCCAGAACTTGTTCGCGAAGAGGCATATAAAACCCAGGTTTAAATTAAGTTTTTTGTAATTGCTTCTTCTAAGAGATGTAATCGGTCGTTGCCAAAAAACATTTTTTCTTTATAGAAAAAAGTTGGTGAGCCAAATCCTCCGCGCCCAATTAATTCATCCGTATTTTTTATCAACAGATCTTTGGCCTCTTGTGAAGCTATAAATTTTTTAAATTCTTCAGTATCTAAGTTTGAATTTTCAGCAATTCTTACCAATAAGTCTTCTTGACTAATATCTTTACCCTCGCCCCAATAAGCTTTAAATAAATTATTAGCAAACTCAATCAATTGATTTTCCTTTTTAGCATACAAGCAACCACGCATCGCCCTTACTGAATTAACTGGAAAAACTTCTGGAAAACTTATGCTTATTCCCCTTACCTTTGACCATAAATGCAAGTCATCATTTGAATAGTTAAGCTTTAAAGGGTTAGGTTTTTTCCTAAACTCATATACATCTTGATTGACCGCATTAAAAACTCCTCCAACTAGGACTGGATTCCACTCAATTTCTAGCTCATGTCTTCGTGATAATGATAAAATTTCAATGAATGCTAAATATGTCCAAGGACTTGAACAGTCAAAGTAAAATTCTATATAGTTAGCATTCATTATTAACAAATATTGTAAATTAATTATCTTGTATAAACAGAAAAAAGCCCTGAGCTTGCTTGCGATAGTTTTGCTGAGCATTAATTCTGAGGCAAAAATAAATATACCTACGTCAGTTGAAAAGCAAAGACTCTGTCAGGAAATTTTTTTAAAGATGACTCAAGAGCACTTTTTTAATGATAAAGATTTAAGTGCAATTAATTCTGAAGTATTTGATTCATTAATAGAGCAACTCGATGCTGAAAAAATATATTTTACTAAGCATGAAATCGATTCATTTAGAAGAAAATTTTCTAAATTTGATGATCCTTTAAATTATGAGAAAAAATATACAAAATCGCCATTGTGCTCAATAAATTTAGAATCGAGTTTTAAGTTTATTAATCTTTATTTTAATAGACTTATAGAAGCAACGAATTATCAACTGAAAGAGGTCACCAAAAAGAATTTTGATTTTACCAGTGATGAAAAAATTGTAATTGATGACAAAAAGAAACAATGGAAAAAAAATAAATATGAATTAAAAAAATCATGGAGGAAACTTTCTAAAAATGATGTACTAACTTCTATCCTTGCAGATGAAAACCTTGATGAGGCAACTGAAACCGTAGAAAAAAGATATAAAAATAGACTTAGACGAATTTCACAAAGAAACGAAGAAGATATTTTTTCAATTTCGATGAATAATTTAACATCTTTTTTTGATCCTCATTCTTCATACTTCTCACCAAAATCAGCTGAGGATTTTGAAATGAATATGAGCTTAAAGCTTGAGGGAATAGGAGCTTTATTAACTACGGAGGATGACTATCCAACCATAGTGAGTGTTGTGCCTGGTGGTCCTGCTGAGAAAACTAAAAATATTCATCCCGATGACAAAATAGTCAAAATATCTCAAATTGATAAATTAGATAAAGTTCCTGTTGATGTTGTGGGATGGAGAATTGATGAAGTGGTTCAATTAATCAGAGGAAAAGCAGGCACAAGAGTTAAGTTAGAACTTATACCAGCAAAAACAGAAGATTTTAGCGAAAGAAAATTTGTAACAATTACCCGAGAAGAAGTGAAGTTAGAAGAGCAAGCAGCGCAGTCTAGAATTATTGAGGTTCAAAGAAATTTGCAAACAATTAAGATCGGGATAATTGATTTACCTGCATTCTACATTGACTTCAATGCATGGCGAAATAGAGATCCTAATTTTAGAAGTAGTTCAGGAGACGTAGAAAGAATACTTAATACATTCAATCAACAAAAAGTTGATGCGGTTTTAATTGATTTAAGAGGTAATTCTGGCGGATCACTTTACGAAGCAAATAAATTAGTTGGACTATTTATTTCTCCAGGCGCAACATTACAAGTAAAAGAAAGTGATGGCAGCATTAGATCAATGGGCGATGCTAGAGCTAGGCATCTTTGGAAAAAACCTTTAGCAGTCATGGTTGATAGATATTCTGCATCTGCATCAGAAATATTTGCAGGAGCAATTCAGGATTATCAGAGAGGAATAATAATCGGTCAACAAACATTTGGAAAAGGAACAGTTCAAAAATTAGATGATTTAAGCTCGGGACAAATTAAAATCACCGAGTCAAAGTTCTATCGAATTACAGGCTCAGGAATGCAAAATAAAGGAATTCATCCAGATATAGTTTTACCAAGCACTTGGGATATTGAAGAAGTGGGTGAAAGTTCATACGAAAGCGCCCTTCCATGGGATGAGATCAAACCAATTCGTTATCGAAAATTTTCTATGGATCCCTCATTAATTTCAACCTTAAGAGATGAGCATCTTTTAAGAGTCAAAAAAAATCCAAATTTACAATATATCCTTAGCATCAGAAAAAGATATGAAGAGCAAAAAAATAAAGATGTAGTTTCTTTGAATATAGAAAATAGAAAGCTTGAAAAAGAAGAAAGGCAAATATGGGCATTGGATATAGAAAATAAAAGACGTTCCTCTCTTGATTTAGAAATTTTTACTTCTTTTCAAGCTATGGAAGATTACAATGAGCTAAAAAAAGAGGAAGATGAAATAATTAAAATTAATCTTGATGATGATTATATTTTAAATGAAGGCACTCAAATTCTTACTGACTTCACAATATTCAATCAGAGTATTTATCTAACAAAGGCTTCTTGAAATATGAAAATTGTATCATTCAATATTAATAGTATTAGAGCACGCCCCCACCAGTTAATTCATATTAGAGATACTCTCAATCCAGATGTTATTGGAATTCAAGAAACAAAAGTAAATGATCCTGAGTTTCCAATAGATGAAATAAAAGAGATTGGATACCATCCTGAATTTTGGGGACAAAAAGGTCACTATGGAGTAGCAATATTAAGCAAAGAAAAGCCATATGAGATAGTTAAGGGGTTTTCAAATGATAAAATTGATGATCAAAAGCGTTTTATTCAAGCCACTTTTAAATGGAAAAAACAAAAAATTGTTATCTTAAATGGGTATTTTCCCCAAGGTGAGAATAGATCTCATGAAACAAAATTTCCAAAAAAAATAAAATTCTATAATGATCTAAAGAAGCATATTAAAAAAATTCAGAAAACAGAAGAAAATATCATAGTAATGGGTGATTTTAATGTTGCCCCAACTGAATTAGATATTGGGATCGGTGAAGTTAATGCCAAAAGATGGCTCAGAGATGGAAAAACAGCATTCCTTCCAGAAGAAATTGAAATGTGGAATCAGATTAAAAATCTAGGCTTTATTGACTCTTGGAGAAATCAGAATCCTAATGAAGGATCAATTTATTCATGGTTTGATTACAGATCAAGAATGTTTGATGATAATCCAAAAAGAGGCTTGAGAATTGATCACATTCTCATTTCAGAAAATCTAAAAGCTTCAATGACTAAAACAGGTATTGATTATGAGGCAAGATCAATGGAAAAGCCTTCAGATCATTGTCCAATTTGGATTGAGTTAAAGTAGAATTTAAAAGATTTTTAATAGTTAACTTTCAATCTTTTGGATTGAAAGAAATTTTTCAGCAAAAGAGAAGAATCATCTGCTAAATGACCGCCACTAAAATCGACTCTATGGTTTAAATCCTCTCTAGCTAGGAATTTATCTATGGATTCAATAGCTCCAGTTTTTGGCTCAGTAGCGCCGAAGTACAAACAATTAATTCTTGCATCGACGATGGCTTTTGAACACATGTGACATGGTTCTAAGGTTACATACATATCACAATTATTTAATCGATAATTATTTAAAAATTTACTAGCATTATTGATGGCAATGATTTCGGCATGAGCAGACACTGAATTTTTTTTGATGACTTGATTAAAGCCACTGCCAATAATTTTATTATCCTTAACAATTATGGCTCCAACTGGGACTTCGTTATTTGCAAATGCCCTTTTTGCAAGAATCATTGCTTGAGACATAAAATGTTCTATAGTCATATTAATTATATACAAATAAGAACTATAAAAATTTAGCCCATTCCTCTAATGGTCGTCTTTCTGATCTTAGAGAATTAATTGGCTCACTCTCATCCTTAAATCCAATAGACATTCCACAAAATAGTATGTCTCCTGCGTCAGAATTTACAAATTCAGAAACACTATCATTTTTAAGTGACCATGCCTCTTGAGCACAGGTATCTAATCCAGCCTCCTTAGCTAAAAGCATAAATGTTTGAAGAAACATTCCTAAATCTGACCACTGTGGAGATCCCATTTGAGGATCAACAAAACAAAAAAAGGCACATGGAGCACCAAAAAATTCATAATTTTTAAGAACTTGCGCTATTCTTGCATCCTTGTCCTCTCTTGGAATACCCAATAAATCATACATCTGTTCGCCTAACTCATAACGCGATGTTCTGTATGGTTCCTTTAATTTTGGTGGATATATTTCATATGGAGGAGTTTCAGGTTTATTCCAATTCTTTTGAAACTCAAGAAAATTTTTCATTGATAGATCATTAATTACATATATTTTCCATGGCTGTAAATTACCTCCAGACGGACTTCTTGATGCTTTAATAAGCAACTGTTTAATTAAAGCGTTTGATACAGGCTTATCAAGGAATGCCCTAATGGAGCTCCGCTGGTTGACTGCTTGAGTTACATTCATAGTTATATATAATTCCTGTAATTATAAATTAAAGATTAAAAATTAACGATAAAGTTTTTTTGCTTCTCAGATGATCGACTATATTCTTCTTAATCAAGATAAAATCGAAGCCATAGTAGTTTTAATATTTTTTGCTCTTTTAACTAGGGCGTCTGTAGGAATTCATCATCAAAACTGGATAAAAACATTTTCTGGCACTATGACTCTGGTGTTGCTGCCGATAATTACCTTCGCTATTACAAGTGTTATTTCTGGAAATATTGCTCTATCTCTTGGAATGATCGGGGCTTTATCAATTGTTAGATTTAGAAACCCTGTTAGATCATCATTTGAGTTAGTAATATTTTTTTTAATGTTGTCATTAGGTATATGTGCCGCTGCTGACATCAGATGGCTGATAATTCTAGGGATGACTAGTAATATTTTGATAATAACTGCTTATTTCGCAAATATTATTTTAGGCACCTCTTTTAATAAAAAACTTTTTGAAACTTCATTTTCAGAGGGAAACTCCTCAAATATATTGGAAATTACTTCTAAAACTAAAAATGATGATCTTTTCAATAGTGATATGCTGATCTCTTTTGGAAAAGATTCAAATGGATATGTTTATAGACTCTCATCAAATCAATCATCTAATCTCAAGCAAATTTCAAAACATTATCAAGAGAATCCCGAAATAATAGACATTAAATTCTCAGCAGGATAATGGTTCCATGCCATTAACTTTTAATTTAAAAAATACTTTTTTTTACCTCCTATTGCTTTTTGCATTCAATATAAACGCAAATAACCTAGGAAATTGTGATTTTAGTACTGGCAAATATTTAGATGAATTAAGTTCTCTTGACAGCATAAATTCAATAGAGATTAATATAAATAACTATAGAAAGTGGACAACAAATACATTAGAGGCGTTCATATCAAGAAATTCATCTATTACCTCAGAATACAAAAAACGGTTCTTAGGAACAGTTTCAGTAAACTATGATTTTGGCAAATGTATTCATGATGCAAAAATCAGACTGCATGGAGATTGGAAAGATCATATAAATTTTGAGGAAGGTGGACTACTAAATCAAAGCGTTGATGTTTCTTTGCTAAATGGATCAATAGCCAACATCATAAAATTTAAATTACTACTTCCTGCGACTAGACGTTATGAAAATGAAATCATTCTTACATCAATGTTGAGGCTTTTAGACTTCTTATCTCCTAGAACCTCTCTAGTAAATGTAATAATTAATGGCGTAGATTCCCAAATGCTATTTCAAGAAAAAACTGCAAAAGAACTTCTTGAAAGTATGAATAGAAGAGAAGGCCCTTTATTTGAAGGAGATGAAAGATTTTTATTCAATAATTATAGAATTCAAACTTCTGATACATCCCATCTTGATCTAGAGAATATTTCTCTAGCAAAAATCACAAATGATAATTGGGCATCCAGTAACGATGCTGCCTCAGTAATGGCACTTGATTCATTCTCCATTCTTCAGGAAGCATACATGAAGTATGGCAGGGATTTTGAAGATAATTATGTATTAGATTGGAAAATTCTTTCATTAGACAATAAAAAATTTATTGATAAGTGGGCTGCATATGAGATTTTGCTCTTTTCAACAAACAGTTTTCATGCTCTTCGACCACACAATAGAAAATTCTATTTTAATGCTTTAGAAAATGGAGTAGAGCCAATATATTTTGATGGCAATCCTAGAGATATAAATACTCAATGGTTGAGGTATATTCCATCTTTTCACTTCTATCCATATTTAGAAAGTAGGCACTTTTCCGAATTATTGGAACAAATCAGACTCATTACACCAAAAAAACTAACAAAATCTACTGAAGGTAATAATTTTAAACTTACCCTAAAGGAGTCCGAAATAATTCTTGAAAAAACAATTGAAAAGATTATAAGACTACATGAAATGCATAAAAAGTTTCTTCTAAATCTTGAAAACGACAAACTAGATTCATTTGAAAAAATATCTCCTTTAGAAAATTTTCAAAATAATGTCAGATCTTCAATTCCTAATTCATATATTGTAAAAGTACAAAATGGACATATGAATCATGATGAAAAAAAGCTACTTGCTTCAATATGTAGAATAGACAATAAAGGTTGTGACGAACAGCTCTTGGATTTTTCTATGGTTGGAAAATTATTAGAAAGAAAAAAATTTTTAAATATTGATTATGACAGCCCACTCTTCATTGAGCCGCCAAAAATTACCAGAGATCCTATTATTTCAAAATCATTTCTTGATGGCTTAATTAATATTGAGATGACTGCTACTGCAGGTGCCTTTTTTAGTGAAGAAAAAGGCGAGCTTTATATAAATTTAAATAACATAAATGACTGGATAATAATTAGAGAAAGCAATTTAGAAAATACAAGCATTATCCTTGAATCAAATCTAGTGAATGCAGAAAAGAATAATATCGGTAGTAGAATGAATTCATTTGGGGTAACTGGTTGTCTCACTTTTTATAATGCACGTTTTAAAGCAACAAAGATAATTGCAAATGGACAATTTTCAATTTGTGAGGATGTAATAAATATTGTGGACAGTGATGGAATTATTAATAATTTAGAAATCCTCAATGCAAGTGCAGATGGCCTAGATGTGGACTTTTCAAATATTGAAATAACAAAGCTATCTGTCTTTAATGCTAAAAATGACTGTTCTGATTTTAGTAAAGGCATTTATAAAATTGAAAGTGCAATTTTTAAAAATTGCGGTGATAAAGGAGTGTCTGTTGGAGAGCAATCTACATTCAATGCTTCTTTAATAGAGATAATTAATTCAAATGTAGGAATTTCTTCCAAAGATTCTTCAAAAACATATATTGATTCTCTAAATGCAGAAGATTCTCAAAAATGCGCGGAAGCATTTCAAAAAAAACAAGAATTTTTTGGAGCAATTTTAAAGATATCTAGCTTGAATTGTATCAATCAACTTTATTTTGATAAAAACTCTATATTGGAAATATTATGAGTTACAGAATAGAAGAAAAAATTCCCATGACATTAAATGATGCAATAAATTTTATTTCTAATCTTGAAAAAGATGGTTTAAAAATGCTTTATCCAAAAAGAATTATTAGTTCAGACTATTATGATTCAGCTGATTTTAATCTTTTTAGAGACTCTGAAGAGGGACTTCTTCCCAGGAAAAAAATTAGAATACGTCATTACCCACTTTCAAAATTGAGTGAATATTCTTTAGAGGTAAAAATTTCTTCTGCAGAAGGTAGATATAAAAAAACAACAAGATTATCTAATAGCGAAGAAAGATATATATCAAATATAGGCTACTTTGATAATTTTTATGGGCAGCTTCAAAAAAAAGTTTCAGTAACATATAACAGAGAGTATTTTACTTTTAAACAAGTAAGAATTACTTGTGATACTCAAATAAAATATATTGATTTGGCTAGCAACAGTAATTCTTTTTGTGAAACAGATGCTGTCATTGAAATTAAAGCTCCCAAAGAAACAGCTTTAGATTATCTGCTTGATATTATCCCTTCAAAAAGAAGACGATTTTCTAAGTATTGTAATGCCATCAAGTTACTAAACTTATCAATATAAAATTATTACAGAACATAACTAAATATTTGATTATCTTTTATTACTAAAACTTCATTTTCCACCCTATTTCCAAAACCATTTGCAATAGCAAAAAGATTATTTAATCTATAACAAGCCATTGATGGCATAAAATCAAAGGCACCAGTGTCACCACTTATGATTGAGACACTCTTATACTTATTTTGAATCTTGCTATATAAATATTGTGCTTTTAATAATTTTTTAGGTTTACCTACTCTAGAGTTAGCAAATGTTGAAAGCTCATCAAAAATTATATTGTGAGTAAAAACATATAAAGAGATTTCTTCTGATGAATTTTCTTCAATTAATTGAAGAGTTTCTTCATTGAAGTTCCATTTATTAATTGTAGTGTCCTCAAAAATAAAAATTTCATTTTCAAATTTAACTACTTGAGGATATCTAAAATCAAAAACTAACTTGAATAAGTCTCTGGCAGCACCGTTTTCAATTCCAACATCATGATTGCCAGGTGCTATATAAAAATTTATGTCTAATTTGTTTAGAAATGATTTTAATTCCAGCCATTTCTTATATGATGGATTTTTAAAGATATCTCCGGTAAAAATTACAGATTTTAAGTTTTCTCTATTTTCAGAGATGAAATCTTTAATTTTTCCTAGAGGATTTTCTTCAGAAACTGATGGATGTCCATACAAGTGACCAATTATTAAATTACTCTCATAAGGTAATGTTGACAGGGAAGAGATGTTGCAAAGATTTTTTGGATAATTATTTCTGATTTCAAATGATCTAATGTTCTTCTTGATGATGTCTAAAAAATTTTGATAAATAATTGGCCTTTTATACTCTAATAAAATCCCCAATAAAAAAGGCATTAAAATGATGAATGAGTAAAATAAAAATAATCTTTTTTTCATTAATATATCTATTTTGCCAATCTTGCTAAACCAAAAATTGCACCAATAAAATAACCAGGAAACTTTGCTAAATCAATGATTGTTCCAACCAATCCAACTACTACCCAGCGGATTGGAAAAATATAATTTAATGCAATACCCCTAGATATTGGTATGTATAAACCTCTAAAAAAAATTCCTGATAGAAAAAGGAGGCTCAAATAGATCTTTGTAATGTGAGGAATATAATATACAGATTCTTCAACCCAATTAGCCATTGCAGCATTCCATTGAAAAACAAAAAAAGAAGATAAAATAAATATTGAAAGAAAAAGAAATTTAAACCATATATTTCTTGCAACTTTATTAAATTTATGAAAAATTGCTAAAGAAATTATTGTGAAGATGCTCAGAAAATAAAAATAACTCTTTGTAATGTTAGCAATATAAAATCTACTCGACTCCCAACCAACAAGATTATTCCATTGAGGAATTAGCAAAGTTATCATTAGAACTCCGATTCCAAATATCACTAATCTAGTTCTTAACTGAACATCCAGTTTTGCTCCGTGAAGTTGATATATAAAGGCTCTTTTAATTTCTTGAAAGATGTTCTTAGAAATTTCAGTATAAATCAACTTGGCTTTTTGATGGGTATAGATCGATATGTCTTTTTTCTTTGCTCGATTTCTCCATTCTAAATCTTCTCCACTTCTTGTACCCTCAGCAAACGTACCGACTCTATAAAATGTATCTCTAGAAAAAACTGATCCTGGAAGAGTCTGCACGGTTTTTTTTCCATAAATGCATGCTCTAAGAACTTTCTGAAATGGTAGATTTGCTTTATAAGTAGTTGAACCAAAAGAAATTTCATACTCATCAGAATTTATTTTCTCAATGCTTTCTTCCAACCAGTCCTCTTTAGGAATAGTTTTCGAGTCTAATGTTGCAATAATGTCGCCTTCAGACTTTGAAATTCCAAAATTTCTTGCCTCCCCAGGATAAAGACTTTTAACTCTAAAATATTTAATTGGTAATTGTGCTTGAAAGGACAGGCTTAGGTTTTCAACTTCATCATTAGGAGAAGAATCTACAATTACAATTTCATTTGGTTGAAGAGTCTGCTTTTGTATTGCATTAATAACCTTCTTGAGAGATAAAGGATTTCCTAGGGCTGGAATTATTAGACTAATTATCATTTATTTTTATCTTGCTAGTAATTTCAAATTTTTTTTAATGATTTTCATTTTAATTCTATTGAATCGTTGGGATTGAATAAGTAATATTTTACAGATAGTCCTATCAAGAAAATTAACAAAATGAATGCACAAATTCCTGTGATACTAAAAATATAGTTTACGATAATTTGAAGTTCATTTGCCTCAATCCAAAAATAAATTATTCCAGCAGCAATGATTTCAAGAATTAGGATTATAAGCAAAACAAAATCTAGCTGAAGAGTTTGAAAAAAAGATTGGTGATAACCTAGAAAATTTTTAAATATAGCAAACATTATCATTGTTATTAATAATGAGACTGAAAGCCTTACATCACTGCCAGTAAATTTTATAAAAATTTCCGGTCCAGCAATAAAAGCAAAAAATACGATGGCGCAACTTAGTGAAATGTAAATTATTGAAAATTTATTCATGTGATTTATTTTCTTTGTAGTTTTTTTTAAATCTCCTAATTTTAAAAGTACCAAGGGAAGGTATGTTGCAGTTAAGAAAATTAATGGTAAAGAGAAAATTCTATATACATTTGACCAAATCCCTGCTGACTCTGAACCAGTTTTTGAGGTAATTATAAAAAGCCAAAAAACTGTTCCAGTTGCACAAATAAGAGCAGTAATGGTTGGAACAATTTTTGTTATTAAGTAATTTGCAATAGAAAAAAAATTAAATTTTAAATTTGAATCTTTGAGTAAATTAAAAGTTAGAAAAGATAAAATTATTAATGAAATGAGATAACTTATAATCCATGACATCTCGGGAGAATTTATGAAATAGGCACTTATTAATAGAATTAAACTAGGCATAGATTTAAAAAAAGAATAAAAATAAAAATTTCCATTTCTAATATAGAAAGAAGAGACAGAATCATTTATAGCAAAAACACAAGACAAAATTGCAATAAGCAAGTACTCAATCTTTATTCCAAGAAAATATAAAAAAAATAAGAATGGGATTAAAAATAATATTATTAAAGCTATTCCTTTTATACTTTCTGCAAGATTTAGAAGAGCTCGATTTTCACTATTTGAAAGAATTGCTATATCTGATCTGTGACCAATCAAGATAGCTATTAATGAAGTAACTCCTGCAATCATTGCAATCTCGCCAATAAAAGATAAACCTCTCAGTTGAGTGATAAAAATATTTGCAAAAAAAATTACAATTAATGGAATTGCTATAAAAATTTTATTTAGGTTGAACTGCTGAATGTCTGACATTTATTTATATTCAAGTTTAAAGTTTGGTGTCTGCAAGCTTCTACCAAGCTTATCAATAAACTTGACGCATACTGGATGAAAATTCTCTCCACTAAATGCTGAATGAGTCAATGGATATTTGCTTCTAGAACCATCCTCCAACTTCATATTAATGTAATCTAATGGTCCTGAAGCTGGATTATTTTTCAATTTTTCGATTTTTTTATCCATTATGGAATGAACGCCATCTATCCAACTCTTTGTGAAGGGGGTATTTGGTTTACATAAAAAAGCTCCGCAACCAATTAATTTGTTTACTTTTAATGCATGCTTTATAAAAAATATCATGCCTTTTTTTCTTGTAATACCTATGACGCCAACCTCGGGATATCCCTCTATGTAATTATCAGATTCAACTAAATTTTTAAATGCCGGTAGCCAAGAATAATCTAAATATTTTATATCTGTATAACCTCCTCCATAATGATGCATGAAATATGCCCGAAGATAATCAGATTTATGAGTTGCAGATAAAGCATCATATCCCTCATGAAAAGGATAATCATCTACTATCCATTCGTTAATTGCGTTTTTATCAAGAAATTTGACATTCATTCCAGTATTTTTGAGGCTCTCGAGACATTTTTTTCTTGTATTTGACATTGGATTATTATCAGCCCAAAAACAAAAAAGATTTTTAGATTTATAAAAATTTTCCTTATCTTTTTTCATGACAAAAATTTATTATTAACAAGATTTATACAGAAATAGCTTGAATATTTAACTGATTATATCTTATATAAGTTAAAATAGATTTTAGAATACTTATTCTAGAAAAATGAATCAGAAAAAAAATATTGACCAAAATGTAGTTGATGACTTTGGCAATGAATGGAAATCATTTACTCAAAGCGACCTATCTAAAGAAGATCTAGAAAAAGGCATAAAAAGTTATTTTAGAATTTTTCCTTTTAATAAAGTAAACAATGAAAGTGTTGGGGCTGATTTTGGTTGTGGCTCAGGAAGATGGGTCCCTGCCCTGGCACCTTATGTAAAAAAAATGTATTGTATAGACCCTTCTGCTGCAATAGATGTGGCTAGAGAAAATCTCGAAAAAAAATTTCAAAATTTATCATTCGAAAAAGCAGATATCTCAGAAAATTCAATCCCAGACAATTCTCTAGATTTTGGTTATTGTTTGGGTGTTTTACATCATATTCCAGATACTCAAACTGCATTAAATGATTGTGTTAAAAAACTAAAAAATGGCAGTCCGTTTCTTTTGTATATTTATTATAAATTTGATAACCAGCCTTTTTGGTATTTCTACTTATGGAAAATATCAGATATTTTTAGACAAATAATTTGCAATCTTCCATATAAGCTAAAATTATTTATAACTTTTTTTATTGCAATTCTAATATATCTGCCTATAGCAAGACTTGGAAATGTCATTGAGTATATTGGCCTCCCTGTAAAAAGTTGGCCATTAAGCGATTACAGAAAAAAAACATTTTATACAATGCGTACTGACTCTCTAGACAGGTTTGGAACAAAGCTTGAACACAGATTTACCAAAGAAGAAATACGTCAAATGATGGAGGCTTCAGGACTGGGTGAGATAATATTTGATGAACATAACGCTCCATATTGGTGCGCATTAGGCTACAAAAAATAAATCACAAATATTTGTTATATTTTTAGAGTCGAAAAAATTTCATTATTTACTAAGTGCACATCATATTTTTCTTCACATAACTTTCTTGAATTTGATCCCATTTCAAGTCTCAAATCATAGTCTATAAGTTTTATCATAGCTTCAGCTGCACTTTGAGGGTCTTTTACATTTACTAAGAAACCATTTTTGCCGTTTTCAACAGTTTCTCTACATCCAGGAACATCTGTGGTGATGATTGGTCTCGACATTGACATTGCTTCTAGAACGCTTCTAGGAGTTCCTTCATTATAAGATAGCAAAACATAGACACTGCATTGAGAAATTGTTTCAACTGGATCATTTGTAAAACCAAAATATTCTACTCCATATTTATCTTTCCAAGTATTAATTATTTCTGATTCATCTAGTGAATCCTCATGGTCATCAGGAAAACCATAAAGGAGAAATCTAGCACTGGGATAGAGATTTTTTACTATTTTTGCTGCCTTAGCATAATCTAGTAAACCTTTTGACTTTATAAGGCGAGACATGCATAAAAAATTTGCATTGTTTACTAAAGGCACGGGTGAAAACTTTTTTAGATCAACTCCAGATCCATTTAATAATTTTGCCTTTGATTTATTTGTCATTCCGAGAGAGCAAAACAAATCTAGATCGTCAGGGTTTTGAAAAAAAACAATTTCACTAAAAAAAAGAGATATCTTAAATCCTAAAATCCCAACAAATCTTTTAATTTTTTGAACAAAATTATCATTATCAAATATATGCCCTGTTCCTGTGATTAACGATATGGATCTTAGTCTTCCTGCAAAAAAGGAGCATATTGATCCAACGATCACAGATTTATGAGTATATGAAAAAACAATATTAGGCTTAATTATTCTTAATTTTTTTGTAATATCGAAAATACTTATAAGGGTATCAAAAATATTTACAGTCTTTCTTTTAAAGGAGATATTATGATAAATAACACCGAGAGTTTTTAGCTCAGCCAGAAAGTCATCAGGAATTTCGGGTGCAAAAGTATGGACTATGAAATCTTTTTCTAAAAAGCGCTTAATCAACTCAAGACGAAAACGATAAAGGGTATCCCCATTACCGCATATAAAAACTATAGATGATTTACTCAACTTATAAGCTGAGACATTGGGCCTTGATGCTCAAATGTCTCCAATATGTATTCAAGCTTTGGAAAAACAGTCTTATTTCTTAAACCTGTCCACTGAAGTTGTCTAGGATACTTAATAAAATTAGAAAGTTTTTTTGATTTAAAAAAGTCTGATAGTGGAACCCAAAACTCTTTATTTTGAAGATAGTCGTAAGGATGCATATATACCAAAGGTATAAAGCCTTGCTCATGATTAAATAACATGACTTCTTTCATCATTTCTTTAGTGTATAGACGCAAGAATGTTCCTCCAGATTTAATACTTATTTTTTTATTAAAAAAAGGTTTTGGTACTATCGGAAATTCTTTAAGCTTCTCAAGTGTGAAAGGTGAATTTTGAAAGTAATCTGTTTTATTAAATTTGTTTAAATATAAGACAAAACTTGAATCATAATCAAAATGTTTTTCAATTACTTGAAAAATGTCAGTTCTGTCTTTGGGAATTGAAAAAACAGGCGCCCTAAAGCCTTTTGGCTCTTCTCCACAAGCTTTAAATATTGCATTCTTTGCTAGAGCAAGATTCTGATCAATCTCTTCATTTGACTGCTTAAACATCAAGTCATGATAGTGATAATGACATGCGATCTCATGGCCATCACTGGCAATTTGTTGCAATAATTCAGGAAATGTTTCTGCGACCGTTCCGGTTGTAAAAAATGTGATTTTCTTTGAATCTAATTTATTATTACAAAACTCATTTATAAGCTTATATCCAAGTTTAAGAGCCTCAAAATTTACTTTTGGTTTTAGACCCATAGTGCGAGTAAGATCAAAAGTGAAATCCTCTAGATCTATCGAAAAATAAAACGGGATCTTATTCAGAATTACTTCCTAATAATAAGATAATAGCCTCTTTCAGTATCGACAATCTCTGTCATCTCTAAACAACCTGCATCTTTTAGATACTGCTCTAAAGACTCTTTTGAATATAAATAAAGAGGGCAATTTCTTCTCTTATATCTTACTTTTCGCTGCCAAGCTAAAAAGCCTTTATCGCCTGGTATTGAAATATATATTTCTTTTGAAGCATCATTTAATAATTTTTTTAGAACACTGACAGGGTCTTCAACATAGTCAAAAAAGCCCATGACTGATATTGCGTCAAATTTTTCATCAAATTCATGTTCTGAATAATCAGCTAAGATAGTCTTAAAATTTGACTCTAATTTCATTGAATCGACTCTCATCTGAGTAATCTCTAACATATTCGGGGCTATGTCTAGGGCTGTAACATCTTTATTAAGCTCTAGTAATTTAACAACCAAGTGGCCAGGGCCACATCCAATGTCTAGAACCGTTTTAATTGAATCTTTTCTCATATGATTGAGGCTATCAACAAGACGTGTTTCTATATCCTTTCTAAAAAGTCTGTCCATTACTTTGTTAAACAAACTTCTAGGTCTTTCATCTTCTAAGTAAATGCTTGAAAATTCGGCAGCATAACCGTTAAAAAAAGTGCCTATATCTCTGATATTTTTATTGTCACTCATAATAGTTTTTTATAGTGTTTTAAAAAATGAAATATTATAAGCAATATATTTGGGAAGTAAATTATATTTCTTTACTGCCTTAATGATTCTTGCTCTCCATTGATTATAATATTTCCCCTGCAATTATCGTAATGCACAATTTGTTTGTTGATGTCATTGGATATTCCAACACTTAGCATTTCATTAAATGAAGAACTAAAGTATCTAAAGCCCATTCTTTCCCAATTTTTTGGATGATTTAAATCAATGCAAAAAATATTTGCCTCATTTTTTAATCTTGCCGGATAAATTGAATCTTTATTTTTAATGTACGGCCAAACCTTTGGAAGATAGGTATTATTTTCTTGCCAAATTTTCAGCTCATCATTCCAATTTGGCCATTGAATCTCTTCGGCAACAAATGTGTCAGGAACATAGTTATGTAATCTAGGATAATACTCTAAAACACCTACAATCAGTGAGCATGATAATAAAATCTTTGCTATGTAATTTTTATTGTCAGGATAATCTATAAGCATTGAATGTAAATAAAATAGAAGAATAAAAGCTGTAATTAAGGAATATCGAAATCCTCCAAGTGCCCCGAGAGATAGGCCATTTAGAACCAAACTAAGATAAATAAATAAACTTATTACAAATATTTTTTTATTTAATGTAGCTCTACTCATTAACAAAAACACAACATAAATTACTGTTAGAAGTAAAATGCATAAGACTGGAAAAGCTATCTTAGATAAAAATTCAATTAGAAACAGAATATTTGGAGATAAAGCCGATGATGCATTTATGGATTCTAAAACACCCTCTAAATCTAATCCGATGGCAAACAAAGCAAAGAACTCTCTAAAAAGTAAAGAAATAAAGTATCCAAACAAGGGGAAAATAATATTGTAAGCAAGAAGATTTCCAAGACTAGTCGTAATATCCCATGAACCAATATCTAATCTGTCCTCTGCAACCATACCAAAGTGACTGGCAGTTAGATAATGAGCCATTTGAATTAGGGCTGCAAAAAATAAAATTATGCAATAATTTCTACTAGTTACTTCTCTGGATATAAAATATTTTATGTAGAAAAATGGTGCCATTAGCATAGCAATTGGACTTGAGATAGCCCCAATAAACAAAAGAGCATTATAAAAAAATCTCTTTGCTTTTGAGATTAAATTTTCATCTATTAATATTAAAAAAATAAAAACAGGCACTATAAAACCAACATTTGTACTAGTCATCCATACCTCTCCAGTTGTGGATGAAAAAATATAAAGGGATGAAATTAACAGCTTACTTTTTATCGTGCTCCAATAAATTGAGTCGGTATAAAAAATTATTAACAAGGGAATGGAAAGTACAATCAATCCAACAAATGAAGTAACTAATGGAGCATATTCAATAGGAAACACTGTGGCTAAGCTTGGACCCAGCCTACTTAAAAAAAGATAGTATGCTGGATAAATTAAAAGATTAAACGATTGCCACCAATGATCAAGACTATAAAAAATTTCAAAATATACTGCTTCTTCAGCCCAAAATCTCGGTTTGAAAACAAAATTTGGATACCTTAAAACAATTAAAGAAACCATTAAAATGAATCCTATACTATTGAAAAGATGTCTCTTAGTGTTTGCTTGCATTCAAAATTATATTTTTAGAAAAATGGATTATATATCGATTTAATTTTTTTATATTAATTATTTATAAGTTATCTTTGATGAAAATTAAATAAGATATTTACTCTTTAAAAATTGAAAACTTATATATTAAAAATGATGCTAATACAGGAATAGAAACTGCAAAAATATGTGCAACTAAATTAGGATATGAAATAAAAGTAAAGTTTATAAAAACTTCTTGGAGAGCTATTGATGAAAACCATACAATTGGTAGAAAAAATATATTTATTAAAAAAAAATTCTTAATTTGTTGGAAAATGTTTTTTGTGGTCTTTGGGAAAACATATTTGTAGTTTAAAAAAAATGCTAGAGAGAAACCAACACAAAAAGCCAATACAACTGAGGTACTATAGCTAAATCGTATGTCAAAGATAACTCTTGCAAGAATATTGGCAGCTGCGCAAGAAGAACCTACTATCAAGAATAAAATAAATTGCTTGGAAAAAAATGAATTAATCATGCAGAATTTTTTTTGCCAAACTTTTCCCAAAATTTACACTTTCAGAGATTCCTCGATCTTCAGGATAGTAGTAGCAAGTATCTGCAACTAAAAGTCCTTTTACTCCAAGATCTAAACTTGGTATTTTTTCTAAAAAACCTGGCTCACATATTGGCTGGGCAAATCTATATCTACTTGCTTTAGCATCTATAAAATCCTCCTCATTAATTGATTTATTAATTTTCATAATATATTTCTTTACCTTAGTAATAAAAATTTCATCTGGATCAGAAAATTTAGGATGCTCTCCAGGTAGATAAAATGGGACATATACAATATTCTCATTCATTGGCATTAAATTTGAATACTCTACAAGTCCTGGAATATCCATGTCAGGATCATTTATATTTAGCCAAAAATTTGAAGAAACAGATTTTTTAATTTTTATAATTACACAAATAACTCCAATGTTATTAATTGCAGAAAATTGTTTTATAATTTTTTTTGAAAGATCGGGAATTAACTTTGAAACAAATGGTGTTGGGACCGTAGAAATGACTGTATCAAAAAATTCAACTTCAGACTCTATTTCTATACCTAAAATTTTTTCATTTTCAATCAAGACTTTTGAAACAGGTGAATTTAGTCTTATCTGCCCGCCAAGGCTTGTAATAGAGTTTGTTAGAGCATTTAAAAGAGTTTTTGAGCCTCCCTCAATATAACCTAGCTTTTCTTTGAAAATATTAAACCTTGAAGTCCCTAATCGTCTGATTCTTGCCCAAATCCAAGCAGCAGAAATATTTGAAGAATAATGATAGAACTTTAATTCAAATAAGCTTCTCCACGTAATATTAAAAACTTCCGTACCAACCCATTTTTTTATCCAGCTTTTTGCATCAAGTTTATCTAAACTTTTCCAATTCTTTCTTTTAGAGGAAAAAAAAGCAAAAATGCCATATCTTAACTTGTCAAAAAAACCCAAGCCCCTAAACTTCAATAATGCAATTGGATTTCCCCATTCATGAATTTCGTCCTCATACCAAAATCCCATTTTAGTCTCTCTCCATTTCATTTCCGAGGATAACTGAAGTTCATCCAGCAAAGAAATGAGCTCGGAATCACCAGTACAATGAAAATGGTAAAAACGTTCTATTTCTGTTCCGCTGAAATTAAAACAGGCAGTCATTCCACCCACCCTATCGTCAGCCTCAAAAATAATTGGTTTATGACCATTTTTTACTAACTCATAGGCTGCAGCTAAGCCCATTGGACCTGCTCCTAAAACAGCAATTTTTTTTGTCATAGCTAAAAATCTAGTTCAACATGGCTGAATGTTGTGTTAGTAAATGTCTCGTTTATAGCTTTATCGTAAGGAGTACTTTGAACATTGAAGATTTTAGGCCAATCAATAATCTTAAATTCTTCATCTATGACTAAAGCTTCAAGCTGTTGGACAGAAAATGGCGGATTTTTATCAAAAATACTCCAAACTCTTAACAAGATATAGAATAGTCTATATGGTATTTTGATCAAAATAGTATTACTTTTTATAGCCCGTCTAATTTGAATGATAATATCTATATAATTTATTTTTTCTAACCCAGAAATATCATAAATTCCATTAATTTTGCTATCTTTCATACAACTAATAATTATTTTACAAAAATCTTTAGCGTATAAAGGCTGCCTCATATATTTTCCATTGCCAGGTATTGGAAAAATAGGAGATTTTTTCATAAATCTTGATAACCAACCAAAATGCTTACGGTCAAACCAACCAAACATTAGAGTAGGTCTTAAAATTACACAATCTATCTCGCTATCAATAACTAACTTTTCTTGTAATTTTTTTGTTTGGCTGTAAAAATCACGAGCCGACGAGTTGATAGCAGATGAACTAATATGTATCAATCTATCAACTTCAAACTTTTTATAATTTTTTATAATATTTTGTGTTGAATTTAAATTATTATTTTTAAATTCTAAAAAATTCAATCCGCCGATTTGGGCCTGAAGCATAATTACTACATTTGCTTCCTTAAATGAATTTTCCCAATTTCCACTAATAGATAGATCAGCATTAATTGTATTAACTATGGGGAAAAAATTCTTAAGGACTTCCAAGTTTTTATGATGCTTATCTATGATGGTTATATTTTTATATCCAGAGTTAAAAAGCATATGAACAAGGTTTTGACCAACTAAACCTGCCCCTCCACAAATTACAATCT
>MDSW01019272.1_pt1 | contig 20920 bp, 18 predicted proteins | sample 811171 | NCBI WGS metagenome assembly MDSW01 (sample SAMN05326641, study PRJNA326480) | marine metagenome | isolation source: seawater | place: Atlantic Ocean: North West | collected 2012 | reverse complement strand
TTTAATTTTCTTTCATCTGTTTGTAATAAATACGGAATTGGTTTTTGGAAACCAGGAGCTGGAATTATCCATCAAGTAGTATTAGAAAATTATGCGTTCCCAGGAGGAATGATGATTGGAACAGATTCTCACACTGTAAATGCAGGCGGACTAGGGATGGTAGCGATTGGCGTTGGTGGAGCGGACGCAGTAGATGTAATGGCAGGTATGCCATGGGAACTAAAATTCCCTAAATTGATTGGAGTTAGGCTAACTGGAAAATTAAATGGATGGACAGCTCCCAAGGATGTAATCTTGAAAGTAGCTGGAATCCTTACCGTAAAAGGAGGGACAGGTTGTATTGTTGAGTATTTTGGAGAAGGTGCTACATCTTTATCTTGTACAGGTAAAGGAACAATTTGTAATATGGGAGCAGAGATTGGAGCGACAACTTCTACTTTTGGATATGACGCAAGTATGGAAAGATATTTAAGATCAACTGATAGAGATGATGTAGCAGACGCTGCAAGCGAAATAAAAGAACACTTAACAGGAGATGAAGAAGTTTACTTAAATCCTGAACAATATTTTGATCAAGTAATTGAGATTAACCTAGATGAGTTAACTCCTCATTTAAACGGCCCGTTTACTCCAGACTTAGCAACACCTATTGCTAAAATGCATGATAAAGCAATTGCTAATGATTGGCCTCTAGATATTGAATGGGCGTTAATAGGATCTTGTACTAACTCATCATATGAAGATTTAACAAGAGCAGCTTCTATTGTTGAAGATGCGGTAATCAAAGGAATAAAACCAAAAGCAATATTAGGAATCAATCCAGGATCCGAGCAAGTAAGATACACCGCAGAAAGAGATGGATTAATGGATACTTTTAATAAATTTGAATCTACTAGGATTTTTACAAATGCTTGCGGACCTTGTATAGGACAATGGGATCGAGAAGGAGCAGCAAAGAAAGAAAAAAATTCTATCGTTCATTCATTCAACAGAAACTTCGCAAAAAGAGCGGATGGAAACCCTAACACACATGCCTTTGTAGCTTCTCCAGAAATGGTAGCTGCGATCGCAATATCTGGAAGATTAGATTTTAACCCAATTACAGATACGCTGATAAATAAAAATGGAGAACAGGTGAGATTAAATGAACCAATAGGTCATGAATTACCTCCAAATGGTTTTGATGTAGAAGATAACGGATACCAAGCACCTGCTGAAGACGGGAGTGATATAGAGGTAATTGTAAATCCTGAATCTAACAGATTACAACTATTAACACCTTTTCAGCCTTGGAATGGAGAAAATATTTTAGGCGCAAAACTCCTTATAAAAGCAAAAGGGAAATGTACTACTGATCACATCTCTATGGCAGGTCCATGGTTAAAATACAGAGGTCATTTGGATAATATTTCAAATAACTGTTTAATCGGTGCAGTAAATGCATTTGGAGAAGAAACAAATGCAGTTGTTAATCAAATCAATGGTGAAGTGGATGAAGTTCCGAATGTAGCAAGAGAATATAAAGCAGCTGGAATTGATACTATTGTAGTAGGTGACCATAATTATGGAGAAGGATCATCAAGAGAACACGCTGCTATGGAGCCAAGACATTTAGGTGTAAGAGCAGTAATAGTAAAATCCTTTGCTAGAATACATGAAACAAACTTGAAAAAACAAGGTATGTTAGGATTAACATTTGCAAATGAATCTGATTATGATTTAATAAAAGAAGATGATACTTTCAACTTTTGTGATTTAACTGAATTTTCAGAAGGGAAACAATTAACCTTAGAAATTATACATGCCGACGGCACAACTAATACTATCATGTTGAACCATACTTATAATGACGCTCAAATTGATTGGTTTAAAGCTGGATCAGCTCTTAACTTAATAAGGAAACAAAATTCTTAATAAATTTATAACTATAGAGGATTATATTTTTTTTATCAAATTCTAAGGTTAACTTATATTTCTATTTACTGGATTATTACTTAGTCAAGATGGTAGAAAAGCTATTATCACTCATTCAAAAGAAAATATCAAAACAGAAATTCTAATAAACAGGAATTTCCTCTAAAAAAGTGACTGCATTAGTGTCATAATCCATACTACAACAATAGTGTTTCATGCCATTTGTTACAATTAAGTATTGAACTTTTAATTTTGAGTTATATTTTGCAATTTGATAAAATGTATCTTGTGTAATTTTAACCTCAGGTGCTTTACATTCTATAATTATATTTGGATTACCATCTGTATTATATAGTACAATATCTGCTCTGCTTTTTAACGAGTTATATTTTACCATTTTTTCTATCCCCATTAATCCTAAAGGATATTTCTTCTCTTTATTTAAGTAATGAATAAAATTTTGTCTTACCCATTCTTCAGGAGTTAGTAATAAATATTTTTTTCTTACAACATCAAAAATATGTGTTTTTTGTTGAACCACTTTCAATTTGAGTTTGTAAATTGGCAGACTTAAAATTGGTAATTTTTTCACACTTCAAATTAAATGAAATATCAGGATATCATAACACAAATAGACAATAAAGTTTTTCAACCAGTCTATTTTTTAATGGGAGAGGAAACATATTACATTGATAAAATATCCGATTATATTAGTAAAACTATTTTAAATCCTGAAGAAAAAGAGTTTAATCAAACTACTCTATACGGAAAAGACATTGATGTTGCTACTATTGTTTCAGAAGCAAAGCAGTTTCCATTCGGATCTGAATACAGAGTTGTTATCATCAAAGAAGCTCAGGAGATAAGGTCTATAGACAAACTAGATTCTTATTTAAACCACCCCTCTCCTTCGACAATCTTGGTTATTTGTTATAAATACAAGAAAATAGATAAAAGGAAAAAATTCGGAAAAGAACTTTCTAAAAAAACAATACTATTCGAAAGTAAAAAACTATACGACAATCAAGTGCCGTCTTGGATAAAAAATTATGTAAAAGAATTAGAATTTAGTATTGATGATAAATCATGTAGAATACTTACTGAGTATTTAGGAAGCAATCTATCTAAAATTAGTAACGAACTTAATAAATTAGTTCTAAATCTCCAAAAAGGAGATCGAATTACTCCAAAAGAAATAGAAGATAATATAGGAATAAGTAAAGATTATAATATTTTTGAATTACAAAATGCCTTAGGAATTAAAGATATTTTAAAATCTAATAGAATAATAAAACATTTTTCAGAGAATCCTAAAAGCCACCCTTTTGTACTTACAGTGTCTTCATTATTCAGTTACTTTCAAAAAATAATGATTTACCACAACCTAAAAGATAAAAGTAAAAATAATGCCGCCTCTGCCTTAGGAGTAAATCCGTTTTTTGTATCTGCTTATCAAATTGCATCAAAAAACTACTCCATGAGTAAATTGTTTAAAATATTTACCTACTTAAAGGAATACGATTTAAAAAGTAAAGGGATAAATAATCCTTCTACAAACGAAAGTGAATTACTAAAAGAGCTTACTTTTAAGATATTACATTAATATTACTTACTAACCAAGCTATCTTATTATATTTGCCAACATTTTATTTGAAAGATGAATAAAAATATTTTACTTCTATTTCTAGCAATTTTCTTAAGCCTAAATCTATTCTCTCAGAAAGGAACCATAAGAGGATTTGTATCGGACAAAGAAACTGGAGAACCAATATTATTCTGTAATGTGTCTATTGAGGGAACAGGTTATGGTTCTCAGACAGATTTAAATGGAATGTACACCCTATCAAAGATACCTATTGGAGAACATAAAATTATTGTAACTTATGTAGGTTACGAAAAATTCTCAAAAAATATTATTCTTAAAAGAGGGAAAATTCTAGACTTAAAGATAGAACTTAACACCTCCACTGTTAAGATAGATGAGGTAGAAATTTCTGCCGATAGGCTAGAGATGAAAACTGATGTAAAGGCTGCTTCTATAAAAATTACTAATGAAGATTTAAACTTAGTACCTACAATTGGTGGAGAGGCAGATTTAGCACAATACATGCAGATTATCCCTGGAGTCATTTTTACAGGTGACCAAGGAGGTCAACTATATATTAGGGGAGGATCTCCTGTTCAGAATAAAGTTTTATTAGATGGAATGACTGTTTATAGTCCATTCCATTCTATTGGTCTTTTTTCTGTTTTTGATGCGGATATAATTAAAACAACTGATGTTTATACAGGTGGATTTTCTGCAGAATATGGAGGAAGAGTCTCTTCTATTATGGATATAAAAACAAAGGAGGGAAACAAGAAAAGAATTCAAGGAAAACTATCATCAAACACCTTTGGAAGTAAATTATTATTAGAAGGACCATTTAAAGTTAATGGAAATAGCTCCTTTCTTTTTTCTGGCAAGACTTCTTATTTAGATAAAACTTCAGAACTCCTTTACAACTTTCCTATGCCCTATTCTTACACCGATTTGTATGGGAAACTTACATTCGGATCTCAAACCGGAAGTAAAGCAAATCTTTTTGGATTCAACTTTCAAGACAATGTGAATTATCAAGGAATATCTGACTTACAGTGGAATTCGGTCGGAATTGGTTCTGATTTCTTCTTAATCCCTGGAAACTCTCCGGTATTAATTGAGGGGAATTTTGCATATTCTAAATACCATATTACTCTTGAAGAAGCTTCTTCTCCTCTAAGAGAAAGTTCTATTATAGGAGGAAGTATGGGATTTGATTTTACTTCTTTTTTACCAAAAGGAAAAATTAAATATGGTTTTGATGTTTATAGTTTTCAAACTAATTTTTTAACTTTTAATTCTGCAAATGCAAAAATAGAACAGAATGAAAATACATCAGAATTTTCAGCGTATATAAATTACCAATATAATGCTGACAAAATTATATTTGAACCTGGTTTCAGATTGCAAAAATATAATCTGGAGACATCTCCTGAACCTAGACTTGGTATAAAATATATTGTTTCTGATATACTGAGATTAAAACTTGCTACAGGTTATTATTCTCAAAATATAATGAGTACAATTTCGGATAGAGATGTTGTTAATCTATTTTATGGATTCATTTCTAGTCCTGTAGATTTACCATTAGATGAAAATGGAGAAGAGTATAAAAATAAAATGCAAAAAGCAAGACACATTATAATAGGAGGAGAATATGATATAAACCTAAAAACTGATTTCCAAGTCGAAGGATATGTTAAGGACTTTACTCAACTTACAAATATAAATAGAGAAATGATATCCAATTATGATAATGAATTTATAGTAGAAAGAGGAATTGCTAAAGGAGTAGATTTTTTATTAAAATATAAAAATAAAAGATTCTATTTATGGACAGTATATTCTCTAGGTATAATTCAAAGATACGAACAAGATAATATTTACTTCCCACATTTCGATAGAAGACATAATGTAAACTTGGTAAGTAGTTACATGTTTGGGGGAAACAATAGTTGGAAAGCGGACGCTCGTTGGAATCTAGGATCTGGATTTCCTTTTACTCAAACACAAGGTTTTTATGAGAACATACCTTTTTCTGCAGGAATTAATACAGATTACATAAATCAAAATGGAGATTTAGATGTAATATATGGAGATTTAAATCAAGGGAGATTACCATATTATCATAGATTGGATTTATCCTTATCTAAAACTATAGAATTCTCTAAAAATACAATATTAGAAATTACCGTATCTGTGACTAATGCCTATAACAGAGAAAATATATTCTACTTCAATAGAATAGAACACGAAAGAGTAAATCAACTTCCTATATTACCTAGTGGAGGGATTACTTTAAGATTCTAAATTACATCTCAAAAAAAATAATATTTGTTTATTAATGAAATGCTATTACACAAACTAGTATTTTTATTATTTTTGTATCTTATTTATAAAACAACAAAACATTGAGCAAATCTCCTACAAAATACTTATTTGTAACCGGCGGAGTTACTTCTTCACTAGGAAAAGGAATTATTTCAGCTTCGCTTGGAAAACTACTTACTTCTAGAGGGTATTCTGTAACCATTCAGAAACTAGATCCATACATAAATATAGATCCCGGGACAATGAATCCGTACGAACATGGAGAATGTTTTGTAACGAATGATGGTGCAGAAACTGATTTGGACTTAGGTCATTACGAACGTTTTTTAGACAATGAAACATCTCAAGCAAATAATGTTACGACCGGAAGAATATACCAAACCGTTATAAATAAAGAAAGAAAAGGGGATTATTTGGGAAAAACAGTTCAGATTATACCTCATATCACAGATGAGATAAAAAGAAGAATCAAAATACTTGGAAAAACCGGGAAGTTTGATTTTGTAATAACAGAAATAGGAGGTACCGTTGGAGATATTGAAGCACTTCCGTACGTTGAGGCTGTAAGGCAATTAAAATGGGAGTTGGAAGGCAATGCTCTTTTTATTCATCTTACTTTAGTACCATATTTAGCTGCTGCTGGAGAATTAAAAACAAAACCTACTCAACATTCTGTTAAAACCTTATTAGAATCTGGTATACAACCAGATGTTTTAGTATGTAGAACTGAAAACCCTTTAAACTCTGACATTAAGAGAAAGGTAGCTAGATTTTGTAATGTAGAAAGAGATGCGGTGATTGAATCTATGGACGCGTCCACAATTTATGAAGTTCCTCTACTAATGCAAAAAGAAGGACTAGATAAAGTAGTTTTAAGAAAATTAGGACTAGAAGATAATACAGAAGTAAAACTTGAACAATGGTGTGATTTCTTAGAAGGATTACAAAATCCTAAACAAAACATTACTATTGGATTAGTAGGAAAATATGTTGAATTACAAGATGCTTATAAATCGATCTCGGAAGCAATTATTCATGCAGGAGTCAAAAACTCTTGTAAAGTAAAAGTAAACTGGATTCATTCTGAAGAAATAAATGAAAATAATGTTGAAGAGAAACTTACTGGATTAAGTGGAGTTTTAGTTGCACCTGGATTTGGTGACAGAGGAATAGAAGGGAAAATATCTACAATAAAATATGTTAGAGAAAATAACATTCCATTTTTTGGTATTTGTTTGGGAATGCAATCTGCAGTTATTGAATATGCAAGAAATATACTTGGACTTAAAGACGCAAATTCAACTGAAATGAACAAAAACACATCTCACCCTGTGATTGACATAATGGAAGAACAAAAAGAAGTAACTGACAAAGGTGGGACTATGAGGTTAGGTTCTTATGATTGTAGTATTTCAACAGAATCTGAAGCTTATAATTCATATAAAAACACAAACATTAGTGAAAGACACAGGCATAGATTTGAGTTTAACAATAAATACAAAACTGATTTTAAAAATTCTGGACTAATAGCCACTGGTATAAATACAAAAAATGATTTAGTAGAAATTGTGGAGATTCCTACTCATCCTTGGTTCGTCGGGGTTCAATTTCATCCGGAATATAAAAGTACAGTATCAAATCCTCACCCATTGTTTATAAGATTTATTAACGCTTGTATCCAACATAAAAAATAAACTGATGAAACAAAATGATAAAAGTTCTTTTACAGGGCTAATTTTGATGGCAGCAATACTTATTATCTTTAATGTATTTGTTTTTGACAATGTAAGCGAACACGATGTAAGTGAAGAGGACACGGAACAATCTGATATTAAACAAAAAATAGAAGATAACAATCCAATTGCAGCATCTCCAGAAATTGATAGTACCGAAGTTCTAATAGAGGAATTTTACACACTTGAAAACGACAACATAAAATTAGAATTTACTAATAAAGGAGGGGAAATTTCTTCTGCAGTAATAAAAGGCTACTATAGTTATCAGGAATATAAAAAGAATCGTGATGATGACACTTATGAATGTAAAGATATTGAGATCTTCAACAATAAGAATTCAAAATTTGAGATTACTGGAGACAGAAACATAATCACAAATGAATTATTCTTTGTAGAAGAAAGCAATAACTCTATATCCTTCAAAAAAAATTATGCAAACAACTCCTACATTAAATATACGTATTCATTAGATGAGAACGAACCTAACTTCGTTGATTTTAGTATTGAATCTGAAGGAATATCAAATCCAGAATTAATTTGGACAATATCTGCTCCAGAAACAGAAAAATCAAAAACTAATCAGGAGCAATATACTGGATTTTATTATCAGGAAGATTATTCTAAAGATGTAGATTACACCTGGGATAATGATGCTTTTGAAATTAATGAGTTTAATACAGATATCAGTTGGATTGCTTTTAAACAACAATTTTTTAGTACAATTATACGTGCAAAAAATAACAACTTTAATAATAATACGGAGTTTAAAGTATTAAATAATGAGGAAGACGAATATATAAAGACTATGTCCTTGAGGACACAAATAGAAACTGGAAAAAGTAACTATTCTGTATATTTTGGTCCTAACGATTACAACAAACTAAAAAGTTATGATGTTGGTTATGAAAATATTTTACCACTAGGATTCATGTGGATTGACACTATTGTAAATAAATATGTCATTATCAAACTGTTTAACTTTCTTAAAAATTCTGCAGGAATTGCAAACTTTGGTATCATTATTTTACTTCTCACTTTAATTATTAAATTTTCATTAGCTCCATTTACTTATAAATCATACTTGTCTCAAGCAAAGATGAAAGTACTGAAACCAGAGGTGGATAAAATTAATGAAAAACACAAAGAAAAAGACCCGTTAAAAGCTCAGCAAGAAAGCATGAATCTTTACAGAAAAGCTGGAGTTAATCCTATGGGGGGATGTTTACCAATGTTATTTCAATTTCCTATTTTAATAGCAATGTTCAGGTTCTTCCCTGCCTCTATAGATTTAAGACAAAATGCCTTTTTATGGGCAGATGATTTATCTGCATTCGACTCTATATACAACCTAGGATTTGAAATCCCATTTTATGGAGATCATATAAGTTTGTTTACTCTTTTAATGTGTCTTTCTACACTTATGTACACACATATGAATAGCCAAATGACTGGAAATCAAATGCCTGGAATGAAGTGGATGATGTACCTAATGCCTGTAATGTTCCTAGGATTCTTTAACAATTATGCATCTGCTCTTTCCTATTATTATTTCTTGGCAAATATCTTCACGTTTAGTCAAATGTTTTTTATGAGAAGATTTGTTGATGAAAAAGCAATCCTTGCTCAATTAGAAGCTAACAAAAAGAAACCAAAGAAAAAATCTAAATTTCAGAAGAAATTAGAAGAGATGCAACGAAAACAAGAACAACAATTAAAGAATAGAAAGAAAAAATAATGAGGATTTTTTCTTCCTTTTATCTTTTAATTTTTCTTTTTTCATGTTACACAACTGACATTTCAACACAAAAAAAATCTCTGTGTGATTATAAAACGGAAGACAGCCGGGAAGTAAAAAAAATCATTTCAATAAACAGAGGAGCGTGTTTTGGAACTTGTCCAATTTATTTTATTAGTATCTTCTCTGATCAAAGTGCTATTTATCACGGCAAAAAATTTGTTGAAAAAATAGGAGAAATAGAATTCAAATTATCAGAAGAAGAAATTAATTCTATTTTACAAAAAGCAAACAAAATTAATTATTGCCAATTAGAAGATGAGTATTTTGAACACATCTCTGACCTGCCGAGAACATATGTTCAAATATTTGATAAAAAGGTGCTAGATTATTATGGAGCTCCTAAAGAGCTAAAAGAACTTGAAGAATTAATAGATAACATTTGTTTCAGATACATTAAATAATCATACTTAAAAAAACTTCCATTCCTTTTCTTTTGTCTTTATCTAAAATATAGGATATCTTATTATTCAGATAATCATTTGGATTATTACAATGAGGATAGTTATGTTTTTCAATTTCTATTGATGTATCAATTTCTGACAATCCGAATTTCAAAGCAGAATTAAATTCTGAAAGAAAATTTTTATCTATATTTTTATTAGATATCCAGCAAGCAAATACAAAAGGAAGTCCAGTCATTTCTTTCCAAATTTCTGGTAAATCATATACATACTTATATTTTTTATTAGCAGTAAAAGCCCTGTCTCCTATTATTAGTGCAGCGGTTCTATCTTCAATCTGATTCTCAAATCCTTTTTCTGAATTTTGCAATTTAGGAGAAATTTTCCAATATTCTCTACATAGGATTCTCAAAAGTTCCACGGAAGTTTGAGACTGATAATCTAAATAAATTTCTTCTATCAATTCTAAAGAATTATCAGAATACAAACAAACAGTATCAACTTTTCCGTTTGATCCAATACAAAAATCAGATACAATTTTAAATTCAGGATTTTTCTTCAATATCGCAATAGGAACTAGTGCAATATCTACATCATTTTCAGATAATTTTCGTGCGCATTCCGAAGGGAAATCTAATTGTAAATCTATAGAATCATAAATATTAGAATATTTTATTCCATGAATAAAAGGAATTGTATTTAAATACGAAACTGCAGCAACTTTATACTTTACCATAATGATGGAGTTACATCATAAATAATCTTTGGAATAAAATACAAACTGACAGAAAGTTTAACAAGAGTTCCTAGTATCAAACCTGCAATAGCTCCTAGAGCTATTTTTAGCGCTTTATTCACATCTTGATCATCCATTTTAGCTCCTATAAAAGAACCTAAAAATGGACCAATAATTATTCCAATAGGAGGGAATAAGACAATTCCAATAATTAAACCAATTATCGATCCATTAACTGCCTTTTTTGTACCTCCAAACTTTTTGACTCCATAAATCTGAATCCATAAATCGAACAGTGTAACAACAATCACTATTAAAGCCCAAATCCACAAAGTATTTTCATCAATGTTGTAAGAACTAAAAAAATGAAATACTAACAATGCTACATATGAAATTGGAGGACCTGGAATTATCGGAATAAAACAACCAATAATTCCCAATAGAAGTATAAAAACAACCAGACATATAATAAAAATATCCATACATCAAAAGTAAGAATTAACTTATAATATTATATAATAAGTATAATTTTATTCAAATTTCGTAAATTTGCAGACTTATATTCTAAATAAACTAACATGTCGTTAAATGCACTAACAGCAATCTCTCCAATTGATGGAAGATACACATTGAAAACTGAGCAACTTCAAAATTATTTTTCAGAATCTGCTTTAATTAAATACCGAATACTAATTGAAGTAGAATATTTTATTGCCTTATGCGAACTTCCTCTAGATCAGTTACAAGATTTTCCTACAGATAAATTTGAAAATCTAAGAAATTTATACAAAGATTTCTCTATTAATTCTGCTCAAAGAATTAAAGATATTGAAAGTATTACAAACCATGATGTAAAAGCAGTTGAATATTTAATTAAAGAAGAATTTGACAAATTAGGGTTATCAAATTATAAAGAATTTATTCATTTCGGACTTACCTCTCAAGACATCAACAACACAGCAGTACCTCTTTCCATAAAAGATGCATTTACTGAAGTTTTCTACCCAGAACTAAAGAATGTTTTAGAAAAATTAAAAAAAATATCCGAAGATTGGAAAGATGTTCCAATGCTTGCAAGGACACATGGACAGGCCGCTTCACCAACGAAACTAGGAAAAGAAATATATGTATTTGTTGAACGAATTGAGAATCAAATAAAGTTATTAAATAATATTCCGTTTACGGCAAAATTTGGTGGTGCTACAGGAAATTTTAACGCCCATCATGTTTCATACCCTAGTCATGAGTGGAAGCAATTTGCCAACAATTTTACAGAAAATAACTTAGGATTAAAAAGACAACAAACTACTACACAAATTGAACATTATGATAATCTGGCTGCTTTGATGGATTGTATAAAAAGAATAAATACAATCTTAATTGATCTTTCTAGAGATATTTGGACCTATGTTAGTATGGATTACTTTAAACAATCAATAAAGAAAGGAGAGGTTGGTTCTTCTGCAATGCCACATAAAATAAACCCTATAGATTTTGAAAATGCAGAAGGAAACTTAGGGATGGCTAATACGATTTTTGAATTTCTTTCTTCTAAACTTCCAGTATCCAGATTACAAAGAGATTTAACAGACAGTACTGTACTTAGAAACATTGGAGTACCTTTTTCACATAACCTTATTTCATTCTCATCTTTAAATAAGGGGTTAGAAAAACTTGTTTTAAATGAAGAAAAAATAAAAGAGGATTTAGATAATAACTGGGCCGTTTGTGCAGAAGCTATACAGACAATCTTAAGAAGAGAAGCGTATCCTAATCCATATGAAGCGTTAAAAGATTTAACCAGAACAAATTCTGTGATCAATAAAGAAAGTTTGTCAGATTTTATTGATGAATTAGACGTAAAGGATAATATAAAAAAAGAGTTGAGAAAAATCAGTCCTTTTAATTACACAGGAATCTAAAAGGTAACCTTACATTTTTCCAAAAACTCATCCCAATTCCATAGAAAATGAGATAAGTATTTTTTTAGTTCGTTAAATAATACCGGATTTGGTTCATTTTTTCGCTTAAGTAATTCTGATTGACAATCATTTATATTATATTTATCAAAAACGGCTACTGCCATTGATTCTATCGGATTAATCTGTTTTACCAAAATATCTTTAAAGTAAGTTTCATAATTTAAAAACAAATCCATAGAAACCTCTTTGTCATCATCTAAATAAGGAAGTAAATAATCTAATATCTGATTTCTTAACTCTAAAGATTCATTTTCTTCAAATTTTGTAGTAAGTAAATGTAAATTGCCTGTAAAAATAATTAGTCTGAACCATTTTATATCTTTACCAGAAATATTAGGGCTTTTATCAAGATTATTGTTCTTGTTTAAGAAACTTTGAATCTCTGGGAAACCATCATTTACTACTTTGTTTAAAGCGACAGAAAATATCTTTCCAGTGTCTTCTACTGAGATCTTATCTTTCTTTGATATTCCAAAAAACTTTAACATATCTATCTTGTTTAACTTTTTAAATCAAAACTTTCAGTCGCATTTCTTACAATTTCATCTGCTATTGAAAGACAAGCTGTAGCTGCAGGAGATGGAGCGTTTAACACATGAATATTATTCTGATTCTTAACAATCTTAAAATCATCTATAACCTCTCCATCAAATCCTAGAGCCATTGCTCTAACACCTGACCTTCCTACTTTTATATCACTCATTTTTAAAGAAGGAAGCATTTTATTTAATTCCTTCAAAAATAATCTTTTTGAGAATGACCTTCTATATTCCTTCCAACCAAATTTCCAATGATTTATGAACAATTTCCAAGTACCAGAAAATGTTAATGCATCCAAAGTATCTTTAAAACTAAAATCTGTTTTGCCATAACCTTCCCTTTTAAATGTGAAGACCGCATTCGGACCGCACTCTATACTACCATCTGTCATCCTAGTAAAATGAACTCCTAAAAATGGAAATTCCGGATTTGGAACAGGATAAATAAGATTATTGATTTTATTCTTTGCATGGTCTTCCAATTCATAGTAATCTCCTCTAAATCCAATAATTTTCATGTTTAATTTCATCTTATCTTTTTTAGCAAGTCTATCCGAAAACAAACCTCCACAAAAAATAGAATGAGAAGACGATATTACACCCTTTGATGTTATTAAACCTTCTTCTTTTAGGTCTAACACTTCACACAAATTAAGAATCTTACTTTTAGGATTTATTTCAGTTATTAACTCAGCAAGTTTATTTGTCACTTCTCTATAATCTATAATTCCAGATTCCGGAACATAGAGAGCGGCAATACCTTCAGCAAAAGGCTCTATTGCTTTTATTCTATCTCTTCCAATTATTTCTAATCCAATTAAACCATTTTTCTCACCTCTCTTTTTTAAATCATATAATTTTTCTTCTTCCTCCTTGGTAGTTGCCAACACTATTTTTCCACATATGTCATGTTTGACAGAATATTTTTTTGCAAAATCCACTAATTGTTTCCTACCATCCACACAATTTTTCGCCCTAAATGAACCCGGTGTATAATATAATCCTGAGTGAATTACTCCTGAATTTCTACCTGTTTGATGGAAAGATAACTCCTTTTCTTTTTCTAGTACAATAATATTCAAACTTGGAAAAGAAAGTTGTAATTTATAAGCGGTTGCAATCCCTACAATTCCACCTCCAACTATCGAAATATCAAATCTTAAATTTTTCACAATTTAAAAATATAATTATTAATTTATCTTAAAGATAATTTTTAATGTTAATTATAGACACTACAATCTGTAAATGAATATTCTTCTAACAACTCATTATAACCTTCATATCTACCTTTGATAGACAAAGTATCTGTTAGCAGAATATTCTCTTGATTCTTCTCAGATTCAAAAGAGAAACATAATATACCATCAAGAATAACACTTATGTATGGAGAACTAAATGTAACATCTGTAACTACTCCTTTAATACTAACAACTTGAGACACAAATTCATCTTGAACATTGACAAATTGTTTGCTGTTTTCAAAAGAATATTTAACTGGTACATCATAATAATTAGTAGATGGATTACTAATATAGAGATAAGTAAGAACCCCGACACTTAAACATAAAATAAGTATATACTTGAATTTATCTTTCATTATTTAAAATTAAAAACTCTTGAAATATTAAATCCAAAATGAACTCCACCATTTTCCCACCGTTCCATTGTTTCATTTACAAATCCTCTTTCGAACATTGATGTTGAGTTAGATACAAATAATTGAAATACATGTCCTCCAGTTTCAATGTCACAACCTAATGAAAAGGAGTTAATATAATCTTTATTTTCAAAAGGATGTATCATATTGGTACCACTACTAATAATAGGAATCCATTCGGAATTAATAGAAACACTATTATTTACTTTATATCTCCCACCTAATCCTAACGCAATCATATTATCATTCAAATCAAAAAATGGAGAAACATAATTATAATGTGTTAATGTAGGAGAAATCTGAATTGATAATTTTGAATTCATCTTCCTTGCAATTAGAAGTTGATAACAATAACTAAAGTCATTAGATGATAAGTCTTCCTCTGCAAAAATAGAGGAAAGAGTATCATAAAATACTGATGAATAGACCGAAACAGTAAGTGGGAAATTATTTTTACCTTGATTTATTAACTTTGTTTTTACAGAAAAATCTATAACCTTTTGAGAGGAGCTTCTGGCAAGCCCCAAAGTAATATAATCTTTTAAACCGTAATTAAAACTCATTCTAATATTACCATAATCTAAACCATAAAGGTTCTCAATACCTGAATTTATTGTTCCAAACCTATGCGAAACAATAAAATCAAGTTCCTTTTCTGCGGGCTGTTCGACAGACTGAAGATTTATAATTTTTGTTGTTTTAAATGTTGCATATGTTAAATTTTCTTCTTCAGAGTCTATCAGATCCAATAAGCTGGATTGACAGTAAGTGGAAATAGAAACACAAATAGAGCAAAGTAATAATAAGAATTTTTTCATTTTATTTTGGATGTAAGTTTATATCAACATAAATCTCTACTTTTTCAGATATTTTATCTCTAACTATTTTAGGAATTTTTATGTCAAAATCTGAAATATTAATATAAAATTCTGAAACAAGGTTAATATTTTTTTGTAGCATTCTTATTATTCCTGAAACTACAATTTCTTTATCTAACCCATGAATAGTTAAAGTTCCTGTAGCTTGTACATTTTGTTCTTCCTTATCCCAGTCCACTTTTTCCCAATCGAGAATTTTTCCAACAAAAGTAGATTTTGGAAACTTTTCAGATTCTACATACTTCTCGTTGAAATGTTCCTCCATTAAAGCTTTGTCAAACTTAAAAGAAATCATCTTTAATTGAAAAGCAATATTTCCATTCTCTGTATCTAGTATACAAGAAACATGATTGTTTACTGGATTAATGGTTTCTAATGGAGTAGAAGCATTTAATTGAACTTGCCCATTTCTAGAAATATATTTATCTTGGGAAAAAGAAAATATAGACTTTAAAATAAATAATGAAAGGAAAAAATGTTTCATATTACAAAAATATAAATTATTTCTGTTTAAAATTAATTCTATTAAAAAGAAGTAATCCTATAACAAAAAATATAACAACAACCCAAAGCGCAATCTGTTGAGAATAAAAGTTGGTAATTATTCCGAAAAGTAATGGACCTAAAAATGAAGTAGCCTTTCCTGTTAAGGCAAAAAAACCAAAAAATTCATTTTGTTTTTCCCTTGGAGTCAATTGAGACATCAAAGAACGACTACATGATTGATTTGGGCCAATCATAAAACCAATTAGTACTCCAGCTATCCAAAACATTTGTTTCGGAGAATTAGTCTCTGGAGCTACATAAGCAATTAAAGTAGAGACAATTAAAACCAAAAGAGAAATATTTATTACTTTTTTCACTCCAATCTTATCTTCTAAATAACCGAACACAAAAGAACCAATACCAGCAGAGATATTTAACACAATTCCCAGGATCATTACTTCATCAAAAGTAAAATCTAACGTTTCTACCGCATATATACCTCCTAAAGCAAAAATAGTTACCAAACCATCATTATAAAATAATCTTGCGATTAAAAAATAGGCAGTTTTCTTGTATTTAATTACTTCATTAAAAGTATTTTTTAATGATTTAAAAGAATCTATAATATGTCTTCTTTGTAACTTCTCTCCTTTTCTATCGGTAACAAACAGAAAAGTAGGGATGCTAAATACTAAAAACCAAACACCCACTAAAATGTTTATTCTTTTGATACCCTCAGGATTCAAATCTGGGAATAGATATAATGATAAAAATAAAGCAGACAAACCTCCTACAAATCCTAATCCCCATGCAAAACCTGAAACTTTACCAATATTATCTTGTTGTGTTAAATCTGGCAAATAAGAATTACAAAATACACTTCCCAATTCAAATGATATATTTGCCACAATAAATAGAGATAAAGCAAAATACACATCTCCTACATCTGGAAAATATAAAAGAATAGAAAAGATGGAACAGGTCCAGGTAAATAGAATTAAAAAGAACTTTCTATAACCACCTTTATCAGCCAACGCTCCAAAAACAGGAGAAAGTATAGAAACAACTATTGCGGTAATAGCAATAGAAGAAGACCAAAGTAAAGTTCCAATATGCTCATCAGCAACTATGTATTTTGTAAAAAATGCACCATAAACAAAGGTGACAATTATGGTAGTAAAAGGCTGGTTCGCAAAATCATATAATGACCATGAAACAACCTGTTTTTTATTTTTTAGTTTTGATAAAAACATAAGTTTTAAGAATTCAATAATACAATAATTATTTTGATTAGATATCGATATCAAATTCTATTAAAAAATGTACATTTGCGAAACAAAAATTTATCAATGGACATAGAAGGAATAATAAATGTATCTGGAAAACCAGGATTACATAAAATAGTTTCCCAGGGCAAAAATTCAGTAATTGTTGAAAGCTTAAAGGACCAAAAGAGAATGCCAATTTATTCACATACTCAAGCTAACTCTTTAGAGGAGATTGGAATTTATACATATGATGATACCTTACCCTTATTAGATGTGTTTACAAATATCGCAAAGAACACAAAATGCAATTCTTGTATATCTCATAAGAAATCTAAAGATGAATTAGAATCTTATTTTAGAGAAGTTTTACCTGATTATGATGAAGACAGAGTTTATATTTCCGATATAAAAAAAGTTTTTCAATGGTACAACGCCTTATACGAAGCTGGTTTCGTCAAACTACCAAAGGAAGAAAAAACTAAAAAGAAAACTACAAAAAATAAACAGGAAAATGAATAATATAATTGAAATTCCTAAAAGACCAAAAAGAAAATTTGTTTCTGAAAATTTAGTAATTGATTCATGGGAGAAAATTGAATCTTTATTTGAAGATTTGTTAAATAGAAATATTGAAAACATATTAGAATTAGAAAAATGGATGTCAGACAGATCTGAATTAGCGGCTGTATTAGAGGAAGACATGGCTTGGAGATATATTAAAATGAATATTGATACTACTGACAAAAAACTTGGAGAAAGATTTCATTTCTGGATAAAAGAAATATCTCCTAAGATGGCTCCTTATTCTCACAAACTTAATCTTAAATTAGTAGACAGTCCATTTCTAAATGAATTAGATGCTTATAAATATAAAATATATTTAAGAAGTGTTAGAAAATCTATTGAGATTTTTAGAGAAGAAAATATTCCATTGTTTACTCAAATGGAAGCAAAGCAACAAGAATACGGAGCTATTGCAGCAAAAATGAGTATCGAAGTTAATGGAGAACAAATTACTATGCAGCAGGCTCAGCAATTATTAAAAGATACAAATAGAGAGAAAAGAGAAGAAATCTATCATAAAATTCAGAAAAGGAGGTTTCAAGATGAAAAAGCACTTGACGATTTATATGATGAATTAATCATTTTAAGACAAAAAATTGCAAAAAACGCAAGCTTTCAGAATTACAGAGATTACATGTTCTCCGCTATGGGTAGGTTTGATTATACTGCAACAGATTGCTATAGTTTTCATGATGCAATTGCTCAAGAAATAGTACCTATAATAAGTTTATTTGAAGAGAAAAGAAAGAAAAAATTAAACTATGTAGAATACAAACCTTGGGACACTTCTGTTGATGTTGATGGCCTTCCGGCTCTAAAACCTTTTAATGGAGAGGAAGAATTAACAAACAAATCCATTGAATGTTTCAATAAATTAAGACCTTATTTTGGAGAATGTATTGCTACAATGAAAGAAATGAAACATTTAGATTTAGAATCAAAAAAGGGAAAAGCTCCAGGTGGTTTTATGTACCCACTTTACGAAATTGGAGTTCCATTTATCTATATGAATTCTGTAGGGTCTCAAAGAGATGTAGTCACGATGGTTCATGAAGGAGGACATGCAGTTCATTCATTTCTGAGTAGAGATTTATCGCTTACTGAATTTAAAAGCACTCCTTCAGAAGTAGCAGAGTTAGCATCTATGAGTATGGAACTTTTCAGCATGGAACATTGGGATGTTTTTTACGAAAACGAGAATGATTTAAAAAGAGCAAAACTTGAACAACTTGAAAAATCATTAGGAACATTACCATGGGTTGCCGCAATCGACAAGTTTCAGCACTGGATCTATACTCATGACCATACTGCAGCAGAAAGAAAAGAAAAATGGCTAGAAATTGATAGGGAATTAGGAAATCAAATAGTAAATTGGGAGGGAGAAGAAAGATCACATGCTATCATGTGGCAAAAACAACTACACTTATATGAAGTTCCCTTTTATTATATTGAATATGGAATGGCTCAATTAGGAGCAATTGCTATGTGGAGAGAATTTATATTAAAAGGTGATAAAGCCTTAAACAACTATATGGAAGCTTTAAAATTAGGATATACAAAGTCTATTGGAGAAATTTATGAAACAGCTGGAATCAAATTCAATTTTTCCGCTTCATATGTTAAGGAATTGGCAGACTTTATTAAAGATGAATTATCTAAAATAAATTAAAGAATTTTATCTTTAAATTTACAATATAAATTGTATAAATGATTCAATTTGTCTCTAACATTTCAAATATTGTAAAAAATTACTTCTGATTCTACTATTTGAGATTGTCTATCTTGCGCTCTATACGATCTAAATCTAGTTTTAAATCATTAATCTGACTTGAATGATTTTTAAAAGCTGAGACATTTTTTTTATCTTCAACTTTTTCATCAGTATCAATTCTTGAGACAGCTGATGCAACAATTCCAGTAGGAACAGCAATAATACCATATCCTAGTAACATGATTAAAGATGCAAAAAGTTTACCAAATGCAGTAACTGGAACTGCACTTCCATAACCTACTGTAGTTAATGTTACTATTGCCCAATAAATCGAATTAGGAATATTTTCAAAACCGTCTGTATTATTACCCATAGGCCCTTCAACAAGATACATGATTGTACCTATTACAATTACAAACAATAATACCGTTAAAAGAAAAACAATAATTTTAGGAAGTGATCTTCTAAGTGCTACTAACATTGTTTGTCCACCCCTAATATAGTTGGATAAATGAAGAATTCTAAACAATCTAATTAATCTTACAACCCTAATAATCATTAAAAATTGTAGATTAAAAATAAACAATAGATAAGTTGGAAGTATTGCTAAAATATCTATAATTCCCATAAAGGAAAATATATACTTGAAAGGGTTCTTTATTATCCAAATTCTTAGAAAATACTCAATTGTAAATAAAATTGTGAAAATCCACTCCAGAGTTCTAAGTATACTTCCGTATTTAGAACTAATATCAGCAACACTTTCTAGAGAAACACAAATTACAGAACATACAATAGTTATAAGAAGTAGAACATCAAATAATTTACCTGAGGGGGTTTCAGCTTCAAATATTATTTGATATAATTTATTTTTTAATTTTTTATTCATTATTATAATTCCCTGCAATAATACAGAAATTTATGTTATAATTTTATTAGATGAATCAAACCAAGTAGAATAGTATTCTTGATATTTCTTTTCTATGGAATTTCTTTTAATTTTCATGGTAGGTGTAAGTAATTTGTTTTCTATATTCCATTCTTCATTTAATACTACTATATTCTGAAGTCTTTCATGCGCATCGAGATTAGTATTAACAATTTTTAATATCTTTTCTAAACTTTTAATTAAATCTTCTTTCTGTTTACTTAAACCTATTTCGGACAAAGTAATTAATGCAATTGGTTGTGGCATACCATTTCCTACTACACAAACCTGCTCAATATTCTTATTAGCCGATAATTTCATTTCAATAGGAGATGGAGCAACATATTTTCCTTTAGAAGTTTTAAAAATATCTTTTACTCTTCCTGTAATGGTTAGAAATCCATTCTCA
>MDSW01121875.1_pt1 | contig 20921 bp, 19 predicted proteins | sample 811171 | NCBI WGS metagenome assembly MDSW01 (sample SAMN05326641, study PRJNA326480) | marine metagenome | isolation source: seawater | place: Atlantic Ocean: North West | collected 2012 | reverse complement strand
TGCTTCTGATTGCGTAATTCATAGCAGTTTGGCTATTACTATCTACATCAACTTTAACGATTCTTATCTTTCCATCCATCTCTGGAGCTAATTCTTCTAGAATTGGTCCAATCATCTTGCAAGGTCCGCACCATTCAGCCCAGAAATCCACAAGCACGGGAATATCCGATGAAAGCACTTCATCTTGAAAATTACTATCTGTGATCTGATCTATTTCCATTGGTTTTTCCGTTAGTTTACATTTGAACAAAAGTTAAAATGGTATTTTTTGATACGCAGATAGTGCGTACAAATACAATTCTCTCTAATCAGTGCGTCACTTTGCAAGTGTTTTTTGTAATAATTTACTAGTGCTAAACAGTATAATGGGTTAACAAAGTAGAAAAGTAATATAATTATGCATCCAATTTCATTAGATCAAGAGCATATCAAGAAGCTTATAAAGATATCCAAAAATGCTGGTGATGCGATTATGGATATTTATGAGTCTGAATTCGATGTAAATTTTAAATCAGATCAATCGCCACTAACTAAAGCAGATATTTTGTCTAATAAGATTATTTGCCAATCTCTTAAAAAAATTACACCTGAGTTACCAATATTGTCTGAAGAATCTTCAAATATTCCATATCACGAAAGATCAAAATGGAATCAATACTGGTTGATTGATCCTCTTGATGGAACAAAAGAATTCATCAAAAAGAATGGTGAGTTCACTACAAATATTGCTTTGATTTATAAAAATAGACCAATATTTGGAATGATATATGTTCCAGCAAGAAATGAAATCTTTTGGGGCTCAAAAGAAATGGGGTCCTATCATATAAATGGTGGCTCACTATCAAATAAGAAAAAAATTAGTGTCTCACAAAAGACAAATGATAACTTAAGAATTGTATCAAGTAGATCTCATCCAAGTGAAGATTTAAAAATACTGCTTGATAAACTAGAAAATTTTGAACTTGTAAGTATAGGTAGCTCACTTAAGTTTTGCTTGATAGCGAAGGGTGAAGCGGACTGTTACCCAAGATTTGGTCCAACAAGTGAATGGGACTCAGCAGCTGGTGAAGCAATTGTTTCATTCGCAGGAGGGAAAGTCGTTACATTAGATAACAAAAGTCTAGCCTATAATTCCGGTGAATCTCTCAAAAATCCCAGCTTTATCGCTCACAATGGAAATGTTAGCTTAATTCAGTACCTGTGACATAAACAGTAAACTATTGTTTCATTGGATCTACAAAGTCATATTCATCACTATATCCTGAAACAGATTTTAGAAATATTGACTTAATTAAGCTCAAGTCATCATTGCTCGCTGCAACCTTTAGCTGTTTCATATGACCTTCAAGCTCTTCAGATGAAAAACTCTCTTCATCAGCATAAAATATCTTTTCATGTATCGTCTTTTTCATATCAGAGCCTATCAATAGCTCTTCATAAAGCTTCTCTCCTGGTCTTAGGCCTGTATAGATGATCTCAATGTCACCTTTTGGATTATTTGAATCTTTAGTTGTTTGACCACTCAATCTGATCATATCCTTAGCCAGGTTTGTAATTTTTACGGGTTCGCCCATATCAAGCAAGAATATATTTCCACTATCACCAAGTGCGCCTGCTTGGATAACCAACTGAGCAGCCTCTTTTATTGTCATGAAATATCTGACGATATTGGGATCAGTAACAGTTACGGGTCCACCATTCTTAATCTGCTCCCTAAATAATGGCACAACTGATCCTGATGAACCAAGAACATTGCCGAATCTCACTATACTTACCCTTGTATCACGATCTTCATTTTTTGATTTTACTTGCAATATTTGTTCTGCAAATCTTTTTGTTGCTCCCATTATATTAGTTGGTCTTACGGCTTTATCGGTGGAAATATACACAAAACACTCAAGATCACACTCTAATGCTGCCGAAATACAAGAAAAGGTCCCAAAAATGTTTGTTTTAATGCTAGCAGTTATATTCTTCTCAACCATTGGAACATGCTTATATGCAGCAGTATGATACATTGTTTGAACCTCAAATTTTTTCAGTATCCTCTTGAAATAAGCTTCATCTAGAATATCAGCTAAAATTGATATTACTTCTACCTCTTTATTGCGAGACTCCAACTCTCTTTCAATCTTGTATAGAGAATACTCACTGATATCAAGAATAATGAGCCTTGATGGATTATTAAAAATAATTTCCCGAGATAATTGAGAACCAATAGATCCACCGGCACCTGTAACAAGAACAACTTTTCCTTCTATGTCTTTGCTTATCAATTTTTTATCTGGAAGCCTTACATCACGGTTCAGCAAATCTTCAATCTTCACTTTCTTCAGATCTGTCACAGTTGCTCTGCCGTGTGCTAGATCAGCGAAACCTGGGAGCACTCTTATTGTTATTTCAAATTGTTTCAGACCTTGCAAAATTTCAGAGACTTCACTCTTTGGAACTGACGGCATAGCCACTAATATTTCATTTACTGATTTATTTTTTATCAATGAGGAAATATCTGCAGGTTTATTGATTCTAATGTTTTCAATCGACCTCCCTTGCTTAGCTTTATTATCATCAATAAAGGCTACAATATTTATTTCTGGATCATTATGAAGTGCAGAAAAGATTTGGATCCCTGCTTCGCCAGCGCCATAAATTAATACGTTTCTATCTTTATTTTTCTTTTCAGATAAGAACCATCCTGCAAACCACCTAATTGAAACTGAGAGAAACACGCTAACCATCCAATTTATGACTAGAAAGTCATATGGTTTTTCTACGATTCCAGAGAGATAAACTAGAATAAACCATGCAATGGTATATATAGAAACACCCTTGATGATTGTATTTAAAACCTGATAACTAGAGTAACGAACAAAAGCTTTATATAATCCAAAAGCGTAAAATATAGGCACTGCCAACAATGGTGCTAATAATATAAGGAATAGAGTCTCTGATGTTGGCTGATAAAAAATATTATCTCTAATGCTAAGAGATAAATAGAAGCTAAGGGTTAGTAAAATATAATCAGATGTGACTGCAATTGATGCTTTTACTCCTCTGGCTAGTCTTAAAATGAAATTCTTCAACTTAATCGCTCAGATAGCCATTAGGAAAATTACTTTGCCATAACCAAGAATCTTGACACATTGATTCTATTGTCTCTTCGGATTCCCAATTTAATTCTTTCTTAGCTTTTTTGACATCAGCAAATGATTCACTTATGTCTCCGGGTCTTCTATTAACGACAGAAAATGGGATCCTTCTTTTATTAACCTTCTCAAAAACATTTACAACCTCAAAAACAGAGTATCCTTCTCCGTTTCCTAAATTGACAATAAGCTCAGAATTAAAGTTATTATCTGATTGAAATATTTTCTCTACTGCCGCAACGTGACCTTTTGCTAAATCTGTCACATGGATATAGTCTCTTATTCCACTTCCATCTGGTGTTTCATAATCATTTCCATAAATTTTAAGCTCTTTATGCTTGCCTACTGCTACTTGCGAAATAAATGGCATAAGATTATTTGGAATTCCATTAGGATCCTCTCCAATCAATCCAGATCTATGTGCTCCAATTGGGTTAAAGTATCTCAAAATTAGTACTTTCCAAGCAGGATCATTTCTATGAAGCGATTGAAGAAACTGCTCTGCCTTGAGTTTTGATAATCCATATGGATTTGTAGGATGTGTATTATGAGACTCATTAATTGGAATATTTTTTGGATCCCCATATACAGTTGCGGATGAACTAAAAACAATACTTTTTACTCCATACTTAAGCATTACTTCGCATAATTTTTCAGTGCCAATAACATTATTATAGTAATATTTTAAGGGTTGACTCACAGATTCTGAAACAGACTTAAATCCTGCAAAATGAATCACAGCATGGAATTCATACTCTTCAAATATGCTAGATAGCTTGTCACAGTCAAGAATATCAACTTCCTTGAAAATCAGAGCCTTGCCTGTGATCTTTTCAACTCTCTTCAAGGCTTCTTTATTGCTATTAACTAAGTTATCAATTACAACAATCTCAAAACCTGAGTTTAGAAGTTCAACGCATGTATGGCTTCCAATGAATCCTGATCCGCCTGTAACTAAAATCCTCACTTTAATTCATTTCAACTAGTTTTTGACTAACTGACTTTCCTGATAATATTAAGGGCCTCTCCAAATGCAAAGCCGGACTGTGTTCCCCTAAACTTTGCTAAAGCCTCTACAGCCTCAAGGGACCTAGGGCCTGGAAATTCTGAAATTTGAGATTCATAACACTTAAGTGCTTCAATCTTCTTTTGTATATCTTTTGTGATGTCTACAACCCAGTTTGGATAAAAGTTTGGCTCTATGAATGGTGCATTCCAGTGCGTTTCTGACAGAGTCTCATAGCTGGCAACAATCTCGATTTTCCTGCCATTCGCTACTGGTCTTGTTGCAACCATGGAACTTTCGAAAATTACCCTATGATCAATGTGTCTATCTGGAAATGGTATGAGAACAATTTCTGGAAGAAAGTCATTTATAACGGATGAAATATTTCCGTTTAATTTATGTACAGGCTCTTTTGAAACCATAGTTGCAGGTATATCAAGAAATTCATAATTTTTGACTCCAAGCACTTCATAAGCTTTTTCTGCCTCTTTGATTGTGGTGTTATAGTCTTCCTCACTATACAAAGGTGGCATATGACCAGATACGGTTAAAATGAAAAACTCAGCTCCCATAGAGCTGAACTTAGAAATAATGCCTCCCACGCCTAATGTCTCATCATCTGGGTGAGGGCTGATGATTAGTATTCTTTTTTTCATAATTTGAGAATTGAATTTAATTTATCTATCAGAGATGATAACTGGTTTAGGCATTGGAAGTATAAATTTACCTCCAGATTTAAGGTAATCGTCATGCTTTTCCATTATAGATTCAGCAAAGTTCCATGCAAGGATTAATAAATAATCTGGTTTTTCTGAGTAAATTTTATCACTTTCGTAAACAGGTATATGCTTTCCAGGAGAAAGTAATCCCTGTTTCAACTTATTATCATCCACAATGAAGTCAATATCTTCTTTATTGATGTCAAAAAAGTAGCACAAGGTCGTTGCTTTTGTTGGGGCACCAAATGCAGCTATTTTATTTCCTGTAGTAGAGATTTCATCAATAAGAGTCTTGAACTGTTGCTTTACTTTTTCAATCTCTACCTGAAAGGTTTTTAATTTATTTATGTCATTCAAGCCTGCTTTGGTTTCTTCATTAATCAAAACTGAGAGGTTCTCATTTATCTTCCTAGAGCCATTCTTTTTTTGAGTAAATACTCTTATTGACCCGCCTTGGGGACTTATTCTTTCGACATTGAAAAGCTCCATATCAAAACGATGGAATAATTTATTCAATGGCATTATTGTATGAAAATCAAGATGCTCATGATAGATAGTATCAAACCATTTATTCTCAAAAACATCCCTAAAATAACCAACCTCCATTATGAATACGCCATCTTCCTTAAGTAAATCTGAAACCCCAGAAATTACGCTGTCTAAGTCATCTATATGCGCACATGCATTATGAGAAGTAATTAGATCGGCTTTTCCATATTTTTGGGCAATTTCTTGAGCTAGTTTTTTTGAAAAAAAGTCAGGAATTGTTTCAATCCCATTAGAATTTGCAATATTTGCTACCTCGGTTGCAGGATCTACACCTAAGACATTGATTCCCTTCTCCTGAAAGCCTTTTAGACAAGTACCATCATTAGATCCTATATCGATAACAAATGAATTATGATCTAATCCAAGTAAAGAGCTAGCATGATCAGAGTATTCATTGAGATGATCAACAAAAACTTTTGATGTAGAGGATACATAGGAGTAGTTATTCTGAAAAAGGTAGGTCGGATCAACTATATGGCCTAACTGTATGTGCGAACAGTGATTGCAAAAATAGAGTTCAAGCGGGAATCGATGTTCATTCTTCAAAGTAGAGCCTTCATTAACAAAGTTATTACCGGGAGGTGTTGGTTCCAACTCCAGGAATCTTTGCAGATCCTCTTTTCTGCATATCCTACAGTCTTTCCTTAGAAAATATTTTTCAGAATTTTTCATTAATTATGCTTTATTAGTTTTAACAAGCTCTATTCTCACAACATCACTCTCATATGTTTCCTGATCCCTAGGGTTTCTGCTGGCTACAACCAAATAAGTATCCTCGGTAAAGATACAAGCATGATCTTCCATTGGAGGAGTAAAAACCATCTCACCTTTTTTAAATATTGTCATCTCAGGAGTTGCATCAGTACCATGCTTCCGATAATAATATTCGAATGAGCCAGAGAGAACATACATATAATGCCAGTCCTCTTTATGCATATGATTGGATCTAAGAGAGCCGCTATTGGAAAAGATTAGCGATAAATTTTTCATTGGAAAATTTACTAGCGATTGAATATACCCCCTATCATCTTCATGTGCTTCATCTAGCTCTATTCTGCATGTGTTTGGCCACATACTCTGATCATCTAGATGAATATTTTTAAATTTAAACATAAAAGGCTCCTTTTAATTATTTTTGCTCTTTAGCTATTAAAATTTCTAATTTTGTCGAATGCAAAAGATCTTGCTATGATTTCATCTCTTTTTTGATTCATTAAAAAATCATCATCCAAAGATTTATAAAAATCATCTAGCATTGATTCAAAATGATCAATGACATTTATCTGAACGCTTCTTCTCATACCTGTCTTATCTCTAATCTGTATTTCAGGAGTATACTCTTTTGGTTTAGAAAAGAACTTGTCTGTGAACAAAGATTGATTCTTGCCCCAAACATCAATTTCATTCCTATAACTGGTTCCAATTGCCCATTCAAGTGTGACATTATGTTTACTATCTATCATTATTGATGAATTACCTGAAATATCTACTTCATAACCTTTTTCAAATCTAATCTCAGATGATAAGAACTCTAATGAGTGTTCTGGAAAAAGTGCTGGCACAGCAGATATAGGATAAGTGCCAACGTCCCAAAATGCACCTCCTCCTAATTCTTTTTTCATTCGGAATCCAGGTTTTTCGAGAAAAGGTATGCCAAATTTAATGTTGAGGGAAATAACTCCATTCTGGATCTCATCATGAATAAAGTCCTTAACGCTATTAAACTGGGGATGATATAAATACATAAAGCCCTCAGCTAACATCAAGTTATTTTTTTTACTGTAAGAGACAAGTTTATTAGTATCATTTATATCTGAAGTCAATGGCTTCTCACACCATAAGTGCTTATTTGATTTAAGTACCTGCATTCCATGCTGAAAGTGAAGCCCTATCGGCGTAGAGAGAAATACTATATCCACACCATTATCAGCAAGCATTTGCTCCTCTGATTCCCATATTTTGCAATCATATTCTTTGGCATTCTGATCTAGGACATTACTGTCTCTTGAGCATAATCCATAGAGACTAAGTGTCTGTGATGCATGAATAACTGGAACTATGTTTTTGATTGAGTGATTGCCCAAGCCCCATACAACAATATTCTTCATATATTCATTATCTCATTTAGATGAAAATTTTGGTCCATAAATTAGATTCATTAGGATTACGGGAAGTACCGCCTGCACAAAAAATAATTTTTCATAGTTCTCATAGATTTGAGACAACAGAGCTAAAGGCAATATCCAAAGTAAGTGGTAAAAAGTAATTCCAAGTAGAACGGTCTTATGGCTATCTGTTATTCTCGCAAGATTCTGGTAAGCGTGACTTCTATGTGCGCCATACCACTTTTCTGTTAGAAATATTCTCAGTATAGTTGTTGTTGTAGTCTCACCTAGAACGAATGATAGAAGTATAAGCCATGTCCAAATGCTTATTAAATCATGATGGCTAGTGTGAAGAATCATAATAACTATGGAATATCCAAGAAATAAACTTCCTGTGTCACCCATGAAGACTCTTGCTGGTGGAAAATTAAAAGCTAAGAAAGCCAAACAAGAGATCATAATCAGTAGAGAAATCACATTGATATCAAAATACATGAACGTCATAAAATTTAGGACAAGTACAGCAAAAGAAATGAATGCTCCGATTGATGTTGCTAAACCATCTATTCCGTCAATAAAGTTATACGCATTCAGGAACCAAAGTATTGAGAACCAATACATCAGAAGTAATAAAGGCTGAGGTAAATCAATATTTATAATATTGCTTTCTCCAAAGATCAACAAGGGTATGAATGAAATTAGTGATAATGTGATAAATTTCTTATACCGCTGAATATCTAGAATGTCATCTATGAAACCATAGATGGCGATAATAGAGCCTCCTATGACAATACCATCGAATAGCTTATTGTCTATTTCTTGGAAATGACTAATAAAACTCAAGCCCAATACCACTGAAGCATAAATAATTATTCCGCCGCCCTTTGGCATTTCACTCTTGTGAAGAGTTCTAAAGTTTATTTTTGCAGTAATATTCCTCTTTACTGCAAAATTAATGTAAAACCTAGTCCCTAAAAGAACAATTAAAAAATAGAATAGAATTATAAAACTTTCTGTCAAATCTCATTCTCTAATTTACTTCTATCAGAAACCTTCAGAATCTTTTTTGCGGCAACTTTTACATCAAATATTTCTTTGAGTAGTTTATATCCTTGCTTTCCCATTTCTCCTCTTTTTTTCCTTTCTTTAGTTAGGGTTTCAGCATTTTTTAAGAATTGATTATCATCACCATTATTACTAGGTAATCCAATTTCTCTTTCCTCTATTAGTTTAAATAACTCATTATCAGGATTGATGCTTGCAAGAATTGGAAGCTTATATTCTAAATAATTAAGAAGTTTATTTGGGAAGTTATCTGTTTTAAAGTCATGCCTTAAAGAGATTACGCCAACATCGCAATCGTTCAGAATTGACTGATATTCATCGTTAGATACTGAATTAAGCAAACTTACGTTCCTCGTGTTATTAATATCTATCCATTCTCTAATTTTCTGAAATTGTGTGCCTGCACCAATAAATAAAAAATGAAAATCTTCAACTGCCTGCATTGAATGAATCAATCTAATTAAGTTATCTATGTCTTGAGCAAATCCTAAATTTCCACCAAATACGAATAAGGTTTTATCTTCTATTTTTAACTCTTCTCTGATGTTAGATTGAAGCTTGCTTTTCTCTCCAATAATTTTCCAATTGTAGAGAACTTCAACCTTGAAGTTCCTTAGGTATTGTTTATTTTCAAAATAACCGAGGTTACTTTTACTTTGTACGCCGATAATATCGGTATGCTTATAGAGTTGAATTTCTCTATATTTCATAAACCAATACACTGGGTTAATTGAACTGATTAGCTTTGTATCCAATATCCACTGCGGAAAAAGGTCTCTGAGTATCAAATAAACTCGCAAGTCATATTTTTTCTTTAGTTTTTTTAATAGGACATGCCAAAATATTGTTGGCGAGTGCACAACTGCAAGATCTATTTCTTTTTCATTTAAGGTTTTTGAGAATGCCAACCAAATTTTCTTTTGCAATCCAATCTCATGGAGCAATCTCATTGGTAGGCTCAGGTTTCTGGGATCAGAAGTTCTTACTCTCAGGATTTGAATATTTTCATCTTTTTCTAATGTAAATTCTTGATCTATAGTGCTATCTCCTGAAGCAACATAAACCTGATGGCCTTGTGAGCTTAATTCAGTAGCAAGATCTCTTGTCAATATTGCACCTGACATAGGTGAGGGATAATATCTATCGGTTAGAATAAGAATATTCATTTTTGAGAAGCCGGCTAGGTATACTTCCTGTAAGTCTCGCCTTTCTTATCTTTGATTGATTTTTTCTTCCATAGAGCACTGTGTGGTTTTTTAAATTTAACCTGATCTGTTGGTCTTGGCTCTTTAGTATAGTAATACAAGACAATGGACATCCTGGATTTATCTTTAGGGCATTGAATAGGATCAGGAAGGCCATGGAATGATATATCGGATGTATCAAAAACAACTAATCTATTAAATATGGGCGCAATTCTTTTAATACATTCCTCTCCCTTCTCATCATAGAATCCTAGATGACCGCCCCATTCATCATTCCAATCATGATTCAAATAAAGCAATGCATTAAGCCTTCTATCTAATCCTGTTGCATCATGATAGTTTCCATCGACATGAACATCTAGTAGTCCTGAAGCGTAACTTACATTGAGACCTCCGCCAGTATAGTACGGGTCAGGAAGCAGCTTATGGATATCCATTGCTGAAGACATTGATTTGAGAAATATGGAAGAATTCAAAATCCTAACAACATCGCTAATGCCATCTGGTATATCAAACTCTGATTTCCACTGAGTTCTTTGTTTTACCTCAATATTATCGTGATTTGTAACTTCCCAAATCTCATCATCCTTTTTGGGGAAATTTCTAATACACTTTTCTGCCAAATCTTCTGGAAAGAAATTATCAACTATAAAATGCTTGAATGGTTGGCTGGAATATTCAAAATCAGGGTTATCATTTGAAATCTTATCGCATGATTCGTTTGTAATTCTCTTTAATTCAGTATTATTCATCTCTTTATATTTAAATATCCTTCTTCCAGACTCTTTGATTAATAAAGTTCACATGACTGAGGATTATTCTAACGATTTTCTCCGATAAGTTTGGTGATAGGTAATCATCAACAATATTAATAGATCTTTTTTCACCTCTATCTTGTTTACTTAAGATTCGAATACCATCCAATACTCTATCAAACTCCAGTCCAGTCATCATAACTGCTGCTTCCTCAAATCCCTCTGGCCTTTCATGAGCTTCCCTAATATTTAGGGCTGGAAAATTTAGAATTGATGATTCCTCTGTAATTGAGCCGCTGTCACTTAATACAGCTTTTGCTGTAGTTTGAAGTTTAGAATAATCACTGAAGCTTAATGGTTTATGCATAATTGCTAATTTCGGTAGATCAATCTTTTCTTTTTCAATCCTTTTTCTTGTCCTTGGGTGAGTAGAGATAAGAATTGGTAACTTGAACTCATCAATCAATTTTTCGATCAGTTGTATCAACTTATTAAAATTATCTGTATCAATATTTTCCTCTCTGTGACTACTGAGTAAGAAGAAGTGCTTCTCTTGAAGTTCTAAATCAGAAAGAATTTTTGAGGAATTAATGTTTTCTTTGTAAAAGTTAATAACTTCATCTAATGGGCTGCCTGTCTTAATAATTTGATCAGGCTTTATGCCTTCAGAGATAAGGTAATCTCTGGCAATTTTTGTATAGGGTAAGTTAATGTCAGAAATATGATCGACAATTTTTCTATTAATCTCTTCAGGAATGCGCTGATCAAAGCTTCTATTGCCAGCCTCCATATGAAATATTGGAATTTTTCTTCTTTTTGCAGATATGGCTGACAATGCACTATTTGTATCTCCCAGAATTAATACTGCATCTTGAGGATGCTCTGAAAAGAACGAGTCTGATTTTTCAATAACTTTTGCTATTGTTTGAGCCGCATTTGCGCCAGAGGCATCAAGAAAGATATCGGGCTTTCTTAAAGAAAGGTCCTTAAAGAAGATTTCATTAAGTTCATAATCATAATTTTGACCACTGTGAACCAAAGTATGATCAAAGTATTCATCTAACCTTGGTATTACCCTCGATAACCTTATTATCTCTGGTCTTGTGCCTACAATAGTTGTGACTCTTAACTTATTCATGTCAACTTATGAAAAAAATTTTGTAAGTAATAATTATGCATACTGGTAATCAATTTATCCCATGATGGAGATGAATAACCAGTTATTTTTTTAAATCTTGAGGAATCTAAGCTTTTATCAACTATATAATCTTTATTTCTATTTATTTTTATATTTTTTTCATATATCAATGCTACTTTTTTTAGTAACTCATATTTGTTAATTGGATCTGCGCTTAGATGATAAATACCTTTAAGCTCAGTCTTTCCTAATACAAAATCATTTAGCACATCTGATATATGATTAACCGGAAGCCCTGAAAAAACTGCATTTGTGTATCCGTGAACTTCATCCTGACTTAGGAACCAGTCAATTAATGACTTATTTGTGAAAAGCTCATGGCCAATGATTGATGTTCTTATGGTTAAGTGAGGAGAAAATTCAATCTCTCCTAATAATTTGGACCTACCATAATAATCAACTGCATCTGGAATAGATTTTTCAGAATAATTACCCATCGAGCCAGAAAAGACACAATCTGTAGAAAAGTGAACAAGCTTGACACCATGATCACTGCACTCTTTTGCTACCTTATGAGGAAATAATGAATTAAGTAAAATATAAGGGGTGGCTGACTTATCATTTGTGTCTTCTTGGGTTATCAGCCCTATACAATTTATTACATAATCAGGTGAGACTTCTCCTAGGATCTCTTGCAAATGATCTTCTTGATCCATTGCATCAAATTGAATAATTTTATTTAGTTCTTCTTCAGAAAAAATATTTTTGAACTTTCTTATGCTTCTCACTGTTCCAAAAACATCAAATTTTTCATTCAAGGATAATGACTTAAAAATGCCGAAACCAAGCATACCGCTAGCACCTAAAACAATTATTTTCATTCGAAGCAAATACTATTTAATGGTTTTTTAATTCATCTTTAATAAAATCTAACGTCATAAGTAATTCGATGACACCATCTTCATCTAACCTTTGAGTATTATGAGAATTATAATCGGTCTTTTCTGTGCTTATCTTTTCGCCTTTGGAAAAATAATTCGAGTAATTAAGAGATCTATTGTCTGGTGGAACTCTGTAATAGTCTCCCATATCTTCGGCCTTTTGCATTTCTTCTCTTGTTAGAAGAGACTCGTAAAGTTTCTCTCCATGTCTTGTTCCTATAACCTTAATGGGATTATCTTTATTGAAGATTTTCAATAATGCTTTAGCCAAAACCATTAGAGTGGCTGCTGGTGCTTTCTTGACAAAAATATCTCCAGGTTGGCCATTGAAGAAAGCATACTCAACTAGTTCCACCGATTGATCCAAAGTCATCATAAATCTTGTCATCTCTGGATCTGTTATTGTAATTTCTTTGCCGGCCATTATTTGGGATACAAATAAGGGTATCACTGAGCCTCTGCTAGCCATTATATTCCCATATCTGGTGCATGATAAAATTGGAGTTGAATTTATACTTCTGGCTGCTGAGACTACTAATTTTTCCATCATTGCCTTACTTATACCCATTGCATTTATTGGATATACTGCCTTATCTGTACTGAGGAATATTGCGCTCTGTATATTATTCTTTATTGCTGATCTCAAAACATTATCAGCACCGCTTACATTGGTCTTGACTGCCTCCATTGGGTAAAACTCACATGATGGAACTTGCTTTAATGCAGCTGCATGAAATATCAAATCCACTCCTCTCATGGCACTATCAACACTATTAAAATCTCTTACATCGCCTAAATAAAATTTCAGCTTGTCATTGTTTAGATCAATCCTCATATCTTCTTGTTTTTTTTCATCGCGACTGAAGATCCTAATCTCTTTTACATCAGTCGATAGGAATTTCGACAACACAGCATTACCAAAGGAGCCAGTACCTCCTGTAATCATTAAAACTTTATCCTTAAACAATTGTTCTCTCTTCTTCATATATTTAATGGAGATTATGCCTTATATTTAATAAAGAATCTTTCCATTAGCAGGTTATACAATAATTTTATATCTTCAATTCTGGGAATCATCTTGGAAAAAGAAACCTTATTAACTTTGAGGAAGATAACTAGAACAGCCAAGCCATAGAGTGAAAAACCTACAGAAAAAGCAATTGAAGCCCCTATAAGTCCGTAGGAACTTATCAAGAGGTATGCCACGCATACCTGAAAGATAACTGGGATAGTCTGGACTTTTGGTATAATGCTAACTTGACCACTACCTTCAAAAAAGGTCTTAAGCGTTAAACCACTAGAGCCAATTATAATTCCAGGAATAGCTATTTTGAGAACCAAAGCAGATAGCTCAAATTCAATCCCATACAATAATATAATAAGTGGTTTTGCTGTAAGAAATAAAACCATCCCAATAGAAATAAGAATTAGTAAAATAATCCTAAAAGCCCTACATGAAAGGTCTATTGCCTGAGATGATTTCTCTATCCTGCTTATCCTAGGATAAAGGATAGTTGTTAAGGCTTCAGGTATTTTATTAAGTAGTTTACCAGCTGCTTCTCCTTGGCTATAAAAAGCGACCTGTGAAGTGCTCAAAAAGAATGCAGAAATTGTTCTTATGCTCAATTCTTGTACATAAGAAATTATACCTATTGAGTAGAAATTTACTGCATAACTCAAAATGTCCTTATTTACTTTATTATTCCAGAACTTTCCTTGTAACAATTCATTCTTGTCTAAACAAAAAAAGCTATAAATTAAAGCTATAAAAACTTCTAAAAGCCTCGCGATTACTAAAGACCATAATTCAAATCCGAGTATTAAAAGCAAAGCTACGACAGCAAAATGAACTATCTGCCTTAAAACCTTGATTCTGTTGTAAGCAATAACATTCTCGATAGCAAGAAGGAAATATATGTTATTTAGGAGAACAAATTCGAATGGGATAAGAAGTATGAGAAAAGTAAATTCAAGATGATACGTAATTTTACTATCTGAAAAGAAAAGATCATGAATAGAGTCTAACTGCCAAAAAAGTATGAGAACAAAAAGAAAACTAGTAGCTAGAGCAAAAAGATGGATAGAAAAGAATACTTCATATGGTCTTGCTTTGCCTGATCCAATAATATAAATAGAAGCTATATCAGTTTTTAATCTACCAAAAGCTTCCGCATAAAGGGAAATGAGTGACAAGAGAACCCAAACTCCAAGCATGTCTGGACCTAGTGTTCTAGCAATAATAATCCCTGTTAATATCGCCAAAAAATAAATAAAGACATCAGTTTGGAATATGCTTATTGCAAGACTAGAGAGAGATTTAAGTTTATTTTTTTCTTTTTCCATCTTTAAATCATCATACCTAACATAGAATCATGCTATTCCTTTTTAAATGAATCAAAGGAATAAGAAATCTACTGAATGAATTGAAAACTGTAGACTCTGTACTTTTAAAAAAAATATCATTTATTCCTTAAAAAGGTTTTTTTTATCTGTTGAAGAGGGATAATTTATTAAAACGGCTCTAAATCTTCCTTTAAAGACAAATAAACTTCCAGCTATTGCTCCAATAATTCCACACTTTTTTATCAGATCTTTAATATCATTTAAACTTCCAGCACCACCCGAAATACTCAGTTGTATATTTGTAATCTCTCTTGCTTTATAAGCTAAATCTAAATCATAACCCTTCATTTTTCCGTCATCATCAATTGAGTTAATAACTATCTCTCCTGCACCCATCTCTTCAATCTTAGGTATTAGGTCAAAGGGGTCTTTATTAAGCCTTTTGGATCCATTATGTGTGTATACTTCGTATTTACCTGATAACTTTTTTTTCACATCAAGAACAACTGAAATGCTTTGTGAGCCAATTTCGCTTGCAATATCATTGATTATTGTAAGGTTCTCTAGAGCTCTTGAGCTGATAGCTAACTTTTCAACACCTAATCCAATAATTTTCTTAGCTTGCTCTACCGACTTTATTCCTCCTCCATAGGATAATGGCATTCGACACTCAGTAGCTATTTGTGAAATCAGTTTATAATTTGGCTCAAAGTTATTGGGTGTCGCGTCGATATCTAATAAAAAAAGTTCATCTGCTTCTTTTTCATTAAAAATCTTTACTGCATTTACTGGATCTCCAATATAAGTTGGGCTTTTAAAATTGATGGTCTTTACAAGACCCCCATCTTTTATGAGCAAACAGGGAATGATTCGTGGTTTAAGCACAGTTTAAATTAGAGAAGTTCTTTAAAAGAGATACTCCATTATGATGACTCTTCTCAGGGTGAAACTGAACACCATAAATATTTCTTGATTTAACTATGCAATTTATATCTATTCCATAATTTGCAGTACCTATTGAGGTATTTTCGTCTGAGCAGACAAAATGATAAGAGTGCAAAAAATAGAATTGAGGTCTATCCTTGAGTCCATTGAAGAGCTCATCTTCAGATTTTATTGAAATCTCATTCCAGCCCATGTGTGGAAGAGGATGCTTCTCAAATTTTAGATCTGCATTTAAAGATCTTACTTCACCTTTTATCCAGTTTAGTCCGGCAGCACTTCCTTCATCACTAGACTCAGCCATAATTTGCATACCTACACAGACTCCTAATACAGGAATCTCGCGCTCTAAAACAAGCTCATTAAGAACTTCCTTCATCCCAGAACTTTGTAGTAGATACATTGCTTGATCAAAGCCTCCAACTCCGGGCAAAACTATCTTTTGGGCTTTGGTTAACTCTTTCCTGTCTTTGGCAATAAATGCCTTAACGTTCAGTCTCTTGTATACATTAAGAAAAGCAGAGACATTTCCAAGACCATAGTCAACAATTGCAATCATCTGAAATTACCTTTTTCCTCACCAAGTAATTTAAGAACTATTGTACCCAACGAAAGAAGCCACATTTTATTCTTATAGTCAGAATATTTCTTATTTGGGGCTTTCATTATTGCCCTGAAGTCTTCCACTTCTATATCTAATTTGGTTGCTATAAATTCAAAATCATCTTCTATAGACTCTGGGTCATATGATAATTCTTGCATTCTTTCAAGAGCTTCTTCTCTTCTCATTTGACCTGTTAGGATTAAGCTTGAGTAATGAGTCCTACGCTTATCAAAACCAAATTTATTGGGCAGCCAATAAGATTCATGAAATCGAGTGAATCTTGATTCATGATGCTTCTCCTTATATGGCATCCATCCATATTTTTTAGTTAATGTTTCAACTGCGGCTTTCATTTTGTAAGGAAAGTAATTTAAAGGCTTTACAACTTTGAGTCCTTTCACAAACCTATAGTAGATCTTAAATTTTAATATATCGGCTGTCGGAAATGTTTCTAGTTTTCTTTTCCCAAATTTTTTATGTATGTCTAAAGTTTGTCTTAAGTCAGATGTATGATAAGTCCACTCTAAAGGTTCACGAATGCATTCTGTTGAATAATTGGCACCAGTCAAAACATACTTGAATTTATTCTTTGCAGCAAAGTTATAAAGAGATGAAAAGAAAGCATGATCTTGTGGAGTATCTGTAGTTGATACTTGAGCTTTATAGAATGAAAGCTGCAAGTCTTGCATTTCCTTCCAATTGATTACATCAGTATGTAAGTCAAGATTATAATAACCAACCATCCCTTCTATATTTGATACCGCCTGTCGAGTATTCCATCCTGCATCAACATGGTATAACAAGGGACGCAATCCCATTTTCTCAACAGCAATTTCTGTCAGGTAAGAACTGTCAATGCCTCCACTTACTCCAATAATGCAGTCATGCGTCTTGTTCTTTCCATAGTTTTTTATCTTTTCTGCAGTTTCCATTATCTCATTTTCGGAGTTATCATCAGGATGCCAATTTGGAAGAATATTTGCATAGAAGTTATTGCAATGGTCGCACTGCCCATTATCATCAAAGATTATTTTAGAATCAGATGTATCCATGATGCAGTTGTTACAGATTTGATACTCTCTATTTTGCATGATGGTTATCTCCAATTTTATTTTCTTCTAATAGTTTCTGGCACTCTTCAATATATGATTCCGTTCTTGATGATGAATCAGGATAAGTCTTTAGTTTACTTTCGCCATTAATAACCAATTCCTGTCTCAAAGCAGGAGTATCAATAACTAATTTAATTTTTTCAAAGATATCAATCTCATCAAATGGATCAAAATATAGTGCAGCATCTTCACATATTCCTCTCGAGAAATCGTAGTCTGATGTAATTATTGGTATTTTTGATTTCATTGCCTCAAGATATGAAACACTAAAGCATTCAACTAATGTAGGCAAAAATAGAGCATCACAATTGTGGTAAAGATATGGACACTGATTGACATCTACAGGGCCAATATTAAGTAGGTAAGGTGATTTGTAATCAAAATGTTTCTCAAATTCTTTCTTTGTAATTGTTAGGATAAATTTGCATTGAATACTTTCCTTTTCAAGCAATGGAATAATTCTATTAATGATCTCCAGATTCTTATGTTTATAAAAAGAGCTCACAGTAATAAACCTAAACTCATTAGTCTCTTTCTTCGGCAAGAGCCCTAAATCTCTGATTTCATTATTGAAAACAGAGTGAAAGGCATTTGGTATAACCGTTATTCGAGCTTTTTGAATTTTTAGAAATTTGGATAATCTAGCTCTGACAAGGTCTGTCTCAACCACAAATTGCGGAGCATATTTTCTTAATAAATGTCGATGATAATGTTTTCTTATAAACTCCCATATCTTGCTTTTCAGTTCCATTTTTTTATAAAAAGGCAAGTCATCAAAAAGATATAATCCGTTAGCAAAGCCCATTATATGTGGTGACTTTGGTTTCCAATAAGTGGGGCCAAATACAGAAAATACACAATCTGGTAATATCTTTCTCTCTAGATCATCAAGCTCTTTGTTTATAAGTGAGCTTGCTATTTTTCTTGGATAATCACACTCGTAGAATTTCATATGAGATGGTAGGTTCTCTTTTTGTATAAAATTACTCATAGCCGGTGAAAGCATAATATGAAATTCGTGCTTCTTATTTTTCTTTAGGTCTTCTATCAAGGCAGAGGATGCTTGAAGGGCTCCCCCTTTTCTTAGATTTGTTGTATTAATAATTATTCTCAATCTATTCACCTATCAGCTTTACCCTTAAATAAGTATTGATAGTTCAATTTACATAAAAAAATTCTTCAACTTCTTTGGGTAATTTGAGGTTTTGTTGCAAATATCAATATAATTACCAAAAGGTAAGCTGGCGTCATAATAGTTCCATATAACAAGTTTTGTATGAACATTGCCAACCATGCCTGAGTCAATAGCAAAACTGAAGGATCTCTTATGCTGTACTTCAAAGCATAAAATAAGACCTGAGATTCTCTCAATAAGACTATGATTAAGCCGATGAAGCCTGTATAAACAAGCCACTCTATCAGTGCATTGCCACCACTATTACGGAAGTTAGTTTTTCTATCATATTTCCCGGTTACTCTGATTCCAATTCCAGCTGGATATTCCATTGCTATTCCGAAGTTTTTGTTCAATCCTCTTAGCCTTCCGTCACTTGGATTTATAGAATAATCGACGCCACCACATGTTGTTCCAGCACATGATCCTCCCCTGACCCCCACCACTGCTCTTGCAATTTCATTATCAATTAAATTATTTGCCACATATGTTCTACCGAAAATAGCTATAAATACTAAAAAAATAAAAACAATTGAGCTTAATAGAAAGCGCAAAGAAGATGTCTTTTCATTGATCGCATTCATAAAAGCTCCGAAGAAAAATGATACTCCAATGGCAAGGTATCCTGCATTTGAGAAACATAAAAATCCCCCAGCTAGACATATATAAGAGGCTTTATTCCAAAAAGCTTTTTTCTCTATGTGATATAGATTTTTAGAAATAAAGTAACATGCAATCATAAAACCGCTTGATTTAGAGGGCTCAACCCAAAACCCATGAAACCTATATATATCTCCTATTAGTGGGAATTGCATAATTGATCCAACATTGCCCAGAATACCGCCTGGTCCGTAGTAAATACCCCTTGCCATCTCGAACTCAGAAAATGAGAACAAATTTGTAGCTTGAAAAAACAAAACTAAAATATACTGAACAAATGAAAATATCCCAGTGAAAACAAATGCCTTCATCAAAATGATCGACGATTCATTTCTCGTTATCAAATATCTCGCAGCAACTACAAAAAAGATAAATCTTGAAATGAACTTTAGCCATTGCTCTATAGATTCCTCTGGATTACCACCAAAAATACTAGGTACTAAGCTCCATAGAATAAAAATAAAATATAGAAGAGTGAAATTATTGAAGTAGTTATTATTTTTTATAACCTTTCTTATTGGAAATAATAACATCACGACTGGAAGAATCATCTTCACTGGGTAGATGATAGAATTAGGTATAGCCTCAAAAACACCCCACTCATACACAATCATATAAATGAAGATTATTGATACTGCTATCGAACTGTATCTAAGCCTATATTGATTTGATAATGTATTCTGTTTCATTTATCTGATAATTCTAAGCAATAAACCATGAAGTCTTTTCATACCTGAAAAAAATAGGTTATTTTTTAGAATAATTATAAATGAGCTAAAAACCCTTCCTTCCCTAAAGTATGCTATTGCTAAATTAAGCCTTTGATTTCTTAGTCCTGCTTGAGCTTGATGATCTGGAAGGAATGATTCTACAACCTTGATACTCTCTTTAGCTGCTAATGACTTGCTAGTATTCGTCAAATTTGTTTCATGGATTCTGTAACATGATTGAATGCTATCTAAAGCTTTCACTTTGCAAATACGTGACATATTGAGAAATAAGTAATAGTCAGTTGAATGCTTGAAGTCAGACGGAAAACCTCCTGCCTCAAAATATTTTTTCTTATCTGCAATAGCTGAAACGAAGGGAATAAAATTCTGTTTACAGAGGTCCTCAAAGACATTTCCAGATGGCAGTTCTGCTTCTAAATCAGGATAGAAACCAATTTCAGAATCATCACCACTGATTATTTTCGATCTGCCATAAACAAGACCGATATTCTGATCCTGATTGAGTTCCTTGATAAGAGTTTCCAGATGCTTATCTAACCAAACATCATCGCAATCTAAAAAAGCTAAATACTTACCTTTTGCCTTGAGTACAGCTTCGCTCCTTGCCTTTCCTAAATTAACTGTCTCTTCTGAAGAAAATATTCTTGTTTTATGATCATAAGATTGAGCAATTTTTAGACTATTATCAGTTGAGGCATTGTCCCAAAAAATTATTTCCCAATCATC